>LLBZ010041896.1_pt3 | contig 14107 bp, 16 predicted proteins | sample 1489421 | NCBI WGS metagenome assembly LLBZ01 (sample SAMN04092657, study PRJNA295927) | soil metagenome | biome: Soil prokaryotic community; feature: Bulk soil; isolation source: soil from tomato rhizosphere | host: tomato cultivar Moneymaker | place: South Korea | collected 2011-11-01 | reverse complement strand
TTTATTAGTTGTTATTTTTAGATTTATTCAGCTTCAATACTAACTTTATCTTCAGTTACATTGATTTTTAATTCTTTATTGTTTAAACGAATAGACATATTTTCACTTCTTTCAGATTCATCGTCATCATCGTTTTCTTCTTTAGGGCAATTGGTACAAATTGCTTTATTTTCTTCAATTTTATACACATAATTATCTGAACTATAATGTAGGTCAAAAAAATCATTATCAGACCAGTCAAAGTCTTGCACACTTTCATCTGGTTGTACATAAGTACCTTTTGGTAAATAGATATAAACATTAACTTCTTGGTCTCTAAATTTATTTCCAAAAGCAGTTATGAAATAATTGTCTAAATTAACTCTATTGCCTTGAATTTCAAAATTATATCTTATTTTTTCTGAGCGACTAGTTGCTTCTTTATGAGATTTTCCTGTCGCAGAGCGTTCTACTTGTATAAAAGGTTGGCTTTCTTCAGTTTTAAGAAAATGTACTCTTACTTTTGTAGAATAGATAATTTCTTTGTTGTTTTCATCATGTGTATATTTATTATTAGCTCTTTCATGAATGCTTTTTGCATAATAATTATTGTACTGCATTCTTACATGTAAAGTATCTGTAGGTTGAATAAATAATTGCTCTTTTTTTACTGTTTTACCTTCAAAACCTATTGCTGTTGCTTGTTGTACACCTAAATAAGTAATTCCTATAATTGATACAACCCAAATGGCTAATAAAGTATATTTAAAATAATTGCCAATTGATTTCATATTAGTTACTAATAATTTTAAACCTAGTATTAATAAGAAAAACAATGGTATTCCAACACTGAACAGAAATAATAATCCTTGAATCCACATAGGAACATCAAAGTCAAGTGGTGTATGAATATTATTGAAAATATACGAATTAGGTAATGATGATGAAAAAATCATAAATAAAGAACATACAATAACACTTAATAATGCTAAAGCCGAAAAGAAAATGATAAATACACCAATTATTTTTGCGATTATTTTAAAAAAGCTAATGAATAAATCACTTATAGTAGAACCTATTTGATTTGCTCCAGATCTAGCTGTATTTGCAATTTTTTGATGGTCTAAATTATTTATTTTGTCAGTAATTTCATTTATTCCTTCCTTTACTTTTTTTTCGATATTTGATATATTGATAGGTTCTCCTCTCATTTCTAGTTTTTGAGAGGTTGTTAAAGCTTCAGGAACAATAATCCATAAAAGTAAATAGATTAATATTGGACTACCTACACCAGCAATAACAATTAATACCATACCTAATCGAATCCAAAGAGGGTCAATGTTAAAATAGTGTCCAAAACCTGCTGAAACACCACCTAAAATTGCATTGTCTTTATCTCTATATAATTTTTTCGATTTACTAGTTCTTGTAGTGTTAGTATAAGAAGAATCACTAGAATAAGATGTTTCTTCATCTATTTTGTAATCTTCAGGTTGTCCCATAATAGCAATGACGTCATCAATTTCTGTTAAACTAATAACCTGTTTTTCACTTTTAATTCTTTCTTGAAAAAGTTCTGCTATTCTGCTTTCTATATCTTTTATAATTTCATCTCTTCCTTCTGGAGAAAGTGATCGTTTCACCGCATCAAAATAACGTGTTAATTTTTGATACGCATCTTCATCTATATGAAAAAAGAAACCTCCTAAATTTATACTTATTGTTTTGTTCATGACTATTATTTTTGGCTAGTTTGTGTTATTATATTCACTGCATCAGATAATTCTGTCCAGGTGCTGTTTAATTCATTTAAAAATTCTTGACCTAATTCGGTTAAACCATAATATTTCCTTGGTGGTCCAGAAGTAGATTCTTCCCATCGATAGTTTAATAAACCATCATTTTTTAATCTAGTTAATAAAGGATAAACTGTTCCTTCAACTACTAGTAACTTTGCATTTTTTAGAGTCTCTAGAATTTCAGAAGTATATGCATCATTTTCTTTTATTACAGAAAGGATACAGAATTCTAAAACACCTTTTCTCATTTGAGCTTTTGTGTTTTCAATGTTCATAATTCATTTTTTTTAATTAAACTGTTCATTTTTTGATTTTTTTTCTGTTCCAAATTTTTAATAGGGTTCAGATGATTTGATTGATTGATTTGATGATTGAAACTATTTTATAAAATTAATTGTCAATGGATAGTTATAATGTTCTCCATTCGCACTTTTAAAGGAAGCATAAATGATTAGAAAAAACTCACTTAGTTTTAAAAAGAGAACAAGAATTATTGTTACTAAACCAAGGATAACCATTCCTGTAATGTTTTGCGTGGTAATAATTTCTCTTATTGTAACATGATTCTCACTAATTTCTAATTTTTCTATAATACTTATAAACCAATAAAGACAAGTTGGTATTGCAATTACTAAAGCAATTAAAGAATAAAGTAAAATACTTAATTGAAAATTTAAAGCTTGCTTTCCATTATAATCTATATAAGTGGATTTGTCTTTTTTAGAAGACCATAATAGTAATGGAAATAAATAATTACCAAAAGGAATTAAGTATTGACTTAATGTACTTAAATGAATTAATGCTCCTATGCTTTTTTCGTTTGATGTTTCCATGATATACTTGTTTAGTTTTTTGATTATTTTTAAAGAACTATCTTATAGCTATTAATTTCTTATACAAAGATAAGTCTAAAAAAAGGTATTATGTAACACATAGTACCTATTTTTAACATAAAATTAACAATTAATAAAAATAGTATGATTGCATAGTATTTTTTGTATTTTTACAAAAAAATAGTATAAATATGCAGTTCACACCTTCAAAACTTAATACTTTCATGTTCTTTAAATTACCATCTGCTTTCTGGAGTGGAGTTAGAGTAAAAAGCATAACAAAAGAAGAATGTGTTGTAACGGTTAAACACAGATGGTTTAATCAAAATCCTTTTAAATCAATGTATTTTGCTGTACAAGCTATGGCAGCAGAGTTTACAACAGGAGCTTTGGTTATGTATCAGATAAAAGAAAGTGGTGCTAATATTTCTATGTTAGTGGCTAATAATAAGGGTGCATTTACCAAAAAAGCAACTGGTAGAATTGCATTTACTTGCAGACAAGGAAATGATATTAAAGAAACCATTCAAAAAGCTATAGAAACAAAAGAAGGTCAAACTATTTGGGTAACCTCTATAGGAGTAAATGAAAAGGGAGAACAAGTTTCTGAAATGTTGTTTGAATGGACTATAAAGGTAAGAAGCTAAATTTTCAACACATGTTAACGTTAGTTAATTAAATTGATGTTAGGTTTAATACTTCGTATTTTTGTATAAAACGCAATTAGTATGAAAGTTTTAATAACAGGAGCTACTGGTTTAGTTGGTAATGAGTTGTCAGACTTATTGCTTCAAAATGGTATATCTGTACATTATTTATCCACATCAAAATCTAAATTAGTTTCTGAATCTAATTATAAAGGGTTTTACTGGAACCCAAATGCAGGTGAAATAGATAAGAATGCATTTGATGAAGTAGATGCTATTATACACCTTGCAGGTGCTTCTGTTTCCGAAAGATGGACGACTTCATATAAAGAAGAGATAATAAACAGTAGAGTTTTGTCTACACGATTATTGTTTCAAACATTGTCAAAAAACCAAAATCAGGTTAAACACATAATTTCTGCTTCTGCTATTGGAATATATCCCAGTAGTTATGAGGCTGTTTATAAGGAGGACGAAAAAAAAGTGGATAATTCTTTTTTAGGAGAAACAGTTTTAAAATGGGAAGAAGAAATAGATCAATTTAGAAGAATTTCCATTATGGTTTCTAAAGTTAGAACAGGAATTGTTTTAGCCAAAGAAGGTGGAGCACTTCAGAAAATGGTAACTCCTATTAAGTTTGGTATTGGTGCAGCTTTTGGAACAGGAAAACAACATCAGTCTTGGATACACAATCATGATTTGGCATCTCTATATTACTATATATTTCTAAATAAGCTTGAAGGTGTTTATAATGCCGTTTCTCCTTATACTGTAACCAATGAAGGATTGACCAAAGCAATAGCAAAAACAATTAACGCTCCTTATTTTATGCCAAATATTCCTAAGGTTTTCTTGAAGTTAGTCTTAGGAGAGATGCATCAAATTTTATTTACAAGTCAAAATGTAAGCTCAAGAAAAATATTAGATAAAGGATTTCAGTTTAAGTATGCTTCATTAGATAAAGCTTTGCAAGATTTATTAAAATAAAAAAGAGTGCTGAAAATCAAACTATCTTTCTAAAAATCAATATAAAATTGTTTCCGATTATTATTTGAATATTTAACATTTTAATATAAAAAAGGCCATCCGATAATTTTCTGGATAGCCTTTTTGGTATATAATGTAGGAAATAAAAATTATTTAGTAGCTTTAACTTTTATTGTTAATTCAATTTCATCATTAACAAATTTATCTTTTAAATCATCAAAAATAGATTTAGAAGCATAATTAACTCCCCATAAAGTTCTATCAATTTTAAATGAATCAGAAATTAATGAAACCTCATTTTCATTAATAGAAACTTTAGCAGGAAAACTAATTTCTTTAGATATGTCTTTCATTGTTAATGTTCCATTTATAGTAAATTTTCCATCAGTTTCACTAACAGAATTTATTTTAAAAGTGCTGGTAGGAAATTTTGCTGTGTTAAAAAAATGATCTTCAGATTCTTTGTCACCTATTCCTTTTAAATGCGTTTCTAAATCAGTCTTTCCTTTATCTTCTGTTAAATCGGTAACAGTTATAGAAGTCATATCAATTACAAAATTACCATTAGTAATTTTACCATTAGTAATTTCAAAATCACCTTCTTTTATAGCAATTGTTCCTGTATGTGTTCCAGCTGGTTTTGAACCTACCCAATCAATTATTGAAAAAGTTGTATCTACACTGTACTTTCCAGAAATAGCTGTTTCTGTTGTAGTGGTTTCTGTTGAGTTTTCAGTATCATTAGTAGAAGCTTCTTTTTTGCAACTACTTAAAGATAAGATTGTAATTAAAGCCAAACCTAGAATGTTTTTTTTCATGATAGTTTTTTTAAATATTTATTTTAATTTGAATAGGTTCAAATATATATATAAAAATGCAAATTTAAAAGTAGTGAAATATCTATTCTAAATTATGTAGATAATTATGACAATTTGACATTTTTTAGTTTTTGGCAATAGATTTGCTAGTTATAGAAAATAAAATTTATCTAAATAAAAATAAATATGAGTCAAGATAATACTGAAAACATTGAAAGAGAAAACATTGAAAATGACAATATTCAAGAAGGAGATGTTTCAGAAAATCAAACCGTTGAGTTAACAGTTGAAGAACAACTTCAGGAAGATTTAGCCAAGGAAAAAGATAAATTTTTGCGTTTATTTGCTGAATTTGAAAATTACAAAAAAAGGACAACAAAAGAGCGAATTGATTTATTTAGAACAGCTAATCAGGAAGTGTTACAGTCTATGTTACCTGTATTGGATGATTTTGATAGGGCTTGGGAACAAGTTTCTAAATCGGAAGATGAAGCACTTGTGAAAGGAATAGAATTAATTCATGAAAAACTAAAATCAACTCTAGTTTCTAAAGGCTTAGAAGTTGTAGAAATTAAATCTGGAGATGTTTTTAATGCTGATTTTGCAGAAGCAATTACTCAAATTCCTGCTCCATCTGAAGATTTAAAAGGAAAAATTGTGGATGTCATCGAAAAAGGATATAAGCTTGGAGATAAGATAATTCGTTTCCCTAAAGTTGTAATTGGTAATTAAGAATACAAATTGTCAGTTCGAATATTCTAAATTTGTTTAGGATGTGTCGATAACAAGTTGAAAACGGTATATATGAAAAAAGATTTTTACGAAATATTAGGCATTAGCAAAGGAGCTTCTGCAGAAGAGATAAAGAAAGCTTACAGAAAGAAAGCAATTCAATATCATCCTGACAAAAATCCAGGAGATAAAGAAGCAGAAGAAAACTTTAAATTAGCAGCTGAAGCCTATGAAGTTTTAAGTGATGCTGACAAAAAAGCACGTTATGATCAATATGGTCATGCCGCATTTGATGGTGCAGGTGGTTTTGGAGGAGGTCACATGAATATGGATGATATTTTCAGCCAGTTTGGAGATATTTTTGGAAGTGCTTTTGGAGGTGGATTTGGGGGAGGCTTTGGTGGTGGAGGCCAACGAAGAGTGAAAGGAAGTAATCTAAGAATCAAAGTGAAACTTTCTTTAGAGGATATTGTGAACGGAGTTGAAAAGAAAGTTAAAGTAAAGCGTAAAGTTCAAGCTAAAGGAGTTACTTATAGAACTTGTTCTACATGTAATGGAAGTGGTCAAATCATGAGAGTAGCAAATACTATTCTTGGAAGAATGCAAACAGCTTCTACTTGTAATACATGTGGTGGTTCAGGTCAAATATTAGATGCTAAACCTTCTGGAGCCGATGCTCAAGGAATGATAATGGAAGATGATACAGTATCAATTAAAATTCCAGCAGGTGTTGTAGATGGCATGCAATTAAAGGTTTCTAATAAAGGAAACGAAGCTCCTGGTAGTAATAGTGTACCTGGTGATTTAATTGTAGCTATTGAGGAACTTGAACACGACTTCTTAAAACGTGAAGGTGAAAACCTTCATTATGATTTATATATTAGTTTTCCAGAAGCTGCTTTAGGTGTTTCTAAAGAAATTGAAGCAGTAGGTGGTAAAGTGAGAATAAAATTAGAAGAAGGAATACAATCGGGTAAAATATTACGATTAAAAGGGAAAGGTATTCCTAGTTTAAATGGGTATGGAAGCGGAGATTTATTAGTACATGTAAATGTTTGGACTCCTAAGACCTTAAATAAAGAACAAAAAGTCTTTTTTGAAAATATATTAAGTGATGATAATTTCAGACCATCTCCTGAAAAATCAGATAAATCTTTTTTTGAAAAAGTAAAGGATATGTTTTCATAATTGGAGAAAAATATATACATTTGAAATTCACTTCCTTATGGAAAGTGAATTTTTCTTTTTCATAGCAATTTTTCCCATCCTTCGTAAAAAAGGGATGGGTTTTTTGTAACAATTCTTGTTTTCTTATACTAACTACAAGAGTTAATCATTAAAAATGGAATATTTAGTTAGAGCAGAGAGTTTTAAAAAATACAATCTTATAGTTAATAATTCTATTTTAGGAGAAATGACTTATATGGGTTGGTTCAATTCGCATAATCCTAGCTTTAAAATAAAAAATATAAATACTTATAGAATTGAAAAACCAAGTATTTGGAAGACTAATTTTAAAGTTATCAGTTTAAATCAAGTTGTTTTAGAATGTAATTTCAAATGGAATGGTCATGTAATAATACAATTGTATGAAAATGATGAGGTTAAAACAATGACCTTAAAACTACAAAGCATTTGGAAATCAAATTATATATTATTCAACGAATTAGGAAATGAAATCTTAAAAGTTGAATGTAATTATAGTTGGAAGAATTGGAAAACAAATTATAATATTCACGAACATATTAATTTTGCAACTAGTAATAAAGAAATACTTTATTTATCCTTAATACATTGTATCATCGTTTTAAAAAATATGGCAGCCGCAGCAGGTGCTTAATAAAAAGTAATTATGAGTAATATTCTTGAAGTTAATAATGTAGTTAAACAATATGGTGATTATACAGCCTTAAATAACGTTTCTCTTGCTGTACCATCTGGAAGTATATATGGTCTTTTAGGTCCTAATGGTGCTGGAAAAACCACACTAATTAGAATTATTAATCAAATTACTATGCCAGATTCTGGGAAAGTATTACTAGATGGTGAAGTTTTAAATCCTAATCATATTCAATATATAGGTTATTTACCTGAAGAGCGTGGTTTGTATAAAACTATGAAAGTTGGTGAACAATGTTTGTATTTGGCACAATTAAAAGGATTATCACATCAAGAAGCTAAAAAACAACTGAAATTTTGGTTTGAAAAATTTGGTATAGAAGATTGGTGGAATAAAAAAATCCAAGAGTTGTCAAAAGGAATGGCTCAAAAAATTCAGTTTGTTGTAACAGTACTTCATAAACCGAAATTATTAATTTTAGACGAACCTTTTTCTGGTTTTGATCCTGTAAATGCAAATTTAATAAAGGATGAAATTATAGAATTAAATAAGCAAGGAACATCAATTATTTTTTCAACACATCGAATGGAAAGTGTTGAGGAAATGTGTAATCATATAGCGTTAATTCATAAGTCAAATAAACTTATAGAAGGAAAATTAAATGATGTAAAACAGCAATATAGAAGTAATACTTTTCAAATAGGTATTTTAACTAATAATATTGAGGGTTTAATGTATCAATTAACGCAGAAATTTTCAGTAGAGCAAACTACCTTTAAATCTCTTAATGATGATATAAAATTAGAAGTAAAAATTGGAGATCATTCTTCAAATGAATTGTTGTCTATACTAACAAGTTTTGGCCAAGTAACCCATTTTGTAGAAAAAATACCTAGTGTGAATGATATTTTTATTCAGGCTGTTACAAAATAATATTTACTAAGTAAGCGCTAAACTAATAATCAAAAAAAATGAACAAATTATTCTTAATTATAAAAAGAGAATTCATTGCAAAAGTTAGAAACAAATCTTTTATTGTAATGACCTTTTTAAGTCCAATGTTATTTGTAGGAATAGCAGCCTTAGTTGGTTTTTTATCAACAATGAATAAAGATAAAGCTACAGAAATAGCCATTCATGATGAAGGAGGCTATATAAAATCTAATTTCAAAAACAATAAAGATTTTCATTATTCAGATATTTCAGCAATGCCTTTTGAGATTGCAAAAGATTCGGCTGCTAAGAATTATGAAGGGTTATTGTACATACCAAAAGTTGATTCCTTACAGTTCATAAAAGATAAAGTAGAATATATTTCCGAGAATAGTGCAAGCATTAATTTCATTGGTAATGTTGAAAGGGTAGTAGATTCTATCTTAACTTCTAATCAATTAAAAGTTTTAGGATTAGATGAGCAAAAAATAGAGGATGCAAAAGTAAATTCAACACTTAAATTGTCTAAATTTTCAGGTGAAGAAAGTTTAAAAGGATTAAATGAAATAAAAATTGCGATTGGAGGTTTAATGGGATATTTAATTATGATGTTCATTGTTATCTATGGTAATTTTGTGATGCGTAGTGTAATTGAAGAAAAGACCAGTCGCATCATTGAAATTATAATTTCTTCTGTAAAACCATTCCAACTAATGATGGGTAAAATTATTGGAAATTCTTTAGCAGGAATTCTTCAATTTTTAATTTGGATTATAGTAGGTTTACTGTTAGCATTTGTTGCACAAACATTTTTTGGATTACAATTAAGTTCAAGCGCGTCTTTATCTCCAGAAATGATAGAAGCTGCAGGTCAATCTGAAGGTATGCTAAAATTTCAATCTTATTTGACCGAACTTTTGAATTTGCCATTAACATTAATGCTAGTAAGTTTTGTGTTATATTTTATTGGAGGTTACTTTTTATATAGCTCATTATATGCAGCCATTGGAGCAGCAGTAGATTCAGAGACTGATTCTCAACAATTTTTATTACCTATTATTATGCCTTTAATTTTAGGGGTTTATATAGGTTTTTTTACAGTTATAAATGACCCACATGGAACAGTAGCAACCGTTTTTTCAATTATACCATTCACATCACCTATTGTTATGTTAATGCGTATTCCTTTTGGGGTGCCGTGGTGGCAGTTGGTGTTATCACTTGTTATTTTATTTGGTACATTTACCTTTGTAGTATGGTTTGCGGCAAAAATATATCGAGTTGGTATACTAATGTATGGTAAAAAACCAACTTGGAAAGAATTATTTAAATGGCTTAAATATTAAAAATGTTAGAGAAAATAAAAGAAATAATCAATTTTAAACTTCTTGATACAGATTCTATAGATATTACTCTAGGAACAGTTGTTTTATTATTAATTGTTTTGGTATTTACAAGTGTAATCTTAAAAGTAATTAGGGTTGTAGCCACAAGAAAATTACCTGTAGAGGACAAAAATAAGTTTATTAGTTTCTTTCAATTTATCCGATACATAGTTTTCATCTTTGCTGTAATTTTTGCATTAGATGTTTCAGGAGTCAACATGAGTGTACTTTTGACAGCTTCTGCAGCATTATTAGTAGGTCTAGGTTTCGCTTTACAACAATTATTTCAAGATATTATTTCAGGAGTGTTAATCATTTTAGATCAATCTTTACATGTAGGTGATATAGTAGAAGTAGATGATAAAGTAGGTAAAGTTTTAGAAATAAAACTACGAACAACTAGAGTGGTTACCAGAAATGATAGAGTAATGGTTATTCCTAATCATAAATTTATGATGGATACACTGTTTAATTGGACACAAAATAATTTTACAAATAGAGAACAAGTAAATGTAGGAGTAGCCTATGGGAGTAATGTTCAATTAGTTCGAGACTTATTATTAGAATGCGCAAAAAACGTTGAAGATGTTTTAGATAACCCAGAACCATCCGTTTTATTTGAAGATTTTGCAGATTCTTCTTTAAATTTTTCATTATACTTTTATGTTTCAGATGGCATGAAAAGCCCAAAAATAAAAAGTGATTTAAGGTTTAAAATAGATGCAATATTCAGACAAAATAAAATTGCCATTCCATTTCCACAACGAGATATTCATATTATCAATCAATAGAAACGAAAGGTTTGGGATTATTTGCTTAAGCAATTCCTGCTGTTCATTACAACAATCTGTTATTGCGTTAAAAAAGTGTTTTTATAGTTAAAATAGTATTCGCAATAACAGGATTTTCATTACCATCAGGGTTAGAAAGGAAATGTATTGATTTTTCACTAACTTTGAGCCAAATATAAGAATACAAAATTCTCAATTTATAACAAAAATATGCCAAAAATATTAGTTATTGAAGATGAAGCTGCTATTAGAAGAGTTTTAGTAAAAATTCTTTCAGAAGAAAATGACAGCTATCAAGTTGATGAAGCAGAAGATGGACTTCAAGGTACCGAAAAAATAAAGAATGACGATTACGATTTAGTATTGTGCGATATTAAAATGCCAAAAATGGATGGTGTTGAGGTATTAGAAGCAGTAAAGAAAATAAAACCCGAAATTCCAATGGTCATGATTTCTGGTCATGGAGATTTAGAAACAGCAGTAAATACAATGCGATTAGGAGCATTCGACTACATATCAAAACCACCAGATTTAAATAGATTATTAAATACAGTTCGTAATGCTTTAGATAAAAAGAAATTAGTTGTAGAAAACAAGATTCTTAAGAAAAAAGTAAGTAAGAATTATGAAATGATTGGTAAAAGCGATGCTATTAATCATATTCGTACAATGATCGATAAAGTTGCTCCTACAGATGCTCGTGTATTAATTACTGGCTCAAATGGAACTGGAAAAGAATTGGTTGCGCATCAATTGCATGAAAAAAGCGATCGTTCAAATCAACCTATTATTGAGGTTAACTGTGCAGCTATTCCTTCAGAGTTAATAGAAAGCGAATTATTCGGACATGTAAAAGGGGCTTTTACTTCAGCAGTTAAAGATAGAGCAGGAAAATTTGAAGCCGCAAATGGAGGAACAATTTTTCTAGATGAAATAGGAGATATGAGTTTATCAGCTCAAGCAAAAGTATTAAGAGCTTTACAAGAAAATTTAATACAACGCGTAGGTGCTGATAAAGATATTAAAGTTGATGTACGTGTAATTGCAGCAACAAACAAAGATTTAAAAAAAGAAATAGAAGAAGGACGTTTTAGAGAAGATTTATACCACAGATTAGCCGTTATACTTATAAAAGTTCCAGCTTTAAATGATAGACGTGATGATATTCCAGCTTTATTAGAACACTTTGCTAATAAAATTGCTGAGGAACATGGAAATACGGTAAAAAACTTTTCAAAAAATGCCATCAAGTTATTACAAGAATATGATTGGACAGGAAACATTCGCGAATTAAGAAATGTAGTGGAACGTTTAATTATTCTTGGTGGAACCGAAATTTCTGAACAAGATGTAAAATTGTTTGCGAGCAAGTAAATATCTAGTGACTGGTGAATAGTAATTAGGGAATAGTTTTTTATTACTAATTACTAGTAACTAATTACTAATCACTTAACAAAATATGAAATTAAAAAAAATAAACGAAGGACTACAACAACGATTAATTGCTGCTGGTTTAACTGAAGCAAATGACTTACAAGAAGGTACATTTTCAACTATAAAGAGCGGAGTAGATACTATTATTCAATCTAAAAAAGGTTCTGGTAAAACAACAACTATTGTTATTAATGTTATTCAAAGATTAGTTCAACCTATTGAAGAATCACCTAGAGCATTAATTATGGTACAAGATAAACCACAAGTATTAGAAATGGTTGATTTGTTTAACCAATTAGGAAAAAATAATAATCTACGTGTTTATGGAGTACATGATAAAACCGATTTAGACGAGGATAAAAACCAAATTTCACTTGGAATTGATATTCTTGTTGGTACTCCAAATAAATTAAACATTATGTTTTCTGGTGCTGGTTACAATGTAAATAAATTAGTAATGCTAATAGTAGATGATGCAGATATTCTATTGAGAAGTAGGTTAGATCCTATAATTAAGCGTATATCAGATAGCATTAATAAAACTCAACGTATATTCTTTTGTAATGAAATTACTGAAAAAATTGAATTTCTTGCTGAAAAAATTATGATTGATCCAGTTTATTTAGAATCAGAAGATTAATTTCTACATAGAAATAATTAAAAATAAATACATATATATAATGGCATTAAAAAAGATTTTTTCTGGTAGCGAAATTTTAGCTGCAGGGTTGCAAAAAAAATTAGAAGCAATAAATGTTTTTCCAGTAGTAAGGAATAATCTTCAAGTAGCAAGAGTAGCAGGATTTGGGAATACAGGTCTAGCAGTAGAGTTATTTATTGAAGAACGTGAATTGCTCAAAGTAGAAGAGATAATTGAAGATTTTAAAATGAATTTATAAAAAATGCCTTGAAATTTTTCAAGGCATTTTTGTTATATATTATGTATTAGCTATTATTCGAATAAAACAGAACCATTAATAGCTACATCATTCCATGTTTTACTTACACCATCAGCTCCTTTGTGTAATTCAAAGCATGTTTTATTAATTGCTTTTATAGCTTCTTGTCCTCCAAAATCATCTAGATTAATAGTCGAATTCAAAGCAAATTTCTTGTTCTCATAAGTATACGGAACTTCTATTTGCTTAGTAACATCATTTAGAGTTAAAGTTAAAAAGCATTTTCCATTTCTAAAGTTAAATGCACCACCTATCATTTCAGTGTTTTTTAAGGCAGCAAAGAAGATAGTTTTTAGTTTATTATCTCTATCCTCATTGTTTGTAAATAAACTGCTCACAGGAATTGAAAAAGAAGCACCTTCTAAAACAGTTTCCGGAGTTTCACCAGTTTGTGTATTTTTTAGTTCTATTTCCTTAAAACTTCCACTTACAGCTACTTTTTCCGTTGTTTTGTATGCAGTCCAACCTACTTTCGTAGAATCTGATATTATTTTTAAACCACTTACTTCTTCAGTTTTTACTTCCTCAACAGGAGTTTCAGTTTTTTCTTCTTTTTTACAACTTGTAGCTAAAAGAGCTATAGTAAACGCAAATACTGCTATTTTTTTCATTTAGATTAAAATTTAATTCATACCAAAGATAGTTAGAAATTAATCTTTTTACAAGAGGCTGATGTTAAAGATAAAAAAATATTATGATGCTTTAAACCCAGCAAATAATGGTAATTATCAAAAGCTTATTTTGTTAATGTGTCAGGTAGTGGAAAGGACTTTAAATATTATATTTAAATGCCTTACCAGATAATATAGAAGAATATGATACAATTTCAAGTATAGTCAATGAACCAAATTCTCCTTATGGTCAAGAATATATTAGTTTATTAGAAAGACAAGGAAAAATAGATGCATACAAAGAAGGTAGAAACTGGCTTACTACAAAAAAAGCGATAGAAGATTATATGAACAATAGA
>LLBZ010005227.1_pt12 | contig 14114 bp, 19 predicted proteins | sample 1489421 | NCBI WGS metagenome assembly LLBZ01 (sample SAMN04092657, study PRJNA295927) | soil metagenome | biome: Soil prokaryotic community; feature: Bulk soil; isolation source: soil from tomato rhizosphere | host: tomato cultivar Moneymaker | place: South Korea | collected 2011-11-01 | reverse complement strand
GGCCGATATTTTGCCGCCTGCCTTGTCTATTCAGTATCGCTTTTTTCAAGCCAATTCCACGTTCCGTCCGTTTATTGGGATTGGTGTTGTCCGCGCGATGTTTAGGAATGTGCAAGGGACACCAATGCTTACCGCCCTAACCAATCCGGGCGGCTCCCCTACAACTTTATCAATCGATTCTGTATGGGGTCTCACAACACAAATCGGCTTTTCGTATGCATTGAATGAAAAGTGGTTTATTGATGGCGCTGTAATTCCGATGTTTATCAAAAGCACAGCGAGACTATCTACTGGTCAAACGGTGGATGCAACGGTTAATCCCGTTGGTGTCAATCTGTCGGTTGGTTATCGGTTCTAATGCAGTAAGACCGCAAGTCAGTCATGCTTGAGAGGCTCATAGTCGACTATGAGTCGTTTGGCGATAGGCAGCAGACCATCAGGTGATAAATCGTCTAATGCTATGACGGGCGAATTAGCTAAATCCGGATAGTTACGCAAGCTAGATCGACTGTAGGCGATATCATAGTGTGAGCGCATTAATCGTTCGAACAGCTCTGGAATGGAACGCTGGGCCGCAAGCTCCTCCCACGCTCCCAACTCTGCGTTTCCGACTAGCGGGCGTAGAAATTGTAGTTTCGCTACTAGTGATTTCGGGTCTGCCTCAAAATGAGCGTAATCTTCTCGCCACATTTGAACCCGTTGCGGCATGGTGGTCTCGATCGACAGAGTTAAACCTGTCCGCATCTTAGTGAGTAACGCATCTGGCAACTGCACGTTGCCGATCTTCTTGCTCTCAGCCTCAACCCATATTGGCCTTTCGGCCGAATATGTGGAGAGGTGACGCAAAAGAAAGCTATCAAACAGCTTTTGTGTCGGTTGCTGGCGACCTGGAAGTGAGCCGATTACCGAACCCCGATGTACAGCCAAATCCTCAAGATCGAGAACTTGCGCTCCAGCTTCACGCAACGCGGAAAGCATTCGTGTTTTACCGCATCCCGTAGGACCATTTAAAACGTTGTAGTGGAATTTTCCGGGCACGATCGCCAGTTGGTCATTTACCCAGTGGCGATACGCTTTCCAGCCCCCTTTAAGACGTTCTACGCGATAACCGATAACATCGAGAGCATCAAACCATAACCGGCTTCGTTTTCCTCCTCTGAAGCAGTACACAAGTATTCGGCTCTTGCGGTTATAACCAGAAATTACGTCTAGGTGCCTTGCAATGTTACGCAACGAATATTGCACCCCGATCTTATAAGCGCCCATCGGATCGGTACGGTGCAATGTGCCGACTTCCGCATATTCATCATCGTTCACCACCGGCAAATTGACTGCACCGGGAATATGATCCTGCGCAAATTCGCGTGGACACCGGGCATCAATGATGAGCTCGTATTCCTTGAAATCGTACATTTTTACCGTACATTTTTTATGCAACAGAACAGTTTATATCAATATTTTAAATTCTCATAAAAATAACAGATATACAACTTTTCGAAAAAAAATTCGACAATGACATATATCGGATATAAATGATGAAGGGATATAAATGATGAAGGCATCCATACATTCTTCGCTTGTTCCAGACTCAATCGAGAAGCTGCAGGCCGATATCGAACGACTGCAGGCTTCTCAGAAGATGATGCGGGACGCTAATGCAGCGCTGCGCAAGGGGGACGACGAGTCTTTACGTGCAATGGGGTTCTCTGAGGAGCATATTGCCGACTTGAAGGAGCGTAAACTTGCTGGCCGTGCCGGTTTCCCTGACTACTCTTTGCGAAATAACAATAGCAACATCCGCTGGTTGAAGGAGCTGAAGAGGAGGATGGAAGAACTGAGGGGGGAGTCCATTGGAAAAATCGTACGCATAGAGCGTGTTGAGCGTGCGGGCTGTGGAGCGGCCCTTTACAGATAGTTGCATTGAAAACTTAAGTTTTTAGAGGTATTCGTATTCCGTGGTTGATTTTGATGTGTGCATCGCACAATCAAAAGTATGAAAAACACTTGCATTACTCCCAAATGGGAGTATAATTAAATCTATCGACGCAACGTTGATGCCGCAGTCAGACGGATTCTGACCCCAGTCACGGTAGCACTCGATGCAATGCCGGACATGAAGGAGCAAGTCATGAAACCAATTTCCCTTAGCATTCTTGGCAACGACACTGCCGCCCCTCTTTACCACGTCTACCCACAGCAATATCAAGCGCAACCTGCATACATAGAGTTTTCGGGCAAGCTGACCGAAGATGGTGCGATCAAGCTGGAGGCCGACTACTCGGGCGACATTTCCGGCGTGCCGGCGAACGTGTGGCACGGCCTGGTCCGTCGCTTGACCGTCCCGGCTCAGGTCAGCCGGTCGGCGCTGGAATCGCTCGCCAGCAACGAAGAATTCATTGTCCTGGTCAACCGGATGCACGCTGGATTCGACTCGGACTGGAACGGCAATAATTATGTCGGCACGCTGACCGACGATGCGAAGCAAGCAGAAGAAGAAATCGAACAAATGCTGCAATCGCTGGATTGTGCCGAGGTTTGGGATGCAGCCGATTGGTGCCAAGACATCAGCATTGCAGAGCTGATCGAAAACGGGAGCGTCGCTGCTTACGCAAAAAAATTTGCAGATGCCGCCGATGCCAACCAGGTCATCAACGGCAACTGCGTGAATGTCATTGCGTCAGACGTCGAACACAAAGTCCTTCGCTACATCAGCCAAAATATCGAGGGCCGCGAGGATATCAAGCAAGCCATCGCGCTACTGATCGCGCACGACAGTGATTATCAATACCTCGCCGACGACTACGCAGCAGAGTTCGAAAACAAGTAACCAGCAACACAATAGCCCGGCCTGCCGGGCGATCTCTATGGAGTAATCATGGCTGAAAAATTTCCGATATACGCGGGACCGCCGCTGGCCACAGTGCTGGCCGGGTATGAGGATTCCCGCAGTGCGCGCGTAAATCAGGTCGCCGACGATTGGCTGGCGATGGTGCGTGAGTTGACCCCCGCGCTCACTGCTTCGGAGTGGGCGGCACTGTGCGACGGGCTGAACAGCTATCACATGGGCGACGCACAATCGCTGTCGCTCGCATGGGCAACGATCGATGATCAATCTGAATTGGGCGAGAAATGGGGAATTGACCACAATGGCCTTGTACGGAAACTGCGGGCGTTGAACGAAGGGCAGCGCCGCGCCATGCGTGAGATATTTGAACGACTATGGGGCGAGATTTCCGCCGGCGCAGATCACGTCGAGGCCATTAAGCGAGTGCTGGGCGATGCCGCCGCCGCTTGATCTGGCCGGGCGCAGGTTCGGCAAACTCTTGGTGCTGCGAGCCGGAGAGCCGTTGCTGAGCGCTTCCGGCAAATCCAAGGAAAAGACGTGGGACTGTCTATGTGATTGCGGCCGAGAGGAGACTATCCCGGATCGACGAATACCTCACTGCGCGAGTAACGCCCGCCGCAGCGATGCGGTCGAGTCCTGCAAACACTGCCGATCGCAACGCACCTGCGCTGCATGCGGCACAACATTTGAAAGCGTGCAATTCCGTGCGTGTTGTTCTGACGAATGCAAAGTAATGCATGACCGGGCGCGATACCTCGAACACTATTACAGGATTGTTGAGCGCGATCCCATGCACAACAAAAAACGGGCAGATGAAATACGCGCACGCGCTCAGTCCGATCCCGATTATGCGGCTCGGCTGAAAAAGTGGGAAGAAGACAGGCAGCGTCGGCGCAATGAGCGCGTCAGGACGGACGAGGAATATCGGGAACAGCAGAATGCCCGTGCGCGTGCCCGCTATCAAAGTCGCGCGGAAGAAATGCAGGAAGCAAAGCGCGCACGCAGAGAGGCACGGGTGGCAGCGATGACGGATGCCGAATTTGAGGTATGGATAACCAGGAAGCGCGAATATTGGCGCAAGTGGGCACAAAAAAGTCGCGCAACAGCAGCCGGTTATGAGCGTTACTTGGAAACCATGCGGCGCTATCGACAAAAGCAGGCGATGCGCGGCTTGACGGTGCTCAGTGAAAATTTGATGCAGAGGTCTAAAAAATGAATGCAGATATTGTGACTACGCAGTCTGTCCGACGTGCGATGCGCGAGACGTTCGAGCGATTGTGGGCCGAGATGTCTGCCGGCGCGGATCACGCCGAAGCCGTCAAGCGGGTGCTGGGCAATGCCGCGGTCGCTTGACCTGGCCGAGCGCAGGTTCGGTAAGCTGCTGGTGCTGCGAGCCGGGGACCAGATGCTGAGCGCGTCCGGGAAAACCAAGGAAAAAACGTGGGTATGTCTGTGTGATTGCGGCAGAGAGGAAACTATCCCGGATCGCCGGATACCGCACTGCGCGAGTAATGCACGACGCAGCGATGCGGTCGAGTCCTGCCTGTACTGCCGATCGCAACGCATCTGCGCAGCGTGCGGAACGACGTTTGAGAGCGCACAATTCCGCGCGTGTTGTTCCGACATATGCAAAGTGGTACACGATCGTGCGCTGTATCGCGAGCAGTACTACCGGTTAGTTGACCGAGACCCAACGTTCAACAAAAAACGAGCCGATGAAATCCGTGCACGCGCGCAAGCTGATCCGGATTTTGCTGCGCAGCGCAGAGCCTGGGAAGAGAAGCGGCAACGCAAACGCAATAACCGGATGCGGAGTGATCCAGAATACAGGGCGCAACAGCAAGCGCAGGCGCGTGCCTACTATCAAAGCCGTTCGCAGGAAATACAAGAAGGGAAGCGCGCACGCAGAAAGGCGCGGCTGGCAGCGATGACGGATGCCGAGTTTGAAATATGGATAACGAGGCAACGCGAATTCTGGCGAAATTCAGCAAACAAACTCCGCGCTACTGCAGCAGGTCACGAACGTTACCTGGAAACGATGCGTCGCCATCGGCAAAAACAGGCGATGGCAGGCTTGACGACGGTCAGTGAAAGTTTGATGAAAAGGGCTAAAAAATGAATACAGATATTGTGACTACGCAGTCAGTCAATCAATTGCCGACCGCATACGAACTCAACAACATGAGCGTGCAGCAACTGCGGGCAGAACTCGCGCGGTCTCTCACAATGAGCGCGCAGCATCTTGCGTACCTCGCCACGATCTGGAGTGAACTGGAAAAACGTGGCGAGGATTTGAGCGACCTGCGTACCGGGCTAGCCGTGTATCTACCGCAGATCGCGGCCGGCCGGCTCGATGCAAGCGCGGTCATTCGGTTCGCCGGCCAGCCGACCGTACTGCGCTCAATCAGCACCTTGCCGCTCGACGAACAACGCGCGCTGGCAGAGGGAAAATCCGTCGAGGTTTTGACGATCGGCCATGACGGGGGGTACACGGCAACCAGCATGCCGGCGTATGCATTGACTGCAACACAGGCAAGGATGGTTTTTGATACTGAAAAAATCCGCTCGATCACCGAGCAGCGCGCGATATTCGACACGACGCGCGTATCAGCCGCTCGCCGGGCCCGTCCTGGACAAGATGGGAAAGTCCGTTACGATTCGAAAGCCGACGTGCTACGTATCGGACGCAGCAGCGCCACGGTAGGCGAAGTTCTGGCGGCACTGGCCGTGGCGCCATCACCGTCGTCAGCTGACGCGTCCAAGGTAGCGATCGAGACTGAACTAGACACGCCTGTTGTTTTCAAGTTGACGGAGGCGGAGCATCGCATGCTCAAGGTTCGCGTCGCCGAATCCGGGCTGACACAGCAGGATTTCCTACGCCAGGCATTGATCCGGGTGGCGCTGCTATGAATCAAATTTCAACACCAACACCCGACCAGGTCAAAGTTGCACGCATCGCCACCGGTCTGACCCAGCGTGAGTGCGCCGAACGATTCGGTTACTCGCTAACCGGCTGGCAGAAAAAAGAGGACGCTGGCACGAGCGGCCGGGCGTTATCGGTCGGCGAATGGGAGTTGCTGCTGCTACTCGCCGGCCAGCATCCTACATTCACATTGCAGCGCAACACAAAATAGCGTCATCAACCACAAAAAATAGAATCCGGACTTTCAATCAAAGGATTGGCAACAGAAACGACACAGACAGAGTCAGAAGCGCCGAAGCGCTGGCCAGTAGCCAAAGCCGCCTCCCCTCCATTACGTCCTTCCTCGCATGCCATAGCGCGCTTACTGTCGCCGCAGCGACACCTATGGCGGCCACCCAGCCAGCTGGTGTTCTAGCTAATGTGCCGATGACTATCGCAAGCGGCCCTTGGCCTGGTGCGGGCGCTGCCCAATAGGGCAGACGGCCACTCCCAAGCACAAAGCCTACGAACACGCACAGCACGCCGAAGGTGACGAAGCCAAGCCAAGTCCAGCCCCACGATTGCAACCGCGAGGCCTCGGCCAGTCGGGAGGCAATCGATTCGCTGGTCTTGCTCACGGCATCCGCAAGTGTTCCCAGCGCCTTTTTCGTTTCGGCATCCGCAATCGCGGCCATGCCCGACCGTTGCTCATCAATGATTTGCGCAACTTGATCGGAAATCATGGTTGGATACTTCCGATACAGTGTGTCGTAGGATTCCAGCGCCATCAACACGAGCCACAACGCATCGTTATCGCGAATATTCAACGCGTTTTTTACCCGGTAGAGATTCTGGATTTCCTTTTCCGATGGCTGTCGACCAAGCAGCTTTTCGAAAGCGGTCTCCACTTCAAGCATCGATCGCTTCCCCGAGGCTCTTGCGGACTTCGTTGCGCCACCTGGTCAGTTCTGCGCGATTCCCGATCGGCAATTCCTTCATTGCTGTTGTGATCGACAAGCGCTTGCTGTACAGATCGTCACTCACCCGGTCAGCGAGGTCGGGGAACGTCAGCGATTTTCCACCGGCGTCTTCAACCGCCTTCTTTATCTTCGATCCGTTATAGAGTTCGAACTTTCGTTCATCGCCGAAGTAACTGTTGCGTATTACGTGAATTGTCGATTCCGGCAACGCATCCATGTATTCCTTGAGCAGTTCAAGGCTGTCCCTCTGACGATTTATCACCCATAGCGTAACCAGTTTCCGTTTCAGTTCCGCCAGAGTGTTGTTGAGCGTTTCTCCGTAGGCGGTTACGCCCTTGTTATTGCGCGCTGCCGTATTCACGACAACGACGGCGTTCGGATTCCGGTCACAGACGTTTACAAGATCAATCCACCCATTCGCGTCGTCCAGGTCTATCAACTCCGTCTTGATTTCGTCCTTGTACATCTTCCAGACGTCTGGATTCGATGTATCGGACTCGATCAACAGAATTTCCTCTTTGCGCTCCTGCACAATGTCAATTATGCCGATCGACACAAACGTCTTGCCGACGCCACCCTTACTTCCACCAATAATGTAAATCGGTTTTGTCATAGTTTTCACCTTCAAATGTCATCAGAGTCTTGGCGAGGCGTGAAACTACTGCTTCTCGCCGATGTTTCAGGGCCGTCATTCTTATTTTCACTTGATTGCGCCTTGGGATCTGAAGATGATTCTTTTGGCTTGGCCTTCTCAGGCATTGAAGACGGGGATGGAGAAGTTGCAACTTTACGTCGCGGCTTCGAGCGAGGATTGCTTCTCGCTCTTGTAAGATAGCTTTTTAAAGTCTGTACGGAAATAGCCAATCCTTCAGTCGTCATTATTTCCGCAATTTTTTCCATACTGTATCCTCGTTTTTGTAACGTAGATACAGCATCTGCCATTCGACGAACGGCTTCCTGTTTTGTTACTTCACGCTCTACATCGTCTACTTCAGGGAGCTCCAATAGCTTCTGTCGAAGTTCATCAATTTGAGCAATCTTGTATCCCATGGCGCATCCTAAATTATCGGAATTAGTTCGTATTCTAACTTGGTCAATTGCTAAGTCAACTACGGAGTGGTAAGATTCAACCATATCGGAAGGTAAATCGAGGACAGGGTAGGGTTTGTACTCCCGCCAAATTGGCGTCCGTACAACCGGCAGAGCACCAGTCGTTCCACTCCCTATGCTCAGCCTACCGTCCCTGCTCAGGGCAGAGCCCCGAGACCCCCAGGAAAGAAGAGCGTAACTGTGAGTAACAGCGAACAGCGCAGACGTACGGGCCGACTCCCGCCCATTCGCTGCTTTGAAGATGAAGAGAAGCTTGTCAGGGAGAAGGCTGCAGATTGCAGCCTCAGCGTGGGCCAATTCATGTTGTCTGCCGCGCTGGGGCGGCGCACCCGCAGCAAGATTGAACAGCACATTCTCAATGAGCTGCGCCGCCTTGGCGGCCTGCAGAAGCATTTGTTCAACCAGGGAGACGGTGTGCTGTCCAAAGAGTATGCGGCTATCCTGGTCGAGATCCGAGAGGCAATCGCCAGGATCGGTAACTAGGATGCTGGCAAAAATTCCCAAGCGGCGTGAAGACGGCAAGTCCGACTTCAAAGACCTGGTGGAGTACATCACCAACCGAGACAAAGATAAGGAGGACCCGAGTGACGAGCTCGATCCAAGCGACCGAAGAAGACATCACCAAATTCTTGAGCGCACTCGAATCAATCTCAGCGGAGCAGAAGACCATCTGCGCTTTGCTCGACGAGCTGATTCTATTGATGCAAATGCCGTCCGAGTCCGTCTTGAGGGTGCTCGAAGGACTGCTTATTCCCATGGGCCAGAACATGGTGGAGTTGACGACAGAGCTGAAAACGCAGTTGACGGAATCGGAGGCATAGATGGGAATTCACATCAACGAAGTCTTGCCCGTGCTCGACACCATCTTGGAGCAGCAGCGGGCTATCTCCGACAGGCTTCGCAAGTTGGTCGAGACTTTCAAGAGAGAGCCCGAGCCCGTCGAGCCAACCTTGCGTTTAATGCTCAAGCCTTTCAGCGAAGGCATGACCGAGATGAAGCAAGTATTGTCGCCGAACTCGAATCCGGACGGCTCCTCGGTCAGCCAGAGCGCGTCGTAGCCGGCACAGGCGTTGCCTGCGAACATAACTGCCTGTCGCTTGCCACCGCCAGCGCCGAAATGAAGGCGGTCGCTGCGCAGAATCCGAGGGTTAAAGACCCTGTTTATCACGTCGTCCTGTCATGGCCGGCGGACGAGTCACCGACCGACGCACAGGCTTTCGAGTGCGGCGCCCATGCGCTGGCCGCAGTTGGTATGTCCGAGCACCAGTACGTATTCGCGGTTCATCGTGACACCGACAATGTTCATCTGCATATTGCGGTCAACCGAGTCCACCCGGACACCTTCGTCGCGGTCTACCCTGAGCGTGACTATTTCAAGCTCGATCGCGCAATGCGCGAGCTTGAACTGCGCTACGGTTGGCAGCATGACAACGGGCCATATGCTGTCTTCGAACGTAACGGCAAGACTGTCATCGACTGGAGCAGCAAGGACCCAAGCACGAAGGGGAAGCACCCAACGGCAGCGGCCGACATGGAGCGCCATGGCGACCAGGAAAGCCTATTTAGCTATGCGCGCGGTGAACCGCGCAAGGCGCTGCTGCGGGCCTTGAAGAATGACAAGCTGACATGGCAGCAATTGCATAATCTGCTCGCCAAGCACGGCTTGGAACTGCGCGAGAAAGGGCAGGGGTTCGCCATTTACGATTGCGGCTCGAATGCGACCACACCGATTAAGGCGAGTGACATGCATGAGGATCTGTCGAAAGGGCGCTTAACCAAGCGTCTCGGGCCGTTCGAGCCTGCCGCCACGACTGTCGACCCTGCCTTAACTTATGACAAGCAGCGTCCGCCCAAGCGCGATCCGGAACAACGCGAGGAGCGACGGCAAGAGCGCGCCCAGGCTCGCCGTGAGCTGCGAACCCGCTATGACGAATTCAAGAATGGCTTCGTGTATCGTCGACTTGATCCCGATACTGTCCGTCAACGACACGAGGCGATTCGCAGCGAGGCCCGTCGACGCCGACTTGAGGTGCGTGAGACCGTGGCCGACCCGGTTGCGCGAAAGGCGCTGTACAGCGTCATAGCTTTTGAAACGCTGCGTGCGCGGCACCGCTTACAACGCGAGATCCAGCGCGAGCGCGATGCGCTGCGTGCTGATCCGGCGAACAGGCGGCTGCCATATCGGGAATGGATCGAGCGCCAGGCAGTTGGCGGCGACGCCGCAGCAATCAGCCAGCTTCGTGGATTTGCCTACAGCGACAAACGTCAGGCGAAGGACCTCGCGCGCGCACTCGGCAATGATGGGGCCAACGGCATTATTCATGATGAAAATGTCGATCCGGTTGCGCGTGAATTGCACAACGGCATTTATTATCGCGTCCGCCGGGACGGCGCGGTCCTGTACCGAACCAAGGACGGCGCGGATGGTTTCGTCGATTTAGGGCGCCGCATCGACGTGTTGGCCAGCAACGACAGCAACCATCCGGCGATTGCGGCCGCGCTAATGCTGGCGGCAGAAAAATATGGCGGCACCTTCGAGCTGACCGGCAGCGAGGAATTCAAGCGCCGCGCGATCAATGTCATGGTCGAATACAAAATCGACGCTCGCTTGAAGGATGCCACGCAAGAAGCGCTTCGGCGTGCCAGAGCTGCCGAGGCATCTAGGGAGGCACGGGCGGCAAAGGCGCGTCAGCAGAAGCGGACATAGTGGCGATTTTTGAGGATGTCGGCTTAACTTTGACGACCCGCCAGCTTGGTGATCCAAGCGGCGGCATTTCGTTAGACATGAAGTATCCCTTCCGTGTCTAGCACGGAATAATCAGCATCAATCGTCCGACTGCACCATCGGCCACACGCCAACCGTGATGTGTGAACTATCACGCGCTTAGCAGATGGGGAAGCGTGACGAATTCGCAGTAGGTTCTTGCTATGGCGCTTAACGCAAACCTAAAATCGTCAGAATTAGGCTCACGTACAGATCATTTAAATTCAAGGCGTTGCGTGATGTGAGCTTAACTCCGCATCCCACTAGATCGTCAAACTTACGCGCACTTTCGAATCCGCACCCTCGTATTTCAACCGTCGTATGCAAGTGGTTGGAAGGGAAGAGCGGTCTGTACCATGCACATTTGTACTGGCAGAAACGCGTGACAAAGCGGACCCTGGCGGAGGTCAGTGGTGGGTCAAAATTCGACCCGAAACGGACATACGTAAACGTCAATAAAAATGCCCACATTCTTTCAAGGCGAGCATCTGTAAGATTTTAGAAGTTGTAAAAGTATTATGCCGAATCTGTATGGGCAATAAAGCTAGACAGCAATCAGCTCGGCGATTTTCGCCGCGACCACCTCCATTGAATCTTCTGCAGTGCTCAGGCCGCTTCGTGAGGCGAGCATAGGGCTGACATTGAGGAGAGCGCCATACGTGGTGTTGTGCACGATTGGAACTAGCTGATTACGCATCAGCAGTACCGCAAGCTCTTTGTCGGCGACGCCCTCTCTTGGGAGGCTGGCCAGCAGCGCAGGGGTCACCAGCACAAGCCCGATTCGCGAATTCGCTAAGCCCTTGTCAATGGCGCGCATCATCGGCACGCCAAGCGCGAGGTCATTCTCGCTGAACCAAACTTTTACACCAGCCGCCACGAGCAAGTCGCGCAGCTCTTTGGCTGCCCCCTGTCGGTCGTCCCACGCGTGGCACAGGAAGACGTCACGAAGGTCAGGTTGCTGCGCTGCTCGCGTTTCAACGGTTTCGCGGATTGGCGTGAGTGACTGCACTTGGGCAGAGGTGTACGACAGGGACGAACCCGCTCTCGACCAGCGCGGTCGTGAACTGGCGCTGGAGCTACCACCACCGCTGCCACCGCTGCTGCCCGACGACGAGTAGGAAGGGGCGGTATAAGACCTGCTGTTGCCATAGCCGCTACGGCGGTAACGGCATGCAGGGCATGCATCGGCAGCGGCCGCTGAACTATGTCCACGTACTGGAGCTGTGCATTTAGACATACGGTAGTCCCTGTAAGAATGAGTATTAACGAAGTGCTTGGTCTATTCCGGCTCAATATTCAATTCGCCTTCTAAAAGGGTAACTTAAATTGCTTCGCAGCACATACCATATTCAGGGCAATAGAATGTCCGCTTTTGGCCGACTGCCGGCATACCCATAACTTCCCACATTGACCGGTAAGGTCGACAAAGCGGCCATTGCGCGTCTGAGCCCGGGACGCTGTGTAGTTGGCTGCAGACTGCTAGGCGATCCAAAATCGTCAAAGTTAGACGCTAACGTTGATGAAATGTGAGCCTAACTTTGACGATAGGCAGCAACCGCCACATGGGTGCATATTGCCTTCCTTTTTTTTGTATAATACTATCTATACAAAATTAAAAGGAGGTTCACCTATGACTACGTGTTACATTCTTTCTGCCTTGCTGGTCGGCGTCGCGCTTACTGGCTGTGCGTCCCAACCGAAGGTCGGCGATGCTCAGGCCGAGATTGACCGCCAGCTCCTGGCAGCGTCTCAGAAGATCCAGGCTGCGCAGGCCGATCTCTACCAGGCTGGTGCGATCAACCAGGAAACGACGAAGTCGCCTGTCGCCATCACGGATGACAGCCAGCGCATCACATTGTCTTGGCAAGGCGATGCCCTGCAGCTTCTTACCAAACTTGCACATGACCATGGCTTGGTCTTTTCCTTCATGGGCGTGCGCATGCCGTTGCCGGTCAGTATCGACGTAAAAGATTTGCCTTATGGCGCTGTGATACAGATACTCCGCGCCCAAATCGGTTACCGTGCGGACATCAATCAGTACCCGGACAGGCTGGTACTGCAGTACAACCGGCCGCAGCCATGAAGGAGGGAGGATGTTCATGAAGCGCCTTATCGCCACCATTCCATTCTTCGTCGCCAGCATCGCTCATGCTGGAGAAACTTTGGGGATCGACGCCGCATCTACTCCGCGGGCTCCGGCCGCAGCATCCGCGCCCGACGATCCGCCTTTAACATTGGATTCCCTTCTCAATCCCGTATCCAAAGCCAGCTCCGGTGTGAGCGCCTTGCGCTCGCAGATGCTTACTGATGCAGGCAAGACGGTCGGTTTTCGCGGCGGCATGGCCGCGCATGCGCGGGAGCTGTCCGATGCCATCAAGGTCCGCTCCGACCGGCTCGATGCCATTTTCCAGTTCGCGCCGCTCATCAACAAAAACGGCATGGTTCCGCCGGTCATTGTCGAGGCACGAGATTTATCCGCGTTCGCCCCTGATCAGATCCGCACCGCCAATCGGGTCTATAAGATCGAGAAGGAAGAGCGTTTTGTCAGTGTGCCGCCAACCTGGCGTGACTATCTGTTTGTAGGATTACCGGTCAAGGGCAATGTGGAGCTGCCAGCGTTCGAGGCACGTCCGCAGGACAGTAGCGAGGAGACGATCTGGCGCGAAGCTGTCAAAGTCGGCTGGAAAGAGGGCCGGTTGCAGGCAGACGCAATTCTTGCCGCCAATTTCAACCGGTTGACGCGCGACTATACCGGTATGTTGTTGTATTCCACGCTGCTGCAGCAGCGCATGATTTCGACCACGCGCGTCGCTGAATATCAGCAGGCTGTCACTGGCAATGGCAAGCAGATTATGCTGGGAGACAAGCTGCGTCGGGTAACCACGAAGGCGTCGTTCGAGACTGACTCGAACAAGTGGCGTCCGACCATCAATCGCGGCCAGACATCGGCCTCGAAATCTGCCAAAAAAATCCCTTCGGCTGCCTCCAAACAAGCGGGAGCAGACGGGAAATGAGCGACGTCTTGTTTACCCCATACGATTTTAAAGGCGACCTGAGCGCTCACACGTTCAAGCAATTTTTGAAATACTGCGCAGATCACGGCACCTCGGACATTCTCGTACAAGGTGGTGACTATGTTTGGGTTGAGATTTACGGCCGGCAGCAACGGGCCAGCACCCATACGATCAAGCAAGGCCAACTGTCATCGCTGATCGCTTCGGTTTGGCAGGCGGAAGTAGAAAACAATATCCGCGCCGGTTATGGGGCTGATCGTTCTCTTGAACTAAGTGGCAATGAGCTAGGCATCGAGCGCGGAAAGTATCTGCGCTTTCGCTGTAATTTTATTCAGGGACGCGTAGCGCGCATTGACATCGCGTATGCGATCACGATGCGCTTGATCCCGTTTGACCTGCCCAACATTCTTAACATGGGCATCGAGCCAGATCTGTTTGAAGCTTTTTATCCGGCCATGGGGCTTGGCCTCATCTGCGGTCCAACCGGCTCAGGCAAGAC
>LLBZ010000013.1_pt1 | contig 14160 bp, 11 predicted proteins | sample 1489421 | NCBI WGS metagenome assembly LLBZ01 (sample SAMN04092657, study PRJNA295927) | soil metagenome | biome: Soil prokaryotic community; feature: Bulk soil; isolation source: soil from tomato rhizosphere | host: tomato cultivar Moneymaker | place: South Korea | collected 2011-11-01 | reverse complement strand
TGGCCGAATTGCGTAAGATCACAATCCTTTTCATAAATGTTCTGGAGCGCCCGGAGGATCTGTCATTGGAAACGGCGCAGAACCTGATGCAGGTGATCCAACGTGTCGTCTACCGCTATGAGGGCAGCCTCAACAAGATCAGTCAGGATGATAAAGGGATCATGATCGACGCCGCGTTCGGCTTGCCGCCTCTGGCCCACCAGGATGATCCGATGCGGGGCGTGCAAGCTGGTATTGCCCTCTGTGACGAATTGAAGAAACTTGGAATGCACAGCTCGCTTGCCATCACAACAGGACGGGTATTTTGTGGTCTGGTGGGTAATGACATTCGCCGCGTGTATACCTTCCTGGGGAACTCCGTCAACCTTGCCGCGCACCTGACGATGCTTGGGATCGCTCAGAAAGACGTGATCGAACGTGATGAGATCCCCATCTTATGCGACCGTTCCACATATGAGGCCTCGAAGGAACAGGTGGAATTTGAAATACTTGAACCGCAACGTGTAAAGGGACGAAGTGAACCGGTGGATATATTCCATCCCCTGCACGCCAAGCGCGCCATGCTGCGCCAGAAAACCCAGCTGATCGGGCGGCAAGAGGAAAAAGCCGTCCTGATTCATTGCCTTTTGGAATTACAACGTGGTTCTGCCCTGCAAACGGTGATCGTGCACGGCGAACCGGGAATTGGCAAATCCAAATTGATTGAGGAGCTGGTACGGCAGGCGGAAACCTCACAAATTGCAACGCTAATCGGGGAATCGGATGCCATTGAGAAGAACAATCCGTATTCTGCCTGGCGCTCGGTGTTTCACCGCGTGTTCGGCCTGGAAGAGATTCTACGAAAACCGCAACTTTCGGAGGAGGATCGCGCTTCCATCCGCGAAGAAGTGCTTAATAAATTACGTCGCATCGACCCTGATCTACTCTCTCATGCACCCCTGTTGTCGGCATTGCTGCCTGTGGCAATTCCTGAAAATGAATTTACCTCTTCCCTCACAGGGGAGACCCGCGGCAGCAACATCCGCGAATTGCTATCCAGAATATTGCAGTATGAAGCAAGCCAGTCTCCTTTGCTGATTATCCTCGAAGATCTGCACTGGATGGATTCCGCGTCCTGGATCTTTCTTGCCGATGTATATCAGAAAGTACGTCCACTCATGCTGGTGTTGACAACACGTCCGCTTTCGCCGCCTGTTCCACAGGAATTTAAAACGATCGCGGATCGATCAGATACTCACTTTATGAAGCTCCAGCCCATGAAATTAGATGATGTCGAGGATTTAGTTTGTCAACGATTAGGCGTCGTGTCGATTCCGCCTGTGGTCAGCAAACTGATCCGAGAGAAATCTGAGGGGCATCCATTCTTTGCAGAGGAACTCGCTTATGCTCTCAGAGATTCAGGAGTGTTACTGATCGAAGGACAGAACTCGCGCCTGGCTTCCGGCTTGAATACCCTGGCTACGGTCACCTTACCGGATAACCTCCAGGCTGCGATCACCAGCCGTATCGATAGCTTGAGTCCATCTCAGCAATTAACACTGAAGGTGGCAAGTGTGATCGGGCGGATCTTTGCCTACCGTATTCTCGAGGCGATCCATCCCATAGAGACCGATAAGCCAGAGCTTCGTGAATACCTGGATGGTCTCACCCGCTTGAGTCTGACACTGGTGGAATCTGAGACTCCTGAACTGGCATATATTTTCAAGCATGCGGTCACGCAGGAAGCCGCCTATAACCTGATGTTGTTTGCCCAGCGTCGGCAGCTCCACCGCGCGGTCGGCGAGTGGATCGAACAGCACCATCACCAGGATATCGAGTCGTTCTATACCCTACTGGCTTATCACTGGGAACAAGCCGCTTTCACACCAGATGCGCAAGCAGACTCGCTCAGCGTAAGCAAGGCCCGGGAGTTTCTGGAAAAAGCCGGAAATCAAGCTTTGAATAACTTTGCGAATATCGAGGCGCTTGAATTCTTTAGAAAATTGCTCGAGCTGACCGATCCAGCCCAGGTGAGTCCGCTCTATTTTGGTAAGCTGTATCGGAAATTAGGCGATGCGTCTCTTGGGTTGGGGAAACTCGCTGAGGCAAAGGAATACATTGTAAAGGGGATGGCGACACTGGGGCTTCCGCTTCCCTCTTCGGACGGCGGCTTGATCCGCGAAATCCTGAAACACATCGCCATTCAGACAGGCCATCGACTGCGGCCGGGCCGTCAGCCGGGGAAGCAATTGGATCCTGAACAGGAAGAGACGCGCCTGGAAATCGTGATACTCACGGAGAAGCTGACGATCATACAGTATCTGATCGGAGATCCGAATCCACTGCCGATGCTATTCTCCGTGCTGGCAGGCCTGAATACCGGCGAAACCATAAAGCCCACGCCGGAGACATGGTCCTTATATGCCACTATGAGCGCCGTCGCCGGGTTCATACCGCTTCGTTCACAGGCGCAACATTACAAGGAACGCTGGTTTGCTATCGGTAAAACGATGGATGCCCCGAATGCATTTGTGGATGGTGCCTCCTCTCTGTGTACTGTGGCAAGCGGCAATGGGGCCTGGCAGGAGGTCAAAGACCTGATTGCACAATCATCTCTCATTTGTGAGGAATTGGGCGATCACCGGCGAGGGGCCGAAGCCGCTTCCTATTTGAGTGTCAATGCCTTGATGGAAGGTGGTCCACGGTTGACAGAGTCTTACAACAAACGTTTGTGGGAGATCGCTTTGCGCCGAGAAAACCCCATCCATCTTGCGATGGCATACCAGGTAGATTGCTCGGCGATGGTCTGGAAAGGGGAATATGCTGAATGTATCGCGAATGCTGAGAAATGCATCGCATTATCAGAGAGGACCTGGGTGGGCGACATCCCCGAATACATTGTACGTAGTTCTATGTGGCTGGCCATGTGGCACAAAGGCCAACGTGAGGAGGCCTGGGAGGGAGTGAAGGCCGCACTGGAGAAATTTGCGAAGGCTTCGGTGGCAGATTTTTCTGCACATCTTATCGATGTGCACCTCGCGGAAGTTGTCTTCCTGGCTTTGGAACAGGGACAGAAAGATAAATTGCCTAAAGAACAAATGGAGGAGATCGAAAAATGTGCGGGGATTGCGATCAAAAACTTAAAGAAGCTTGCCGGTGTTTTCTTGATCGGTGGGCCGGCCCTGAACCGTTTCAGCGGCCACCTGGAATGGCATCGCAATAAACGCGACAGGGCCTACCAGTATTGGCGGACGGCTGCTGAAAAAGCACACAGCTTTCCGATGAAGTATGAGGAAGCCCGGGCACATTTCGAGCTTGGGAAACGCCTGCCGAATGAACATCCCGACCGCTCGGAATCGCTTGCGAAGGCCAGTGCTTTATTTGAAGAATGTGGGTTGGAGAATTGGGTGTCGATGGTAAGGCAGGAACAACAAGTATATTGATCGGTCATCAGGCAGGGTGTCATTGATTTCAGGATGCTGATTCTTATGGGTCCGGTGGGATCACTATGGACTCAAATTTGACCTTCTGGAGAAAATATGAGATCTACATTTCTGCAGCAAATTACCCCACCTCTTTCGCGCGTCAGTGGGACGTACGGCAATCTGTTCCTGTTTTGGGCTTCTCCTACCGGTTATATGCAAAGCCTATACGATCATTTTGGTGATGTCGTGCCGATTGGGTTCAGGCCAACTAACGTCTTTGCCTTTGGGCCAAAACGAAACCATGAAGTTCTCAGCAACACGGAGGTGTTTCAAAATCATTCCTACGACGACATATCGTACATCTCACATTCAAAGGACTATGCACGCGAGCTAACTATGGGATTGGGGTTTATGAATGGCCCCGAGCACAGAAAACGCCGCCGCTTGCTTCAGCCTTCCTTCCTTCGGGAATCTGTTGATCGATACACGACGATCTTTGTATCCCTGACCGAAAAATTCATTGCTTCGTGGGACCAGCGTGAAACATTCGAGATTTACGAGGAGATGGAAGATCTGGTGATGACCGCAGGCGTACAAACGATCATGGGCCTGGAATCGAATCCCACCGCAGAAAAGATCAAGGATTTGTTCGAAGAAGTGTTTGGGCTTATGTTTTCGATCCCGTACGCGCTATTTCCGTATAACCTGCCAGGAACCGTTTATCGTCGGGCAGGATTTGCAACACGGAAGTTATCAGCAGCTATCACAGAGTTGATTGAGCGCCGGCGCGCAGCGGGTGCGCAGGGCAACGATATCCTCTCGCAACTCATTCGCCTGCAGAGTGAGAATCCGGAATTTACGGATACAGATGTACTCGGTACGACAGCGGGTCTTTTTCGAGGTTTATATCCTAATTTATCCTCGGCTTTGGTAAGCTGCTTCTTTATGCTGGCACTTCACCCGAAGATTCTCCAGGAGTTGTTGCAGGAATTGAACGATCAGTTGCATGGGAAACCTCCTTCGGCAGAGGATCTAGACCGCTTGCCATTTCTGGAGGGGGTGGTCATGGAGACCATGCGTATCCTGCCACCCGCATATTGGCTGATCCGTATTTCGCGGGAACCCTTTAACCTGGGAGGATACGATTTTCCCAAGGGGACGAACATAATTTTGAGTTCCTATGTCACCCAGCGTATGCCTGAGATCTACCCGGAGCCGCACCGATTCCTTCCTCATCGCTGGATTGGCGTAAGACATCAGCCCTATGCTTTTATTCCCTTCGCAGTAGGGGTCCGCCGTTGTCTCGGTGAGCTCTATGCGATCAACCTCTGCAAAGTGGTGATTGCCACGATCCTTCAGCGATATTCTGTCTCTTTCCTTCCCCACGGCAGGCTGGACCTGTTTGGTATTCGCCGGCCAGTTCCGCGCGCGGGGACCCTGATGAAAATTGGGCGTGCAGGTGCTGCAACACTTCCACCTGATTTGCGGGGCAACTACAAACAACTTATAAGGCTGGAGCAGGAATGAAAACTGAATCCCGCCTCCAAAGGGAAAGCGCGTTTCTTGGGGATGTACTCTCCGCCGCTGATATCCCGGGTCCGGCTTTACATCCCATCTGGGGCTGGCGCGGACTCGTAGTCGATTTTTCACGCGATTCGACCGGGTTTTTGGAACGCCTACACAATCAATTCGGTTCCATTGCACGGGTGGGGCACGGCCGCATGTCTGCCACATTTATCTTTCACCCGGATTACACCCGTCAGATCCTGAGCAACCCCAACTTGTTCTATAGCTTCAGCCTGGAGGATATGCCTTTCCCATTAAGCGATCTGGAATCCTTACGTGCCATTACCACCGCTCTTTCACTTCTGAATGGAGATATACATAAGCATCACCGTCGTTTGATGGCGCCGGCGTTCCATAATAGTTTATTACCTGTCTATGTAGATCAGATCGTCGATCTTGTCGAAAGGTTCTTTTGCCGGTGGAAACCCGGCGATATTGTTGCTATTTACCAGGCTATGGATCTGTTTACACTCTCCCTGGCGATGGAAATTTTCGTGGGTATGAGAGCAGATGAAGAAGGACAGCGATTTGCCCAGCTTTTTGAGGACGTACTCAATGGTTTCTTTGCTCCTGCTACCATTTTGATGCCGTATGATGTACCCGGGCTTCCCTTTCATAGACTGAAACTCGCTGGCGCAAAATTAGAAGCTTCCTTGCGCGATCTGATCCAGCGCCGGCGCGCTAAGGGACTGGATGGCACAGACACGCTCTCTCTTTTTATCAAAGCCCGCGACGAAAATGGAGTGATCTTGACAGAGCCCGAGGTCATCGGCGAGACGGTGGCTATCTTTCGCGGCGGGTCGAAGACCAGCGCGAGTGCGCTGACATGGACCATCTTCCTGCTCGCGCAGCACCCAAAAATCCTTTCGGATCTTACCGACGAGCTAGCGGGTGTTCTTGGCGGCAAATCACCCAGATTCGAGCAGCTCGAGCAACTGACTTTGTTGGAAGATGTTGTAAAGGAAAGCCTTCGGCTCTTTCCGCCGGTTTTATGGGGAACCCGTTACAGCGTTGCGCCGTTTGCTCTGGGTCCCTATCGGATGGATGCGGACAGTAAGGTGATTTACAGCTCCCATGTTACACATCGTATGCCAGACATTTATGAACACCCTTACAGATTCCATCCACTTCGCTGGGAAAGCATTCGACCTTCCGCGTACGAATACTTTCCATTCAACGCAGGGCCCCGTCGTTGCCTGGGCGCCGAGTTTGCCATGATGGAGCTCATGATAACGCTGGCGATCCTGCTGCAACGATTTCGCTTTACATTGCTGCCCAACCAGCGCATCGATCGAATCGGGTTGACCGGCTCGATCCCCAGATCTGATATTAAGGTCAGACTCGAGAAAATAGGTACCCCCCTGACAAAAGTCCCTGTGCGGGGAAATGTGCATAGATTAGTACACCTCGACTAAAAATCCGGGAAATTCCTTCCCGCGCACATCTTCAGCAAGCAATTGTGAAAGCCGGATCAGAACGGTGGCATATTTGCCTGCTTATTGAACTTGTTCCAGGTGTAATTGTAAAACCAGACGCCCTTTGGTTGTGCAGCGACTTTTTTCACTCGCTCGTACCAGTTCGCTTCCAGCTCTCGCGCTTTCGCAAAGCAGTCAGCAGAGAACTGCGCGCGGTTTTCCGCCGGAGCACTGGCAATGGCGAGCCCACCTTCGACGAACTCTCTTTCGATAGCATCGCGCTCGGCCGCGTATGTTGCGATCCGACGCTGGAAATCCTGGATTGTGGCGCGGTGCAGAAGCTCGTGGTGCCAGAATAATGAGTCGGGATCGTATTCATCGGTGGGCGGCGGACCCATGTCTGGCAAGGGAGAGTCCATCCAGACCGGTTTAAAGACACTCGTGCAGGGGGAGGCCGTCCCGGTGACAAAAATGGTTGGGTGCTCTTTATCCAGGTGTACGGCCAGCGAGCCCGCTGTATTTCCGTCACGGATGATTCCAAAGCCGCCATGCATACATACATCCATGCTAAACATGAAACCATTTTGCGGCTGCCAGTTCGTTCCGGTGCCGCCATCGGGCTCATGCTTGCGAAGGATGTTGATCATGTCTTGCACTCTCAATTTGCCCTTGAGAGCCTGCATGGATCCCAGCGTGACTGCACGTCGATTTCTGCCCCTGCCAAGGGTAGTATAAAGAAAATCATTATAGGCTTTGCCAAAGCTGAAATCCTTGGCCGATGACGCCCAGCCATTTTGGACTGCAAACTCTATGAGGTCAGGAGATGATAAGTCAGGCTCAAAGTCCCTTTCGATGGTCAGATAGTTGGAGATCGAATCAGATTCCGTGACGTGCTTGACTGCATACCGGTTGCCAGCCGTCTCCAGGACCCAGGCATCGTCGGGGTCGGCGATCAAAAAACTGCTAAAGTAGTATTCAGCGCCTACGATGCAACTGCCGCCCTGTCCAAACTTCCCCAATAGCTGGCTTATCACTTCCATCGCTTCGCGTGCGGTATTCCCGCGTTCCAGTCCCAAACGCACCAGGTCCATACCGATCAATCTAGTGTTTTTTTGAAATGGTACCCTTGGGAAGACTGCCTCGTTACCGATGACAACGTTTTGGTCATTCACGCCCATCTCGGCACCCCAGATCCAATAAGGCTTTGAAAGCAACACAGCGTTCGTATGCGCGACCTGAGGGATCTCAACATATGTGCATTTGACGGTGCTATGCTCGGGATGATCCCGGGCGGGGATATATTTTAGGAACTGGCCCTCATTCGGCGGACGGTCTGAATTCTTGGCGAAGACAGCCACGCCGTCTGCTGTATCGCTTTTCACTGCCAGGATTGAGTCGCACATGTTTGCTTCTCCCTATGTGTGGATCATGAGCTGATAGATCTGATTATACGTTAAATGGTGGAGAACAAGGATCGGAGGAGCATCTTCAGTCTTACCCGTAACCAGTCATACAAAGATATATGTTTGGTCACGCGCTTATCGAAGGCAATGGAAAATTGAACGGCTTGGCCAGCCGTCTTGATGTGCGCAATACGGCTCTCATCGTGTATCAGCTGCAGAAGATCCTTTGCCCTGGTAAGATAAGTTTCATTCGTGTGGTCGTCGAGCATATCCTCAAGCCCTGCCATGATGAACAGGATGGTTCTTTGCAGTGGGTTGATCGGTTCATCCAAAGTGGAGCGGGGCATTGTGTACTTACGCGGCTTGATAGGCGGGTTGTCTGAGCGCGGGGTCTCCCGATTCAATACCTCTGCGAAGGAATTTGCATGCTGATCACGTTCGGTCAACGGCTCCAGATTCCATCGATCACAGATGACCTTGATGATGGACGTATGATCGTACGTTCCGGAGAAGACCGTCCCTTTTTCAATGTAAGGTGAAACCATCACCATGGGCACGCGCAGGCCGTAGCGGTCGAACTTAAATCCTTCCTCACTCATAAACTCGTCGGGCGGCACGGCAGCCGGTGGTGGGACGTGGTCATAACAGCCCCCGTGCTCGTCATAGGTAATGATGAGCAGCGTCTGGTTCCAGCCCGGACTGTTGCGCAGCACATCATACACCCAGTAGATCAGCAGCTCACCGGCCAGGATATTGGAAGTCCCCAGGGACTGCTGGCCGATCGGTGGATGCTGATCGTTGTGGCCCATAAAGAACCTCGGTTCAATAAAAGAATAACTCGGAAGTGTTCCCTGGTTCGCATCGTTTTTGAAATCGTCCATATGGAAAAAATTTGTCTTTCGATATTGCCATAATGATCTGTGTAGCAAGCCTGTGAAGGATACGATATCGTCTCTGTCGTAATAGATTTTCCAGGTAACCTTAGGATCCCGTTTGTCGGAGATGCGGTTAAAGATGGTTGGCGCTTCGTGCATCATCCAGTTATAGTAAGGAGCATTTGATACATAGCCATACGAGGTGCCGGCATGCAGGAAGAAACGGTTGCAGATGGTCTGGCTGGGAACGGAGGCAAACCACGCATCGAAGACGGCATATTCCTTTGCGAGTGTATGCAAGACAGGCAGGGTTTCCTCGGTGTGACAGTTCATGATGACCTTATATTCATCATAGGCCGGCATCTGTTTCATCAGCGCGTTAAAGTGATTGATGTAATCAGTCACGAAACCGTTCATCGGAGGATTTGTATAAGATTCTAGTGTTGGCAGGTTGTATGGATCTTGGGGTTTTTCATCAAATTGGGGATAGCGGTTTTCCGGGGGGATGACCTGGCCAAACAACTGCGTGTTGACGTGTGCGTATTCCTCACCGGGATCGGGGTTCGGGTTAGTCATGTCCGTTTCAATTCCGATAGGCACCGATCTGGGCCCATTGGCAGTCCGCGCATATTCAGGAATGGGATTGGATAATTGCTTGCCCGCTACGCCGTTTACTTTCTGTCCACCCGGATCAGAGGCGCCCAGGAACCCGAGTATGTTATCGAACGAACGGTTTTCCAGCATCAGCACGACGATGTGCTCGATCTTTTCTAGATTGTGTTCCATGATTGCCTCCTATATCTATCGAATTTTACGCTCCAACAACCTCGAAAGAAAGCGTTACCCAGCCAAATGTGTGGCGTATCTCACGGCAGCAAGCCCAGCTCATCGAGTGAGCGCAGCAGCTCCGCCGGATCGCGATACACTCGAAAGGCGCCCGCCTGGCTTAGTTCATCCTCGCCGTAGCCTCCACTCAGCAGTCCGATGCTTAACATTCCAGCCCGACGCGCGGCCAGTAAATCCCAGACCGCATCGCCGACCACGTAGCAATCGCTGACGTCGACGCGCAGTCTCTGCTGGCAAGCAAGGAAGAGATCGGGTTCGGGTTTGGCTCGCGCCACCGAACCGCGTTCAACGATGGCAGTCTCCTCCCTGATCCCAAGCACATGCAGAGAAGCATCGATCTCCGGACGGCGACCGGATGTTGCGATCCCAAACAGGATATGGTTTGAATAGAGAAATTGAATGAGCTCCACCGCGCCGGGCAGCGGTCGGCGCTCTGGTAAAAGTTCCCGAAAAATTTCTCCATGTCGCTGTTGAAGCGCTTCCTCCTCCTCAGGCTTGATCTCACGTCCCAACTCGCGCGCGACCGCCCGAGTAAACAGGCCGCCGCTCATGCCAATCTTTCGATGGATGCGCCAGCCATCCAGGGCCATTCCTGCCTCTGCCAGGGCCTTCTGCCAGGCAAAGATATGAGCGTATACGGTATCGACCAGTGTTCCATCCAGATCAAAGATAAGCGCTCTCATAGCATACTCCAAAGAGGATCAGAGAACCTTGTATGGCAAGATTTCCTCTTCCATCGTGGAAAAAGTATTGTAACGCGCTTCCAAGTAAAAAGACTCCCGAGCCTTTGCAAGAACTCGGAAGTCTCAAGTCAGAATGGACCAGAGCTTACTCTCACTTAAGGAGTTACCACCGGACTCCACTGCAATTTATCCAGCTGCGTGTTCGGTGTGCCTCTCCCGGCCGGAAGATCTGCCAACAGAAAGGGCGTGGCAGTTGTTGGATTGTTAACAACGGCAGGTAAATCCAGTAAGAAGACTTGCTGATTGCTGATATAGGCCAGGCATCTTCCATCCGCCGAAACCGAGGGAGCATAAGCATCATCGACGACTTCGATCATCGCTGTGCCATCTGTCTGCGCAAGATAGATGGCGCGGTCTGCCGAATTCCTGCCAAAGTCAAATACAAGGTATTTGCCATCAGCCGACCAGCTCAAATTTGCGGTTTCCGGAAGCGAGGCGCCAGGGATCTTCGGGATAGGTAGGCTGCCGATCACCAACAACTCGCGAGTCTTAAGATCTTCGGTGAAGAGCCGGGCTTCGCCAAGATCCCGATTGTATTCCAGATAGGCTAACTTCGAGCCATCCGGAGAAAATGTATAGCTTCTCTCATCTTCCACCGAGGCGTTGATCAATACAGGCTCTGAATCGGTAAGGATGAGCTCATACAAACCTATCGATGTGGATGTGGCGCCGTAAAAAACGACGCTGCTCCCATCGGGCCAAAATTGCGGTGTGCCGAGGAGCTGTGTATTCCCAAGTCGTTTCTCAACCAGGCCTGTTCCATCGGCGTTTAGCAAATAGAGGACTCTGTTGTTCTGAGAAGACCACATCACGAGTTTTTTTCCCATCGCGCGACCAGGCGGCATCCATAGCGGGATATCCGGTTTTCGGTATAGTCATAAGGGTTGTCATGCAGCTCCTGTGTACACATATGTAGGTTAAAGGAGACCCCCGAAATGTAACAGGAAAATTTATCTGACCCGTTGTAAAGCGATCTTCAAATGTGGCGTCAGCGCTCCAACCTTCGTTGTATGCATCCCCATTTCATAACGAAGGGTATCGCCTTCAAGTTCGAAGGTACGTGTGGACGAGATCATGCGCGGGTCATCTGTGATGGAATTGCTCACAAAATGAATTCGATACTTGTCGCCGACCGGTTCGACCGATCCGACCAACACTTCATGCCGGCCCGTCTGGGCGCTGTCAAGCTCCAGCCCGCCGTTCTCAAGGATGCGGATGTAACCTGTTTCGGTATGCGATGGTACATATTCTGTCTGCCCGTCATAAAGCTTTTGCGTTTTCTGCTCATAGGTCAGGGAGGTTTCATCCCGCCGCGTGTACGTAAGTGTTTCACGATAATTGAAGGAGGTGACACCGGGAAACTCTCCACGCCCTTCGCCGGTCCAGGTTCCTTCGAGAAGGGAAAATAATTGGTCAAGGGTGGTCATGTTTTAATTCCTTGGAAATCCACGGAAAATCCGATCTTCACCCACCGCCTCGGCGAATTCCTCGAAGTCCATATTGGCGATAGATAGGTTGTTTTCAATCGACTGGACACACGATGGAATCGTACGAAATTCCTGTCCTGAACCTTCATATAAGTCAATAACGAGAAGGGGATGGTCAGGGTGGGTGATCGCTGTTCGATCCATCAGTACGATAAAGCTGTGAGTGTAGTTTCGAGGAACAAGTTTTAACAACTGCTGTTTGTCGATGTCTGCGTATTCCATATCCTCAAGAAAATTTACGTTCGCGCCAAAACGAAAAATACCAACAGGTTTTAAAATGTCCGCGCAGATGGCCTGCCAAATGCCATCGTTTGAAAAATCGGTTCGTAGGATCAGAGGGTTTTCGGTTAGAGGTAATGCCTTCATGAGTTTCTTTGAGGATATGTTTACAAGACCTGGACCTTATACTGTTCCCAGAGCGTGTTCGTGCCATCGATCCGGAAACGGATTTCGGTGCCCGCCAGGATCGCTTCCCAGTCTATCATCGCGGCTAGTTGCTCACCGTACTCTACCAATCGCCCAATTTTCCTGGGATTATTCAGGCCGATATCTTCCTTCAGTTCCGTATCGATGCGGTAGAAGGTCATTTGGGGGTAGTGTCGCCAGGTAAATTCTGTTTGCTGTTCTCCTGGCGATTCGAGCAGCTCGGCCAGGATCCATTCGAGCCAGCCTCCGATCCATGCCGGCTCCTTTTGGTTTTTGAATTTACCTGTGCCAAGAGCCACAGTGATCGTCTCCGCCGGATCGAAATCTGATGTGTATTCAAACGCTTCGATGCACGCCTGATAGACCGGGTTGCCCGTCACACCCACAGCGCCGTCCACCAGCATTCGCACCCGTTCACAGGCCACAGGAGTTAAAGATTCGGCAATTGTCCACGGTTGAAAATAGGTTGGGGCCGCAGCCGAGGCCGTCGTGCAATCCGCCAGTCCCAAACGACCGGTGCATCCGGAGTTCTGGGGGTTATCACGCACGAAATACCAGGGCATGCCATCTGAGATTCTCTTTGCGGTGAGCAGTATGTTAATGGGACTGTCGTTTAGGATCCACGCGTGGGCGGGACCCAATGCCTCCGCAATCAGGTCATGTAAATTTTGAGAAGAGTACATCGAGCCGAACAGAATCCGTTTGACGATATTAAATGGAGATTGGGTGAAGATCTGCTTCGTCCGGTTGACATAAAAATCGAGAATCTTTGTCGCCGGAACACCCGCTGCAATCGCCGCGGCGATGATCGCGCCGGTGGACGTCCCCGCGACGAAGGAAAAGATGTCACGCGTTAGCCTACCGGCCGTCTTCTCCAGCTTCACCAAGGCGATGGTCGGAATGATGCCGCGTATGCCGCCGCTGTCAATGGATAGTAGATACCGTTGAGACATTCTTCCTCATCAGAGCAACGTCTTAAGGAGAAGCATCTTTCTCGGCCACGATCAGATCCTGGAACGTAAGGAATGTTTCCCGGCCCGACCAGGAACCATAATAAATGGATGGCGTGATCACCAGCCCATTTTTATGCAAAAGACCTTTGACAACTTCCTCCTCATAGGCGATTGCAGCTTCCGGCGTATCGATTTCGTTCGAGAAGCAGCCTGCCAGATCATACCTGAAGTCAAATCGACTTTTTCCGGCGCGAATAAGATTAAAAGATTCCTGGTTCAGGATGAAAAATGTAATCAGGCATCTTCCTCCTGGTCTAAGGACTCGGGAGATCTCAGCTATGTAATTCTCTACATCCGGTCGCAGCATATGTGTAAATACTGAGGTCAGAAACACAAAATCAAAGAATTCATTCTCAAAGGGAAACCGGTATTCTTGCGCCCGGATCGTTCCATTCGGATTGTAGTATTCATTGTATACATTGCTGTGCAGGAAGTGAAAATTCTTGAACTTTGGAGCTATGCGCTGCTGACACCAGTCAATCCCTTTCTTAACAATATCGAATCCCCAGTATTGGCCCTCTTCCGATAAGTAATTTGTCAGCGGAACTGCCATACGCCCAATGCCGCAGCCCACATCTAAAACACGTTCGTTCGGCTTCAGATGTCCCAACTCGATAAAGTACCTCCTAAATCCCTCTCCAATTTTGATGAAGTCACCGCCCCCGATGAAAATCATAGAACGGGGAGGAATCATGTTATCACGTATTGTGAGCATCTCAAGGAGATCTACGGGGGTGTAATAAATCCGTTTGAGTAATGCTTTAAGTGATTTAGGAATCGCTCGTCTGATACGTTGTTTCATGGCAAGTTCTCTCCTGCCTGATGGGCCCAGGCAGTTCGTGTATTATAGCCATGATTAATCACAAAAGCCTCAGAGACCTTAATTCCCTGAGGCTTTTGGGTGGAAAATTCTTTACTGTGTATTTGCTTCCACTTCCTTCAGATAGTCTTCTGGAAGCCAGCAGCACAAGACCAATTCCCT
>LLBZ010092436.1_pt3 | contig 14178 bp, 16 predicted proteins | sample 1489421 | NCBI WGS metagenome assembly LLBZ01 (sample SAMN04092657, study PRJNA295927) | soil metagenome | biome: Soil prokaryotic community; feature: Bulk soil; isolation source: soil from tomato rhizosphere | host: tomato cultivar Moneymaker | place: South Korea | collected 2011-11-01 | reverse complement strand
GCCCATGATCTCCCAGCCGACGAACAAGGTCAGTAAATTATCAGATAGGACCAGCACATACATGCCGAAGGCAAACAGCCCGATGAAGGCGAAGAAGCGCGAATACATCGGCTCGACCGAAGGCACCACGTGCTGGTGTCCATGCTCTTCCACCGTCGCGCCGTGAGGCGGCAGACCCTTCTGGTCATGATCGCCTTTCGGCTGGCCGAAGTTATGATAGCCAACGCTGTAGAGGAAGATCATCAACACGGTCCAGGCCACGAAGAATAAGACCGCAGCGGTGAGTGGATCGACCAGCACGCCAATCCGAAATACCGTGTTCCCTGTCGGCAGCCACGGCACCGACGACTCGAACGGATGCTCGCCCAGGTGCTCCACGCCCAGGGCGCGCACAAACACAATCAGGCTGCCCAGCCACGAGAGCAGCGCTGCCCCGACAGCAATCGTATGGCTCAGCGCCTTGCTTCGATTCGTGAACAGCACAATCAGGAAAAACGCCAGAACGGGAGGGAGTGGAATTAACCACATCAATGTTTCAGTCGTCATAGATATTATCCCTACCACTTCATCATGTTGATGTCATCCGCCACAACCGTGTTGCGACGACGATAGACCGAGATCACAAGAGCCAGACCCACAGACACTTCTGCCGCAGCCACGGCGAAGACGATGATCGCGAAGACCTGGCCGGTCATCGCGGTCACATCTCCATAGCGCCAGAAGGCAGCCAGGTTGATGTTCACAGCGTTCAGCATCAATTCGATACCGAGCAGGATTGCCACGGCGTTACGCCGCGAAAGGACACCGAACAGGCCAATGCTGAAGAGCAGCGCAGCAAAAATGAGATACCAGGAAAGGGGAACCATGTGCTTCGAGTCTCCTATTTCCGATTGAATGCAACGTAGACTGCGCCCACGAGCGCCGCCACCAACAATACCGAGGCCACTTCGAACGGTAGCACAAATGCATCGGGAGAGACCAGTGCATCCCCCAATTCGGAGATCCCGTCAAAGCCAGCCGGGATTTCTGAAGCAGTTGCCGATAAGCCATCCCAACCCTGAAGTAAGGCAAATAGACCGGCGAAGACCAGCACCGAGATCAATGCGCCAGCCCACCAGCCTGCGTTCAACTGCGGACCCTGGTCGCGCATGTCCTTGCGGGTGAGCATCACGGCGAAGATGAACAGGATGGCGATCGCGCCGATGTACACCACCACCTGCACGACGGCCAGGAAGGTCGCGCTCAGCAGTGCAAAGGTCACTGCCACGCCGAAAAGTGTCGACACCAGCCAGAATGCGGCATGGACGAGGTTACGTGTGGTCACGACCATAAAGCCGGAGCCCAGCGTAAAGAGAGCTACCAGGATGAAAATGATTTGTTCGCCGGTCATTGGATACCTAATCTCTAGTCTCCAGTCTCAAGCCTCTGTGAATAGAGACTGGAGACTTGAGACTTTTTTAGTGTGACGCCTCGACAATCTGCCTTGGACCTTCCACCCGTTCTCGTTCCTTGCGGCTATAAGACCGCGCAATCTCCAACGCGATCCAGCCGACCATAACATTCGCCAGGAACATGACAGCAGCATACACCAGCGGCATCGTATCGCGGATGTCACCGAGCAGCGCGTTCAATAGCGCTACGACCATCAACAGGACAAAAGCGAGGGGGGTGAGGAACTTCCAGTTGAAACCAAGCATGTGGTCGATGCGGATGCGCATCAAAGTGTACTTGACCCACATGATGATCCAGTAGCCAAGGAAGGCTTTGAATATGATGACCGCAATCGCCAGAAAGGCACTGACCTGTTCCAGCCCGAAGAAGCGATATCCGCCAAAGAACAGGATCGCCCAGAAACCACCGAACGTAAACGCATGCAGAAGCTCACCCGCGTAGAACATGCCGAACTTCATGCCGGAATATTCCGTGTTGTAGCCGGCCACCAGCTCCGATTCGCCTTCTGCCATATCGAAAGGCGCGCGTCCCAATTCGGCGATCGCGGCAATGAGGAAGATGATTGCGGCTAGGGGCGCCAACCAGAAGAACCAGATCTCCTGCGCTTCGGTGATGGCGTTGAAACCCATCGACCCTGCAAAGATCGTAGGAATCAGCAGCATGGTCAGCATTGGGATTTCAAACGAAACCATCACCGCCACCTGGCGGAACGCACCGATCAAGGCATACTTGTTGTTCGATGACCACCCGGCCATGATGATGGAGAGAGTCCCGATCGCGCCCGCGGCGATGATGTACAGCGCGCCGATGTTCAGATCGACCCCGATGATGCGCGGTGCCAGGGGCACCACCGCCCACAGGATCAACACGGACATCATCGAAAGCATGGGGGCGATGTTGTATACCACCTTATCCGCGCCGCCGGGAGTGGTATCTTCCTTGATGAGCAGCTTGATGATGTCTGCGAATGGTTGGATCAAGCCAAAGGGCCCCACGCGGTTGGGACCGATCCGGTCCTGAAAGCGCGAAACCACCTTACGCTCTACCCAGACGAGGAAGATATCCAGCACCATCAACAGGCTGATCAAAATGAAAATGCCCAGAAAGCCGATCAAAATCTGCGCGGCGATCTCTGGCATTCCCCAGCCGGTGAAAATGCCCATCAGCCAATCTGCGGCTACTTTGAGAGGATCGTGCCAAAAACTCATGGATTTCTGCTCCTAATTTCCCTCTCCCTTTGGGGAGACTGCGGAGCGCTCCGTAAGGAGGGTCAGGGTGAGGGACAAACAAAAGGCTGAATGGACGCCTCCAATCAGCCTCGTTTCTTCTTTCAGCTTTCTCTTATGCCCACTCCAGCATTCCTTTGCGCCACGTATACACAAGGCCCGCAATGAGAATCAGTATGAAAATGATGCCCTCGATCACGGCGAACAGCCCCAGCTGGCCCAGTCTTACAGCCCAGGGAAAAAGGAATACGGTTTCGACATCAAAGACGAGGAACACCAGGGCAAAAATGTAGTACTGCGCCTTGAACTGCACCCAGCTATCCCCAACGGTTTCGATGCCGCACTCATACGTTGTCTGTTTAATGGGATTTGGTTTCTTGGGTCCGAGAACCCACGCAGCCGCAATCGCGCCGACGGGGATAATCAGCCCAACGATGAAGAACAAACCGATGTATATCCACTGACTCATAGATTCTCCATGGCGAAGTTGTATTACAACCGGCGAAATTGTACCATGAAGTACAATCACCCAACACCAACCGATGTCAATGATTCAGGTGATATTCATCCTATATTTACGGCGTAGGCCTGGCTCGCCTTTTCAAAAGGAATTTGACGATTTCCTCCAGGAATGGAAAACCGATAACTGTCCCCACGACCGAACCAATGATCCCCGTTGTACGTGCCCAGTTTCCGGAAAGCCCCAGGAAATTGACCGCCTCGATTTCGACAAGCTGAGCCGAGACCGTCTTTCGGCTCTCTTCGCCCGTTTGCTTATCCACAAAACGCAAATAGAGCCAGACCGTGCCGCGATAAACCCCCACGTCCGCCGGCCGGATGCTCCAGCGGAAGGTCACCGAGTTCCCAGGGGCTAACGCTTCGCTCACGAGATCCGCCGGGCGGACGTCCATCCCGGCCAGATCGAAGCGCGCCTCGGCTATCACATGATGCGATTCGTATAAGTTCGGGATTTCGACCACTTGCCCATTGACCACGTTCCCGCCAATCTCTGCGGTGGGCGTGAGGTTCCCCAGATCGTCCACCTCGAGAGTCAACCGGACCAGGTCCGAATCTCCGGCGCGGATCTGCGGAGGGAACTCAACCGTCAGGCGTCGCCGCTCCGGGATCGCCGGCTGTGCGGTGCCGCGAGGAGGTAAACCCGTCGGTGAAATGGATTGAGTCGGCTCACTGCTTGTCGGCGGCGCAGCGCCACCCGATTTGCTGAAAGCATACCAGATCACAAGAAACACACCGCCACACAGAAGTATCAGCCCGAAGGGAATCGCAAGGAGGAACGTCGGTCTTTTGGTTCGCATACGGTTAGGAAAAGGATGGTGTAAATGAGGCTGGCGTGGGCAATTGCAGCTCCGTCGGTGAGATCGGTTGGGTCCGTATCTCATGCCGCGAGGGTAAGAAACCCCAGACCAGCAAGGCGATCGAAATGATCAGAATGAGGATTCCCAGGAAGACTCTGACACGTCTCACGCTGCCACCTCGCCCAACGCGAAAGCTCTGCCAAATCCCTTTCTGGCTTCGATGATCTTCACAGGCTGCCTCGCTTTATCGCTTCACTTCCTCGACTTCTTCATACCAGCGGACGCGTGTTCCCACTTTATCGCGCATTTGCCAGGCAAGAGACTTCGGCATGGACTCAAAGGTCTGGTAGATCTCGGAAATGCGCTTCAGGATCCGGTCTCGCTCGGAATCTGTTAAGTTTAACGCTTTATCACGGACGACCTCTTCCACGCGCTGGAGGCTGATCGAAGTCGTCTTGTATAAACCCCAATCCTGCCCGCATAACTTCGCGATGTATTCGAGGTTGATCTTGCCAGCGTCCGTGTTTCCTGTCTCGTTGTAGAGCAACAGGGAGGCGATATCTAAAGCATCCTTGTGATTGAGCTGGACGATCTGCGCTTTGGACAAGAGCAGCTCGGCCAGTGGAACGGTGATCGGGTCGATATCGAGGCGGCCGTTCATCGGCAGTCTGTGGCACATCTCAAAGTTGCCGACAAAGATATCCACATGCCGCTCGCTGTTGGGGTCCTGGTAGATCTGGCGCTTCGATCCGTTCAAGAGGTTGAACTGGCGATTCGATTCATAGCCCATTTCCTGGAAGAATGGCTCGATCCGTTTTCGCTCGTTTTCCGCAATTACAAAATCGAGATCGTGGTATTCACGCTGGAAGAATTTCTGGAAGTCCCCGCACTGCACGTGGATAGCCAATCCTCCAATGGCACGCATCAGGATGGATTGCGCGTGCGCCGCATCGATCAACCGGTGCATCTCGGGGAGGATGTCAGGTAGAATTGGCATAACTCTAATAGATTGGGTAGTCTTTATTCACGGACCCTTCCATTTTAACCGTAAACGTTCGCAACTCGGGTTGAGATTCGCGCGAGGATATACGTCAACAGGGTAGTTATTGCCGGTCCGCCAAGGGACAATCGTGCTTTCCATAGGAAACCTATTATGACACAAACCATACACGACCTGATGCACAAAGAGCTGATTACCTGCCCGCCCGGTACATCGCTGGGTAAGGTGGCGGCCATGCTGACGGAATGTCATGTCCATGCGCTGGTGGTTGCCGAGGACGCCGATCACCCGTTGGGGATCATCTCCGATTTTGACCTGCTGGCCGGCGAATGGCTCTCGGTGGACGAAGAGAGTCTGAATACCATGCGCAGGCTGACGGCGCGCGACTTGATGACCTCACCCATTGAAAGCATGGATCTGAGCACGCCTGTGAATGAGGCAGCCAGGCGGATGGCGCACAGGGGCATCCATCGCATGCTGGTCACAGATGGCGGCAAGCCCACAGGGGTTTTGTCGATCTCTGATCTTGTGGCCGGCATTGCAGTGCAGGAAGAGATCAGGCGCGAAACCGTCGGCGATGTCATGTCGGATACGTTCCTGGTATGCCGGGAAGACAACACCGTCCTCTCGGCGGCCCGCACCATGACCCAGGCCGGATGGCGCTCGATTGTCGTCGTGAATGCGCGGGGAAAACTACAGGGCGTCATCACGGGTCATGACCTGGTCCCACTGGCCGGGGCGACCGTGGACGTAAACCTGAAGGTCAGTGATCTGATGAACCGGAATCTGATCACGACCGATATCAACTCCAGCCTGCAGGAAGCCGCCGACATCATGATCCAAAACCACTGTCACCGGGTCATCGTCGTCGATCAGAGCGACCCCGATAGTTTCCCTCTGGGCGTGATCTCTTCATTTGACATCGTCGCAGCCATGGCCCGACCCGGCTCGATCTGGCAGCGAGAAGGATAGTGACAAACAGGGACAGGCGCTGCCTGTCCCTGTTGATTCCCATCTGTCATTGCGAGCGTAGCGATTGCAAAGCATCCTGATGAGGAAGCAATCTCTCAAAGAATTAGCACATGCAAGCGTGCCCAGAGACACTTGCACCTGGTGCTAGTGCGGTGTTGCTTCGTCGCGGCGGAAAGCGCCACTCCTCGCAATGACGGCTAATGGATTACTCCACCGGGATCTCTGCGTGGACCTTATCCAGGTCGATGCCTTCACGGCGGCGGGCGGCGCGTGAGCTGAAGTAAATGACCGCGGCAATGGCGTAGTTCAACAGCATGTAGACGATCGATGTGCCGTTCTTATATCCATTTTCGTTGATGCTGTAGCCGATCCCATACAACGCGTTGGGGTCGAGGATCCACTGGTAGAGCAGGAAGACCAGGAACCCGCCGAAGATCACGCCCGCCACCGTAATGAGCGGGATCCCAAAGACATTGTATTTTGCAATCGGAGAAGCCCTGTAAAGATCGGGCTTGCGATAGGGCAATAGGATCGCGGCAATAGTCGTCCCGAGATATGTTACTGCGATGACCAGTGTCGAAGCCAGGGTGAGCGAGCGGAAGTTGGCGATGTTATAGGAGAACAAGAAGGATACCACGATCGAGGGGATGACCATCAGCAGCAGCGCGTAGATCGGCGTGCCGGTGCGGTCGTCCACCTCGGCGACCTTTTCGGGGAGCAGGCGATCGAAGGCCGCGGCGAAGATCACGCGCGTCGAGGAGAGGAACACGGTCCCGCTCCAGCCAAACCACCACAGACTCATTAATGCAACCACGATGAATTGCAGTACGCGGCTTCCCGAAAGGAATGAGGCAAACAACGCCGGATACGGCCAGACGGGGAAGGCAGGCGGGTCGGCACTGAAGCCCCAGGCATAGTTCCACCAGGCGCCGCCCGCCTGCACGTAGAAGTCCCAGCCAATGGTCCGGCTGATCGCGTAGAGCAGCAGAATGCCAAGCAGCGTCGTCACACCGAGTGCCGAGGCCATGCCGAGGATATTGCGCTTGAAATCGGTGGCACCGCGCACCTCCCCGTAGAGCGTCGCGCCCCAGTTCGGCCATAGATTGAAGAAGACAAGATAGGGCAGCGTCAGGAAAATCAGACCCAGCCCGCCTCCCAGGAACGGAAGCACCGCGCCTGCATTTGTCCCCAGCGCGACCGTCGCATCGTAGACCCCGGGTTGCGCGCCGAACATCTCGACCGCGTTCCTCTCCAGCCCTTCACGAAAGGACTCGGGAGAGCCCGTCAGTAAGAGAACGATGACGAGCAATAGACCCAGCATCCCGCCGTAGAACGAGAACTTCTGGATGCGGGCATAGGTCTTCATGCCAAGCATGATAAAAACGCTGACGATCGCCAGCGTGATCAGCGAGGAGATGAAGGCGCCACTGTTCGTGCCGGCGAACCACAGCGCGGTATCGCGCGCGCCGAGGATACCCAGCAGCGGTACCAGCACGATATGACGGAACATATCTGCGTAGAGCGGCACCCACAGCCACAGAATGAACCACCAGCCGGTGACCGCCAGGATGAAGCCGATCGCCCCACCCAGGATGCGGCTCTGCCAGATATAATCGCCGCCCGAGCGCGGCATGACGGCGATCAGCGCCGCGTACACGACCACCTCAAAGAAGATGAACAGGGCGCTTACGATCAGCGCCGGCACCAACCCACCCCCAAAGTAGTACATCTGGCTGAAGCTATACAATCCCAGCGTAATGAGATTGATAGAGAACAGCGCGTAGATGAACGCGTCGAAGACCGACCACGAACGCACCAGGCCGGTCGCTTTCCGGACGAACAAGTTAGTCATGGGATGCTCCTCCTTTAGGGCTGTAATCTCTCGTGCTGCAAGTCCTTCAGGACTCATAACACGCAACTCCCAAATTAGTTAACCTGTAGTCAGAACGTAATTCTCGATCTTTTTATTTCCAAGCTTCACGATCGCGCCGAGCAAAGTCCCCTGCTCGTACATGGAACCGGGATTGATACACAGCGTCTTGCCGATGCGGGTCGCTCCGCGCCCTTCATGGATGTGACCGTGCAGCCCGAGCAAAGGCTGTATCTCCTCGATGGCTTTGCGCAGGGCCGTCGAGCCGACCGGCTTGAGTGCCTGTCCGGCCATCTTGGGGCGCAGGTCTTTATCGAGCTCGGGCGCTTCGTCGAGGCTCGATTTGTAGGGCGGCACGTGGATGTTGAAGACCGCGTTGCGCGGGTCCTTGAGCTGGCAGATCATAGCCTCATAGCGGAGCTTGAGCTGGTTCTCGTCCTCTTCGCGGTGGGTATCCCAGGGTGTGCGGTTCGACCAGCCCGAGGCGATCATCTCGTGGACTCCGTCGAGGGGAGTGACCTGCCCCTCGACCAGGACGACTCGCCGGGAAGCACGAACGATGGCGTCCACCTCGTCCATGTCATCGTTGCCAGGGCAGCAATAGACCTTCTTATCGGTGCCGTCCAGTTTTTTATCGGCCAGGTCCATCCACTGCTGGACGACCTTGAGCACTTCCTGCAAGAAGATCTGGTGGACCTTATCGGGGTCATTCTCCAGCTCGGCGATCTCATCCGGATTTGTCAGATAGGGATAATAACCACGGCTGCGGACGCGCTTGACCATGTCCTGCAGCTCGTCGTCGTTTGTAATCTCAAACTCTTGTTCCAGCAACGTGACGTGATAGTTCTTTCCGCCCCGGTGAATGAACGGCACGACGGCCTTGCCCGTCATATCGCCGCCGAGGATGAGCACATCAGCGCCGTAAAATTTCCCTGCGTTGAGAAACTTGCTCCAGCAAATATCCGACCCGTGGATGTCTGTTGCAAAGAAGAGTTTGGTCATCGCAACGTCCTTGTATTCAATTGAGAACGGGGATAGATTTCCGCCCATTATACCCGCCTCGAGGACATAAGAAGAGCAAGTTGTTCGATTCTCAGGGCGATTACTATGGACCAGGATAAAACCTAGCCTCAGTGAGCCAGCGTACTTTTGTCTCTCCCGACGCTGACTCCAGCCGTGGGTTCACCCCGCGCAGATACGCATCGAAAAACGTGCGTAAATAAGTATCGATGACGCGCAGACCGGCACGCGGATTGAAACCCTTCGGTGCAAGCACCGGCGAGAGTAGCTGGGTGATCGTAAACGAAAAATGATTGCTACCGGGCACTTCTAGCCAGTAGGCGCCAGCGCCTGCGTTCTCGACCATACGCCTCCACTCCTCTATCGTTCCTGAATACTGGTTGCTTTCGGCAGAGCTCATCAACAGGAGTGGCCGTACAGCCGGTTCGCTCACGACTGCGCCATAGAGGCCGCCGTCCATATTCACGGCGGCCCGGCAGCGCCGGTCAATACGGCAGACCTCTAACGCGGTAGCTCCTCCAAAGGAATGTCCGAAGGAGCCGATGCGAGTCACGTCGAGTTTGCCAGCGAATATCGGATCATTCCGGGCCCAGGTTTCGAGCACGTCATAGACAAAACGCTGGTCGGCGACCCAGACTGGAAACACGTGCTCATTCATCAACGTCTTGTCTGGCTCCAGGTTGGAGGGAATCCCAAAACGTTCCAGATCATAGAACCTTGTATCGCCATCGGGAAACACAGTCACGGCAGCGGCATCAGTATGATCCAATGCCACGACGACATATCCCCAGCTTGCCAGATCCTGCAGCGTCGAGCTATTTTGCAGACGTAGTCCGACCAGTCCATGCGAAAACACGAGAACAGGAAATGGTGCGCCGTCCCTCAACGCAGGAACCTCCTCGGTTGCGGCGAGCCTGAAGTAGCGCAGGTGTTGAAAGGGCAGTCCCGGCAGACCGGCAAGTTTCCCAAGCCCAGCGGCTACTTCGTGGGGGTGATGTGTGAGCGGTGCGGGCGTACCATGCTGGGCGGCAGGATACCAGATGGTAGCCATGAGTCGTCGCCCGCGTGCGCCGTCCACGATTTCGCGGTCCGTGATGCCAACCGGATAAGGCCCGGTCGGTTTGGGCAATGTCACGACCGGCAGCAACCAGCCTGCCAGCATCACCGACAGCGCGAGAAATAACGCCATCACGCTACTCACCAGCCTCTCGCGCCTGCGAGATACCAACCGAAAGGCCAGCATCAGCATTGCGAGGATATACATGGGAACCATTTGAATGCGCCAACCTTCGACAATAAGATGGATTGCACCTAGTAGGGTGGACATCGATGCTGACACCATCAGCAAACGATGCCTCCATGCGTCGGAGATAAACGGAGTTAGCACAAGGGGGATAAGTGAGACGAAAAACAACGATTCAAAAACACGCATTGTCGATGCTCCTTTTATTAATGGGTTTCGTCAAGGTTATCGCGATACGTCTATCAATAGCGTGCAAAGACTCTCAGGCAGTAAATAGAGGTGATAGAATGCAGGCGATCGTGCCGTGATCGCTTGGTCTGTTAGCTGTCAAACGGGAGAGCAATAATGACAGGGATTGGCCTTAAAAAGCTGGGTGTCAAAAAAGGGGCGCGTACCTATCTGAAGAACGCGCCCGCCGAGGCCATCAAGGCCATCGATCCCTCAGGTCTGGATGTTGCATCCAAACTTACCGGGCAGTTCGATTACATTCACCTTTTTACAAAAAGCCAGGAGGAATTCGATGACCTGTTTCCCAGGCTAAAGGCTCACCTCAAGCCGACCGGTATGCTCTGGGTCTCGTGGCCCAAAAATCGCAAGCTGAGAACGGACCTTATATTAACGAAGGTCATCGAATTAGGCTACAACCACGGACTTGTCGAGAGCAAAACCATCAGCCTCGACGAGACCTGGTCGGCCATCAAGTTCACGCATCCCAAAGAGGGAAAAGTGTACAACAACAGTTACGGGAAGTTGAAAACCTGATGTTCTGGCGTGGGGAGCCTTCAGGAAATGCTCATTTGCTACCGCCCTGACCTGAATGCTTCAACCCACCTTCAAAAGGTAAGCCTTCTCCCGCGCAGATTCTTCATACGGGGAAGTCTGATGGGACCGGCTTTGCTGGAACCGGATGTGGCACCGCCTTTTCCGGGCTTCGGTGAAGATGTCCAAACCGTCCACCCGCCGGGCCTGGCTCATACAACCAGAAAAGCTCGAAGTCCTCATCGCCGTAAACCTCTAAAATGTCGTGCTCGTCGCCCGCTTTGATACAGACGATGTCCCGGGCTTTGACGTAATACTCCTTGCCGTCGTTCAGAATTTTCGCTTTGCCGCGGCAGATCAGATAAAGCTCATTGTAGTCATGATAATGGCAATCGTGCGTTCCACCCTCCGTCGACAGCCGAAAATAGCCTGCAGATGGTGTCTGACACCAGTATGGCTTGTCTGGCGCTCGCAAAGCCCCGTCCTGCATATGAATGACCGTCATAAAGATCTCCTAACTACTCTTATCGCCGTAAGGGCGAAATGAAGTACACCCGCGCCGGTCCTCTCCCCGGACGATGGGATGAACTCCATACCCCAGGGACAGCTTGAGCTGGTGATTGGACAGATTGTCGCCGCTATGCGACCGGATTTGTTAGCATGATTTTGTTAAAGCATATCTCGATTGCAATAGGTCGCCTTTTCAAAATCGTATACATTCATCGCAATTTTGGATATCTTGGGAAACATAGAAGCCAGTGTTTGCACGACTCGTTTCGATAGATCGGCTTTTTGCTCGGTGCTCCTGCCTTCCATAATATAGGCGAAGACATGGATGAAATCCTGTTTGTTGTTGCCAGCAGAATACGTTTGATAAGGATTTACCCGAACCTTGATATCGTCTTCATCGAATAACTGCGTCGAATTCGCAACAAGGTGTACTTGCTCGACGATTTGTTCCTCCGAATATCTCTCTAAAACAGGTGCCGAACAATCCAGGATAAAGTGGGGCATTCTCTCTCCTTAGAAGAAATAACCTGGTCTGCCTAGTATATTTCCGTTGCATCTCGAGGCAGGGATTGAACATGCTTCAAGTGTGCGCTCACCCTTTCGTCATCCCCGTAAGGATACGCAAGACGGAAATGCTCGGCAACACTGGTGGCGACGATTCGGAAGAGATCGCACATCGTGTGGAGGGATTCCCAGGTCCGCTCGTAGCTGGCATCGGAATAGGTGTTCTCGAGCATTGCCCAGTGCGTTGGCGCAAGGTGTCGCTTTAGATGTTTGCCAAATTTTCCGGGGCCCTGGGTAAACTGAGTCTGCATGCCCACATGCCAGGTCAGCATCTTCATCAGCTGTTCCCGGACGGCATCGTCCAATAAATATTTGGCGTAGACGATTTCTTCCCGCCACAAACCTTTGGCGACGTATGGAGCTACCCACCAGAACTCGTTGCAGCAATCGGCAAATGCCTTGGCGGTCGGCGGTGTCGGAAGATAGTCGCTGTCACTGGGAGGGGGCAAAGGCTCAAAAATTCCATCCTTGTCCAGCAGCATTACGCTGAGACTCTCCCGTTCAAATTCAGGCAACCTGGCGAGGGGAAATAGCGTGAGGTCGATGCGGTTGCCATCGGTAAACTGCATCAGGTAGCCGAAGTGGCCGTCGTTCATCGGAGGCGGGTCCTGCATCGCCTCAGGCATTTGCAGGATCATCATATCGCCGAAGCGATCGATCCAGGTATGGTCGCTGGTAAACGATGGGAGATCCGTCACAAAATAGACGATGTCAAAATCCTGGAAGATATCCCGCGCCGCGTTGGGGTTGACGCGTGAACCGTTGAGCATGACGGCCCGGATGCGGTCATCGCTTTTCGCGGTTTCGAGGATGAGTGCCAGCATTTCCTGTTCGCTACGCATAGGACTCCTTGTTTTCGCCTTTACACGATCTTCGCTTCAGGGTTGGTGCAAAAGTACCCGTACACCATCTTTCTCGTCGATGATGTAGGCGGTGTCTGGATAACGAAGCACGATTCCCGTGATCCAGAGATCGCCGATGGCTCCTGTGGCATTGATGATTCCCGCGATCGCCAAGATGATTACCCAGAATGTCCCGCTCAGCAACCACATCCCCAGGATGAACAAAACGCTAAGGAGGATCAATGGGGCCAGCGCGATTTGGACATAGTCGTTGCGACGGAAGGCGTACCCGGGTGCCGTGGCATAAAACATGGCCTGCTTCCAAAGAGCGCCATACCGGGGCTGCGCGCCAAACCGCTGCATGGCGATCCCATGTGCCAGCTCATGCAGAACGATCGTGATCACAATGGATAGGATCACCCCGATAAGTCCAGCCGGCCCGAACTTGAGGCTCGAGGGCAGCGTTCCCAGGCTGGCAGCCAGGCCGCAAAAAACCGCCACAGAGAGCAGCAAAAGCGGCACGGCAAGGATTTGCAGCAGGATCGCCCGCCGGGGGTTTTCTTGGATCGTCCAGTAAAGGACTTCCTGATAGCCTTCAGGTAATGATCCCGGGGCGGGAATATTCACGTTTTTGCCTGGCATAGCTCTAGATACGAAAAGACATGATTTGCGGGTCTCACGACCACGTGAAGCCGAATCCAGGGAACCGGCTTAAGCGTAGTTTACCCCGTTTTAGCGGCGCGAGTCTGAGGAAACGATCTGCAGCGCTCGTCAGTGATTCGCCAGACAATCTCAATTCTTACGGTTGCACCCTTGGTCAGCTGGACTACAACCGCATCCTCGCCGGCGCACTTTCATTGACCTTACTGTTCACTCAATAATCTTCCAGAATGAATCCTTTCGGGTGATCTTTCCCTCGGCGAACTCCAGCAAGTCGACCCCTCGCACTTCGATCTTTTTCCCTGAGACAGATGTTCCCGTGAGGGTCCATTCCGAGACTCCGAAATCATCACACACCCAGTGTCGATCGTCTCCGTAATGAACATCCGGAATTCCCTCAAATCGTTTTGCCAGGCCAGCTCGCACATCCTCCTTCCCGGCATATCGATCGCCGCGCGGTCCGGCCCCGCGCGGCATGTAGAAGACACAATCCTGGGCGAAATAGCTCATGATGGCATCCAGATCATGCCGGTTAAACGCTTCTAGGAATCCCTTCAATAGTTCATAGGTCACAGGCTCGGACATTGGATAACCTCCGCATGCGGTGTTAGCCCGCACATGTTTAAAACTTAGACCCTGAGTAAGCCCCGGAACCCCCTGGCCGCATAGAAGGAGGGCGCACTGTTATGAAACACAAAGACATGGCCGTAGCGACGATCGCAAAAGAGGGCGCCGCCGAGTTTT
>LLBZ010024234.1_pt1 | contig 14209 bp, 14 predicted proteins | sample 1489421 | NCBI WGS metagenome assembly LLBZ01 (sample SAMN04092657, study PRJNA295927) | soil metagenome | biome: Soil prokaryotic community; feature: Bulk soil; isolation source: soil from tomato rhizosphere | host: tomato cultivar Moneymaker | place: South Korea | collected 2011-11-01 | reverse complement strand
GGGCGCATGTTATCCGCCCTACGCTGGATAGTGTGCTTAATCAGACCTGGCAAAATATGGAAATTATTGTGGTTGATGATGGCTCTGATTTTGAAACAAAGAAAGTCTTAAAAAATATTGAACACAAAATCACGAAATTAATTACACAAGAAAATAAAGGACAGAGTACAGCAAGAAATGTTGGTATAAGATACGCAAAAGGTGAATTCGTTTTGGTATTGGATAGTGATGATTTTTTTGAACCTACTTTTTGCGAAAAAGCCATAAATATCTTTACGTCTTGTAAAGAAACTAAAATAGTTAGTTGTTATGCTAATTTACTTTTTAATAATGGAAAAAAATTACATTACAAACCTAAAGGAGGAACTATTCATGATTTTCTTTTTTTTAATCAAATATTAGGCACCTCTATGTTTAAAAGGCAAGATTGGGAATATTGCGGTGGATATGATGAATCGATGCGAAATGGATTTGAAGATTGGGAGTTTTTTATAAGACTTTTAAAGAATGGAGGAATAGCAGAAGTTATTAAAGAGCATTTATATAATTATAGAAAAAGATTAAACTCTACAACTCTAAAAGCAAATGAAAATAAATACGAGTTACTTAAGTACATGTTTTTAAAGCATAAAGAGTTGTATATAAATAATTTTGAGTTAACAATATCTCATTTGTTAAATGGTATTGAAAGAGAGGAAATAGAAAAAAGAAAAAATACCGAACGATTGGAGTTCAAAATTGGTCAAACAATTTTAAAACCTATCCGTTGGGTAAAATCACTTTTAGGATGAACCTTAGCTCACAAGTTTCAATCATCATGGCAACCTACAATAGAGCACATTTTATTGTAGAAACCTTAAAATCCATACAAACGCAGACCTATACTCATTGGGAGTGTTTAATTATAGATGATGGAAGTACCGATACTACAGAAACCGTTTTAGAACCTATTTTAAAAGCAGACAATCGATTTAAATACTGCAAACGACCACCAAGCTATAAAAAGGGATTGCCGGGAAGTAGAAATTATGGTTTGGATTTAGCAAAAGGAGATTATATTGTTTTTTTTGATGATGACGATGTGGTTCATCCGTTATGTTTAGAAATTAGTTTATCTGCTCTCAAAAACATTCAAAATTCATCTTTTTGTAATTTTAAGAAAGAAGCTTTTTTAGGAGATTTTAATTATAGCTCAATAAATAAGGGTAATGAATGTAGTTTAGAAATAACCAAAGATGATTTATTAGAAAACGTTATAAAACAAAAAATTCCTTTTGCATCGTGTACAGTTTTATGGAAAAGAGAATGTTTTAAAGAACATGTTTTTAATGAAAATTTGATGTATGCCGAAGAGTGGGAATGTTATCAGCGTATACTCAGTAATAAACCTAAAGGGGTTCTTATAGATAAAGTGTTGTACTATAATAGAAAGCATGACAAATCAAATACAGGGGAGTTTTGGAGAAATTCAAAAATTCGAGTAAATTCAAAAAAAGAGGCCATTAAATTGGTTGTAAGTAACTTATATAAAAAAGAGCTGTTATCACCTTATTTATTTAAATACTTAGTAAATTTAGCTATTTCGTTTAGAGATTTTAAATTAGTAAAAAACATTCTTAAAATCACAAAACCAAAAATGAGACTGAAATTATTTTACATAATAAAATATTATTTATTTCCTTTTTGGGTTTTTTATAAGAATAAAAGAAGATATAAACATTGAAACTACTTGTCTGTTTTGGCACGCGCCCTGAAGCCATAAAAATGGCGCCAATATGCTTAGAGTTAACTAAAAGATACATAGCTTTTAAACTCTGTGTAACAGCACAACATAGGCAAATGCTTGACCAAGTGTTAGAGTTTTTTCAATTAGTGCCAGATTATGATTTGAACGTGATGCAACCCAATCAAAGTTTGAATATGTTAAGCTCTAGGATATTGTCCGAAATGGATACGATATTAGAGAAAGAACCCTTTGATTTGGTATTGGTACATGGTGATACAACCACATCAACATTAGTGGCTTTGGCAGCATTTCACAGAAATTGCAAAGTAGCCCATATAGAAGCAGGTTTAAGAACTTATAATAAAAAATCACCATTTCCAGAGGAACTGAATAGACAATTAACGGGTCGAATTTCAGATTTTCATTTCGCACCTACTCAAAAAGCAAAAAGTAATCTTTTAAAAGAAAATGTAAATAAAGGAAGCATTATTGTTACAGGAAATACCGTTATTGACGCACTACACATTACTATAAATAAAATTGAAAAGGGTTATACAAATACCTTTATTGAAAATTTATGCGGAATCATTAATTTCAATAGAAAAATTATTTTGATAACGGGTCACCGAAGAGAAAGTTTTGGATCTGGGTTTGAGAATGTTTGTGAAGCCATTTTAGAGATTTCAAAAAAGCATGATGTTGAAATCGTGTATCCAGTGCATTTAAACCCGAATGTTCAAAACGTGGTTTATGAAAAACTATCTAACATTAAAAACATTCATTTAATAGCACCTTTAGATTATCCTTCGTTTGTATGGTTAATGCGTAAAGCTGTTTTAGTAATTTCTGATTCCGGAGGTATTCAAGAAGAGGCTCCATCTTTAAGTATACCTGTTTTAGTAACCCGAGAAACAACCGAACGAGAAGAAGGTATAGCATCGGGATGTTCTATTTTAGTGGGGACCAATACCAATAAAATTATCCATGAAGCAAATAGACTATTAGCTACAGATAAAGCGAACAATAAAATGACCAATCCTTATGGTAATGGGCTAGCAGCTATTAAAATAGTTGATTTCATTCAAAATAATATTTGGGTAAATGACTAAACAAATTGTAATAGTTGTAGATTCCATTGATGTCAATGATAGTAGTGGGTCTAAAGCCAATATAGCTTTAATTAAAAACTTAGCTGCAATTGGTTATAGTGTTACGGTTATGCATTTTACGCAAAAAGATATTCATTTAAATGGAGTTGCGTGTATTTTAATAAAAGAAAAAAAGTATAACATATTATATTTTTTAAGTAGAACACAACGTATTATTCAACGCTATTTTAAAATAAATTTAGCAAGGTATTTAGAACCCATTTTCGGTTTTTCTTTTACCTTTTTTAATGATATAAATAGTATTAAGGCAGTGTTAAAAAAACTGGATGTTTCAAAATTTGATTTAGTATTAACATTAAGCAAAGGTGCTAGTTTTAGACCACATTATGCAGTAAACAAACTACCGATCTTACATAAAAAATGGATGGCATATATACATGACCCTTATCCATTCAGTTGTTATCCAAAACCTTATGATTGGAATGAGCCAGGACATAAACAAAAGCAACTTTTTTTTGAAAGTCTTTCAAAACATGCCAAACATGCTGCTTTTCCAAGCAAGTTGTTAAATGATTGGATGGGTAGTTATTTTCCTAATTTTAATAATACAGGCATAGTAATTCCACATCAAAGTTTTGAAGAAGAACCAATGAATTTTGAAAAACCAAACTATTTTGATAGTAATAAATTTAATTTATTACATGCAGGGAATTTAATGAAACAACGCAACCCAGAAGGTTTAATAAAGGGGTATAAACTGTTTCTTGAAAATACTCCAGAAGCTAAAGGAAACTCTCAATTATTGTTATTGGGTAATGCCGATTATCATAAAGAGCTTATTAATAAATATACGGTTGGTTTATCACAGCTATATGTACAACTTACAAATGTTCCTTTCAACGAAGTATATTGGTTGCAAAAGCAGGTGTCTGTAAATATTATTTTAGAAGCAAATTCAGAGATTAGTCCATTTTTACCTGGAAAATTTCCCCATTGTATAGCAGCAAATAAACCTATATTACATTTAGGTCCAAAGCATAGCGAAACAAAACGTTTACTTGGTGAACACTATGAGTATTGGACAGAAGCTGATAATGTTGAAGTGATTTCGATAATAATAGAAAAACTTTATAATGAATGGCTACTTTCATCCAAAACGATGTGTTTAAATAGATCTGATTTAGAAAACTATTTAGGAAAAGCGTATTTAAAAGAACAACTAGAAAAGGTTTTTGGCAATGACTAAATTTTCCATATTAATCACCACAAAAGATAGGTTGTCCGATTTAAAGGAAACATTAAATCAACTAGCTTGTTTTATAGACAATGATGATGTGGAATTTATTATTTGTGATGATGGTTCTAGCGATGGAACATCAACTTTTATAGAAACAAACTATAAGTCCATACAGTTAATAAAAAACGCAAAAAGCAAGGGACTTATTTTTAGCCGAAACAGGTTGCTTAATCTAACCAAAGCAAAATATGCCATAACATTGGATGACGATGCGCATATTGTTTCTCAAAATCCTTTGGAGATAATAGAAACTTTTTTTGAGTCAAATAAAAAGTGCGCTGTGATTGCTTTCAGGGTTTTTTGGGGGAAAACATTGCCGGACAATTTAAATCATACACTTGTAAATGCACGTGTAAAAGGCTTTGTGGGTTGCGGCCACGTTTGGCGTATGGACGTGTGGAGAAGCCTGCCAAATTATCCAGATTGGTTTGTGTTTTATGGGGAAGAGGAATTTGCAGGTTTTCATCTCTTTAAAAAAGACTGGGAAATTTGGTTTGTTCCAGATGTATTGGCACACCATCGTGTGGATGTAAAAGCAAGAAAAAAACATCAAGATTACACGACCAGATTGAGACGTTCATTACGGTCTGGGTGGTATTTATACCTATTGTTTTATCCATTAAAATACATACCTAAAAGGCTAGCTTATACTTTATGGATGCAACTAAAATTAAAAGTTTTTAAAGGCGATTTTAGGGCGTTGTTAGCTATATTGGGAGCAATTTTTGATGTGCTGTTTAATTTAAAAAGACTGATTTTTAATAGAAATGCATTAAATAATTCAGAATATCAAAAATACAAAAGACTTCCAGATACTTTTTTGTATTGGACAAATTAATAATTAGATAATATGTTAAATATAATTAAGGAAAAAATCTCATATCAAAAAAGACTGAAAATCAAATACAGACTAAGGTTTTTTAAAGCTTTCTTTTATCTTTTTAATTTATCTAAAATAGCTAAAATTCATAAAACGGATAAGTTTGGATATCACTTTTACACACCGCATTATCAAAATCATTTTAAAAAATATAAATTCAATAAAAACAATATTTTAGAAATAGGCGTTGGTGGTTATGAAGATCCATTTGTTGGGGGAAATTCTTTAAGAATGTGGAAATCGTATTTCCCGTTTTCTAAAATATATGCTTTAGATATTCATGATAAATCTTTTCTTCAAGAAAGTAGAATAAAAATTTTTAAAGGAAGCCAGGTGGATTTTGAGTTTTTAGAAACTATTACCAAAGAAATAGGAGATATAGACCTTATCATTGACGATGGAAGCCATATAAATGAACATGTCATTGAAAGTTTTAAATATCTTTTTCCTAAACTTAAAAAAAGCGGGATTTATGTTGTTGAAGACACACAAACGTCGTATTGGAATGACTATGGAGGTGATTCAAGTAATTTTGATAACAAACAAACCATATATGGCTTTTTTAAATCTTTAATAGATGGGCTAAATAATGAAGAGTTTATTATAGAAAATTATCAAAAAACATATTACGACAAGCATATTATCTCCATGCATTTTTATCATAATATGATTTTTATATATAAAGGCGATAATGATGAGTGCTCAAATTATTTAGTAAATAATTCTATACCTAATGGAAAAGGCTAATATAGCAATATTAACTACGGTTGCAAATTTCGAGCTGTATGGAATTACTTCGAAGCTTTTTCCTAAAGGCATAAAAAAATATGTGATAGATGGAACAAATGGAATGCATGGCATTCACAGTATCTATTACATGTTTAATAAACTTTCAAATAAGGGCATTCATTGGTTGATATTAGCAGATGAAGATGTTATTTTTGAAGACAGTGATGTTGTTTTTTCTATTATAAAAAATATGGATGATAATAATATTTCTGTTTGTGGAGTTAGAGATGGAGGCGTTATTAGTCATCGAAATTATAATCCAATAGCAGTAAATACTTTTTTTTCAATACTTAATTTCAAGGAAATTTCTAAGGAATGGAACAAAGAAGAAGTAAAAAGCAACCAATTTATTTTACCTTTTGAATTTAAAATTGATGAAAGTAAATTAAATGGATTGTTTGATGTTCATAGTCTTTATGAACCGTATTATTGTTTTTTTCTTTGGTTAAAACGAAAAGGGAAAACCTTTTTATATTTAGATTCAGAAATGATTGACGATAATATTTCTAATACTTTATTGTTTGAAAATCAATTGTTTGCTTGTCATACTTGGCATGCTAGGAGCTATAAGATAAGCGAAAAGCATACAACCCGAATTAATAAGGTTTTAAATAAAATGAACATTGAACTTAATTCAAGTAAATTAGATTCTAATACAGTAATATTTAAAGATCAATTTTTCTACATTAAGATGAAACTTAAAAAAAGTTATAAAAAGGTTATAAATAAGCTGAAATAATATTTGACTAAAGGAAGTATATAGTATGGAAAAAATAGAAATATATAAGAACAGGTCATGTTTTGCAAGTATTATGTTAAACAAGTATTTCTATTTTGCACCAAATAAAATAGTCAGTGATATTGGTGCAGGATTTGGGCACATGAAAAAAGAAATTGAAAGTATTGGTGCTAAATGGCAACCTTTTGATTATGTTAAAAAGATAGACGAATCTGTAATTTGGAATTTAAATGATAAAGCTCCAAATAATGTTGAAAACGCTGGGATTGTTATTTTTTTAGAAGTGTTAGAACATCTAGATAATCCACTTTTTGGTATACAAAATATTGCAACACATATGGAAAAAGAAGGGGTATTAATATTAACTACTCCGAATCCACAATCTAGTAAAAATATATTAAGTTTGTTTTTAAGAGGTTCTCTTTATGCGTTTCAAGAAAAACATATTGTAGAAAATCACGTATTTACTCCTTGGAAACATGTTGTTTACGAGTTTTTAAAAAGAAGTGGATTTGAGGTATTGGAATATGCTATAGTTGATATGCAGTATAAAGATAGAAAAACAACATCAATTAAAGATTGGTTAAAGTATAAAGTAGAATCTTTTATAGAATACAGAAACCCTTTAGCCAAAGGCATGAGTTATGGAATAGTTGCTAGAAAAATATCATGACACATATTAAAATAATAGGAATTTGAAAACCATAGCCATCATACCAGCCAGGGGACATTCAAAACGATTGCCTAATAAAAATATCAAGTTATTGGCAAGCATACCCTTATTGGTTCACAGTATAAATTATGCTAAGGAACATGATTTTATTGATACTATTTATGTATCGACAGATAGCAAAGACATAAAAAACATAGCCTTAGAACATGGTGCATTTGTTATTGATAGACCACGAGAACTGTCTGGAGATTTGGAGCCTACAGTAACCGCTTTAAAACATGTTTTAGAGTCTATAGATGATGCTATTGAAAATGTTATTTTATTGCAGTCCACAAATCCGTTACGACCTAAACTTTTGTTAACAGAAGCATTTCAACGGTATAAAAGCAACACATACGATAGTTTATTTACGGTGTCCCGAAACCATCAAAAATTTGGGACTATTGAAAAGGGTATTTTTAAACCATTTAATTATTCTATTGGGCAGCGTAGTCAAGATTTAGAGCCTTTGTATTTTGAAAATGGCTTGTTATACATTACAAAAGCAACGCATATTTTGAATAACCAAATTATAACAGAAAATGCATTTCCGTTAATTGTAGACCACCCTTTTGTTTCAATAGATATTGATACACAGGAAGATTTTGACTTAGCAGAATTTATGATAAACAAATACAATAATGAATAACCCATTTATAGACATAGCAGGTCGCAAAATTGGTCAAGATTTTCCACCATTGGTTATTGCCGAAATAGGCATCAATCATGAAGGTTCCTTGCAAGTCGCAAAACAAATGGTTGATGCCGCTTTTAGAGCGGGTGTTGAGGTTGTAAAACATCAAACCCATATTGTTGAAGATGAAATGAGCCGTGTAGCCAAACAAGTGATTCCTGGAAATGCGGATGTATCCATTTACGATATTATGGAACGTTGTGCTTTAAATGAAGCCGATGAATTGGAACTAAAAAACTATGTTGAAAGTAAAGGCATGATCTTTATTTCTACGCCTTTTTCACGCGCAGCAGCAGAACGTTTAAAGCGATTTGATGTGCCGGCTTATAAAATAGGCTCAGGCGAATGTAATAATTATCCATTATTAGAGCATATTGCCCAGTTTGGAAAACCAGTTATTTTAAGTACGGGTATGAATACCATTGAAAGTGTTAAAAAGGCTGTAGCAATTTTTGATAAGCATCATGTACCCGTGGCGCTTTTACATACCACCAATTTATATCCAACACCAAGCCATTTGGTACGCTTTGGAGCTATGATGGCATTGCATCATGTGTTTCCAGATAAGGTTTTTGGGTTAAGTGACCATACTTTAAATAACAATGCGTGCTTGGGAGCAGTCGCTTTGGGTGGGTCTATACTGGAGCGTCATTTCACCGACCACATGCAACGCCAAGGACCGGATATTGTTTGCAGTATGGACGAAACGAGTTGTAAAGAACTTATTGCGGGTAGTAAAGAAATCGCGCTCATGCGAGGAGGTACTAAAGAACCGGCTAAAGAAGAACAAGTCACTATTGATTTTGCTTTTGCAACGGTGTGTAGTATTTCAAACATTAAAAAAGGAGCTGTTTTTACCAAAAAGAATATTTGGGTTAAACGCCCTGGTACAGGCAAAATTTTAGCAGAACATTTTGATAGCATTTTAGGAAAAAGAGCCAGTCGGGATATTGAAAATGATGAACAATTAACTTGGGGGGATATTGAATAAAACCACTGTTAAGTTTGTTGAAGTTATATGAAGGAGGTGTCGGTAATAGGACTTCGACAGGCTCAGTCTGACAACGTATGGTTTATTAAGTTAGTTTTGTGGAACAACGTTTGTCAAGCTGAGCTTGTCGAAGCTGTGTGAAGAAAGTGTTGGTAATAATAGGACTTCGACTGCGCTCAGTCTGACAGGGAGTTTGTTGTTTATTTGTTGAATCGTTTAATTGTTGAATCGTTGAATTGGTTGTTGATTACCAACTAGTGGCTAGTGGCTAGTGACTATTGACTAGTTGTTCACTAATTAAAATTTTATATTTGTTGCAAGTAAAAAAGCATGCATAAAAAAATAGCGTTTTTAACAGGTACACGGGCCGATTTTGGTAAAATGAAACCACTTATCCAAATTCTTGATAATCATCAGGATTTTGAAGCTCATATTTTTGTTACGGGCATGCATCTTCTCGAAACTTATGGATATACCCTCATTGAAGTAGAACGTTGTGGTTTTAAAAACATTTCAACGTTTCGGAATGATACCCATGAGGCCAGTATGGATTTAACCTTGGCGAAGACCATCACCGGTTTTTCTGAGTTTGTAAAAAATACACAACCAGATTTAATTGTCATTCATGGTGACCGAGTGGAAGCCTTGGCAGGCGCCATTGTAGGTAGTTTAAATAATATTTTGGTCGCCCATGTGGAAGGTGGCGAATTATCAGGAACTATCGACGAATTGTTGCGTCATGCCACCAGTAAAATGAGTCATATTCATTTTGTGGCAAATGGTAAAGCAAAGTCCTTATTAAAGCAAATGGGGGAGTTGCCAGAATCTATTTATAGTATTGGTTCCCCTGATGTCGATATCATGTTTTCAAATACGTTGCCGGATTTACAAACCGTAAAATCGTATTACAACATTCCTTTTGATGCGTATGCTGTTGCTATGTTTCATCCTGTAACCACGGAGCATCAACAAATGGCACATTATGCCAAGGCTTTTGTAGAGGCTTTAATTGAAAGCAATAAAAACTATGTGGTTATTTTTCCGAATAACGATATGGGAAGTCAGATCATTTTAGATGCGTATCAGTCCATTTTAAACCATCCGAATTTTAGAGTGTTCCCTTCTGTTAGGTTTGAATATTTTTTAACACTTTTAAGACATTCAGAATTTATTATAGGCAACAGTAGTGCTGGTGTCAGGGAGGCACCTTATTATGGCATTCCCACCATTAACATTGGTACGCGCCAACATAACAGAGCCATTTCTAATGCTATTATTAATACAGACTATCATGTCAATACGATTTTAGAAGGCATAGAAGCGGCTAAACATGTGGTTGTAAACAAAATCACTGATTTTGGGAATGGCCATAGTGCGGAAGCATTTTTAAACGTTTTAAAATCGGAATCACTTTGGAAAACGAATCATCAAAAACAATTTAGATCACTTTAATGAAAAAACTAGGATTGGTAATTACCGATGGCGTTGGCTTTAGAAACTTTATTTTAAGTGATTTTTTACGACATGCCGAAAAACGTTTTGATGAGGTGGTTATTTTATCATGTTTGCCAAAAGATATTTATAAGCCGTATACCAATCTTCGGGTGATTGAATTGGATGTGTTTGAAGAAACGTTCAAAACCTGGTTTTTTAGAAAGTCTAAAGAAATAGCACACCTTAAATTACATCAAAAAGGAAATTTAGGGATTCAAGATAATTTAAAAACCAATGACTCTAAGCTAAAAACAACCAGAGGGTATGCCACTCGTTTTATATATAAATTAACGGCGTTGTTTCATTCAGAATTTACTATTCAACAGTTTCAAAAATTGCAAAATAGTACCTTTTCTAATCATAGAATTACAAAAGGCTATGCTTCTATTTTAGAAAAAGAGTCTTTTGATTTGTTGTTTTTCACCCATCAAAGACCTCCATATATTGCGCCTTTGGTGTATGCAGCACAACAAAAAAAAATAAAAACGGCAGCCTTTATTTTTAGCTGGGATAATTTGGCTTCAAAAGGCAGGATGTCTTCCAATTTCGATTATTATTTGGTTTGGAGCGCTGTTATGAAACAAGATTTACTTCAGTTTTACACATCTATCAAACAGGAGCAAATTAAAGTCGTTGGAACACCCCAATTTGTGCCGTATGTGATGGATGATTATAAAGTATCGAAAGAAGCGTTTATTTCGGAATTTAATTTGGATGCTAATTTAAAAACGGTATGTTTTAGTTGTGGGGATATTTCAACTAGTAAAAATGATGAACTTTATATAGAAACCATAGCAAGTGCCATTACAGAAAATAAAATTGAACAGGTTAATTTTATTGTCAGAACATCGCCAGCAGAAGACCCCATTCGATTTCATTCTTTAGTTGAAAGATTTCCATTTATAAAATGGAACTTCCCTAAATGGATACAAGTACGCGCCAATCATCAAGAATCGTGGTCGCAACGTATCCCAACACTTGAAGACGTTAAACAATTAAGGGCATTATTGGAATATTCCGATTTGAATATCAATATGCTTTCTACCATGAGTTTAGATTTTATGTTGTTTGATAAACCTGTTATTAATCCTATTTTTGGTCATGCCACTAATGGGTTGTATGATGATCAACGATTTTTAGGATACGCACATATTCAGCATTTGGTGACCAGTCAATCTTCAAAAATAGTCAAGGATAAAGAACAATTACTTGCTGCTATTTCAGGATATTTAAATAGTGATAGTGATTCACTAAATCGAAAAAATTTTATTAAACAACAAGTCGGCGTATCTTTAGAAGAAACCAATAAGCAATTAGTGGTAAGTTTAAAAGAATGGGCATAATTAGAAAACATATAGCTGTAATTTGCAATTACGAACTTCTTGAAGATCGGGTAGGTGGTATGGACTATTTTTTCTGGGCGTTTAATGATAAATGTGCTGAACAACAGATTGCAGTCGATTGGTTTTTTCCAAATAAGGGCGGACATGGAGGTTATCCAACATTTAATATAATTCCAGCGAACGATTCCAGTTTAGAAGCATGCTTTTCAAGTTATATTAAAACACAAAAAGTTCAGTATTCACATATAGTTACACATTTTATTGAGTTGTGTACGCCCTTTTTTGTAGATGTTAAGAAACTTCAAAAAGCAAAAATTATTGCGGTTGACCACAATCCCAGACCTTTGGGAGGTTATTCACTTAAAAAGCAATTAAAAAAGAAGTTAAAGGGATTCTTATATTCAAGATATATTGATTTATTCATTGGAGTTTCCAACTATACAAGTCAGGCTATTTTACAGGATTTTGGAAGCCATTTAAAACCAAAAACACAAACTATTTATAATGGGGTGTTGATTGATACTATCCTTCCTAAAACCACGGAAAGAAGTCGAATAAACCCTAAGTTTTTAGTAGTTTCACATTTACGGGCATCTAAAGGCATTCAAGATTTAATACGTGCGGTTTATTTATTGACAGAAACGATAAAAAAAAGTTTAAAGATTGATGTGTATGGCGACGGCCCATATAAAGACAGCTTGTTTCAATTGGTAAAACTTTATAATCTAGAAGCTGTTTTCAATTTTAAAGGCAGTCAATCCACTTTAAAAGCCTTATACCAACAGTATGATTATTTGATTCAGCCCACGCATATGGAATGTTTTAGCTTATCTATTTTAGAAAGTTTGGCGGCTAATATTCCTGTAATTACTACGCCAGTTGGGGGCAATACGGAAGTTATAACCAACAATGAAAATGGGTTTATATTTGAAACTAAAAATAGTAAAGCATTATCAGGCTTGTTAGCCGACATTATAAAAGGAGAAAAATATATTATAGGACATACACGGACTTTAATAGAAGACAGATTTTCAATTGATATGATGGTACACAATCACATGAAACACCTATGGGAATAGCGTTCACATACACAAGCATGATTATTCAGGGTGTTCCATCTGACCAAATTAAAACAATGAAAATAAACCAGATGAAACTTATAGGGATATGAAAATCGCTTTCCTAACACCCGAATATCCCCATCCTAAAACCGGAACGGCTGGAGGTATTGGCACGAGTATTTTAAATCTATCGAAAGCCTTATCTGATTTAGGACACGATATTAGCATTCTTGTTTATAGACAGGATCAAGACGATTCTTTTATTGAAGCAGGCATTCACTTTTATAAAATAAAAAACATTAAAGTAAAAGGCTTGTCGCTTATTTTGACACAAAAAAAAGTAGAACGCTTGATCAACTCCTTGTATGATTCTGGCAACATTGAGCTTGTTGAAGCGCCAGAATGGACCGGTTTTACAGCGTTTGTAAATCCGAAATGTCCTTTGGTTATTAAAGAACATGGTAGTGATACCTATTTTTGCCATTTAGATAACAGAAAAGTTAAGTTTAAAAATAAATTCCTTGAAAAACAGGCTCTTAAAAAAGCAGATGGTGTTATTAGCGTCAGTGCTTATACAGGAAATTTAACGAATGAATTGTTTGGGTTGAATAAACATTTTACTGTCATTCCCAATAGTATTGATGTCTCTGTATTTAAACCAAACCCCAATAAGTCTGAAAAATTAACGATTTTATATTTTGGAACACTTATAAGAAAAAAAGGACTTTTAGAATTGCCTAAAATATTCAACCGTGTCCATGATTCAAAAAATGAAGTAGCATTAATTTTGGTAGGAAAAGATAGTGGTGATAAAAAAACAGGGTCGACTTCGACATGGCAACTCATGCAACCTTTATTTAGCGCATCGGCAATAAAGAAAGTAAGCTATATGGGAGCGGTTGACTATTCAAAAATCCAACAGCTCATTCAAGAGGCTACGGTTTGTGTATTTCCTACCTTTGCAGAAGCCTTACCCGTATCGTGGCTAGAAGCCATGGCTATGGAAAAAGCCATTGTAGCTTCTAATATTGGTTGGGCAAACGAAATGATTGAAGATGGTAAAGAAGGTTTTTTAGTGCATCCAACCCAGCACAAACAGTATGCTGAACGCATTTTAGAATTGCTTGATGATCCCTCAAAACAAAGGCAATTAGGTATGGCGGCCAGAGAAAAAGTAAAAACACATTTTAGTCATGATTTAGTGGCGAAACGTTCCGTAGAATTTTATAAAACCATATTAAGAACATGACAAAAAAACAAACATATTCAGATGTCAGTCTGAGCGCAGTCGAAGACATTGGAAGTATTGTTTTTAATCTAAATAATTCCCCGAAGGCTCTGCTTCGGGGTGTCCAATTCACCTCTCCTTTGGAG
>LLBZ010014703.1_pt2 | contig 14221 bp, 17 predicted proteins | sample 1489421 | NCBI WGS metagenome assembly LLBZ01 (sample SAMN04092657, study PRJNA295927) | soil metagenome | biome: Soil prokaryotic community; feature: Bulk soil; isolation source: soil from tomato rhizosphere | host: tomato cultivar Moneymaker | place: South Korea | collected 2011-11-01 | reverse complement strand
CTCTACGCCATCGCCATCGGCTCGAACCGCCCGCACGGCCGCCACGGGCGTCCGCCGCAGGTGGTCGAGGCGGCGATCGCCCGGCTCGACGAGGAGTTCGGCCTGTTCGACGCCTCTCCGGTCATCCTCACTCCAGCGCTCGGACTGGCGGGGCGCGATTTCGCCAATGCGGTCGCGCTGGTCGAAAGCGGGCTCGAGCCACCTGAGATGCTGCGGGGCCTGAAAGCGATCGAGCGCGATTTCGGCCGCCGCCGAAGCCGCCGCTGGGGTCCGCGCGTGCTCGACCTCGACATCGCCTTGTGGAGCGGCGGGCGGTTCCGCTCGCGCCGGCTGCAGGTGCCGCACGCCGAGCTCGAACGGCGCGACTTCGTGCTTCAGCCGCTCGCGGGCATCGCGCCCGGCTGGCGCGTGCCCGGGGGGCTGGCGGTCCGCCACCTCGCCCACCGCCTTGCCCGCCGCGCGCCGCGAGGGTAACCGCAACGCCGCGTGGGCCCTTAGCTCAGTCGGTAGAGCAACTGACTTTTAATCAGTAGGTCGCTGGTTCGAATCCAGCAGGGCTCACGCGTTTTCCGGTCGGAGGATTGATGGCCAGCCAGGTTTATTGTCGCGCGGTCGATCTCATGGAAGCCGACATCGGCGACGAGCTCGTCGCGCTCGACGTCAAGGCCGGCAGTTGTTTCGGGTTCAACGAAGTGGCGACGTCGGTCTGGCGCAGCCTCGAGCAGCCGAAGAGCTTCGAGGAGCTGCGCGACGGGCTGCTCGCCGAATATGACGTGTCCAGCGACCAGTGCAGCCGCGAGCTCGAAGAGTTGCTCGAAGACCTCATTTCCAGGCGTCTTGTTGAAAAGACTCGGCCGGAAGGGAACAACCGAGGGTAATTCGCATTTTTGCTAGCCAGAGCGTGTCCGATTTTGTAATTGCAGCTGCGCAACAGGCTCGGAGGAGACTGCCCCGTGACGAAGAGAGTATGGCGGAAGCCTGAAGTGAAGAGCATTGCCGCGGGGTCGGCCGAGGCCGGAACCCTGTCGAAGAACGACAGCGGCGGGGCTGGAAACAACCACTCGTAGCCACGCCCGTCCAACGTTTCGAAGCTGAATGACCGCCATCGCGGGCCTCGTCGGAGCGCCCGCGACCGGCATTTGCGAGAGCGGGTGTTTCGCTTCCCTCGACGCCCTCACCCTCTACGGCAGCCGGGTTTCCGTTCGCGCGTCGGCGGTGGCGGCGTTCGGAGTTCGCCTTCATCCGCTGCTGCCGGAGGATCGTTTCGACGATCAGCCTTTCCGGAACGAGCGCTTCCTCCTCGTCGCCGATGTCCGCCTCGACAATCGCGACGAATTGTTGGCGGCGCTCGGGTCCGGCGGCCCGCGTTCGAAGCGCCGTTGCGATGCCGAGATCCTGTTCAACGCCTGGTGCCGCTGGCAGGAGCGCTGCCTCGATTTCATTGTCGGCGACTATGCGTTCGCGGTGCACGACGCGGCGACCGGGCGACTTTTCCTGGTCAGGGACCCGATGGGGCAGCGGCCGCTGTTCCATGCGCGAATCGGGACCACGCTTGCCTTTGCCTCGATGCCGAGCGGAATCCTCGCCCACCTCCCCGTCGAGCACGATCGAATCCGCGTCGCCGAGAGGCTCGCAGCCCGCGAAAACCACAGCCGCCGCAGCTATTTTGCAGGGATCTCGCGGGTTCTTTCCGGCGAAATGGTCATCCTTTCGCTCGGCGGCGACGTCGCAAGCCGCCGCTGGAACCCATCGCTGGACGAAATCACCGGCCGGACGAGCGACGATTTCGCGTCCGAGCTGCGCGAGACATTCGATCGTGCCGTTTCCGCGCGCCTTCGGCGCACGACCTCGCCCGTCGCCACTCAGTTGAGCTCCGGGTACGACAGCAGCGCAGTCACCGCCGCCGCGACAAGGCTGATTGGCTCGAAGGACGTGATTGCATTCACTTCGGCGCCCGCGCCGGGCCTCGGCACCGTGGAGATACGCGGCCGCATCCCCGACGAAAGCAGGATCGCTGCCGAGACCGCCGGCTTCCTCGGCATCGGCCATGAGGTCGTCCGCATGTCGCAGCCGCTGCTCGACAGCCTTCGCGGCCATGCAAGATATTATCAGGAACCCGTCCGCAACGTGCTCAACATGGACTGGTGGGCCGAAATCGAAAGCCGCGCCGCCCGGCGCCGCGCGACGGTCCTGCTTATCGGGGACGCCGGCAATCTAACCTTCAGCGTCGGCGGCCTGACCGCGCTCGCCGAATGGGCCCGCAGGGGCGATTGGCGCCGGTGGTGGGTGGAGGCCATGGCCGCTTCGCGCCGTCCGGACGTTCGCTGGCGCGGCATTTTGATGACGACCTTCCGGCTAGGCTTGCCGCGGCGGCTTCAGGAAGAGCTGATTCGCTTGTTCCTGGGGCAGCCGCGCTGGGATTCGGCCTGTTTCGTCCGCCCCGAGGTTCTCGCACAGCTCCCGCGGGAGGCTCATCCTGGGCCGAGCAGCCCCGCCGACGAACGGGTGCAAATCCTGCAGGGGCTCGATCCCGGCGTATTCCGCAAGGGTTCGCTGGCACGTCACGGGATCGACGAGCGTGACCCGACCGCCGACCGGCGTCTCATGGAGTTCGCCCTGCGCCTTCCCCCGGACCAGTTGCTCGAGCGGGGCACCTATAAGCCGCTCGCTCGAGCTGCGCTGGCAGGGCGCGTGCCGCAACTCGTGATCGATGCCCCGCTGCGGGGCTACCAGGGCGCCGACTGGGTTTCACGGTTCAGGCCCGAAGACGCCTTTTCGATCGTCGAGGAGATTTCGGGCAATTCGACGGTCGACGAGGTCATCGACATCCCGCGGCTGAAGGCGGCGGTCGGCGGCTGGCCGGCCGCGGCGGGCAGCAACAGCGGCAGCATCGAATCCTACGGCAGGCACGTGACCAACGCGCTGGCCATGGGCATCTTCATCGTTGAAAGCCAGTCCATGCCGATGGGAGCGTGAGCCTGCGGCGCCCGGGAACGGCTCACAGCCGGGCGGTCAGGATCGCGGCTTCGTCCTCGGTCTCGGGCTTGGCGGAACGGTGCCTGAACCACTGTTCGAGGAATGAATCGAGGGCGACGATGTCGAGCAGCCGTCGCGAGATGGTCCGGCGCTCCTCGCCGGATTGGCCTTCGGCCGCTTCGGCCAAGGCGGCGCGGATCCGGATGCGTTCCCGCGCCGTCTTCGCCCGCGGATCGGCCTCGACCACCTTGGCGAGCAAGCGCATGGCGAGAGCGACCTTCTCCTGCGCGTCGGAGAGCTCGACGTCGCCGCGCTCGACCCGGCGGAGCAAGGCGCATTCGAACGTGCGGCAAATCCGGAAGCGAGTTTCGTAGATCATGCAGCGGCCGCAACTCGAGTGCGGGCACGGCTGACGGAAGTAGGATTTGCCTTCGGTTTCGAAGAGGTCCAGCCCGGCCCCGCGCATCCGATCCGCCTCGCCTTCGGCAACCTCGGCGCGATCGTAGAGCACCCCGTCGCAGCACATTCCGCAACCGACGCAAAGCTGCGAGGCGATGTCGTCGGTGCTCATGCGCTCGCTCGCGTCAGCTGTCTTGCGCATGTTCGAGCAGCCGCGCGCATTGCTCGTCGAGGGTGGCGAGGTCCCATTTGCGAGTGGCCCTGAAGATGGGGGTGCCCTGCGCCAGGCGCACCGCCGAACGCCAGTGGACCTCGCGGTCGCCCGTCTCGGCGAGGAACGTGCCCCGATAGGTGTTCGCGAACACCGCGTTCGCGGCCTCGACGCCGGTCAAAGCGTCGATCGAGAACCCATCGCCGCGCTCGAGGACGTAAAGTCCGGCCAAGGGAACGTTCGACCGCGCGGCCCTTGTCGTGTCCACCGGCACGTCGGCTGCTCCCCGACGAACGAGCGCCGGTAGCCTTCGGTGCCGCGCCCGGTGAACTCGAGCGCCTCGGCCCACAGGCGCAGCCGCGGCAGCCCCGGAGCCGCCTGCGGCCGCCCCGAAGAATCGAATCCGATCACGCACACATCGTCAGCGATGACCTGGAACCCGCGGTCGTGGAACCATGCCGCGAGAGTCGACTTCCCCTCCCCGGAAGCTCCCATGAAGGCAAACGCCTTCCCGCCGATGTTCACCGCGTTGGCGTGGAGCGGCAACAATCCGCGCTGGTGCAGCAAGGCACCAAAGGCCGAGCCGAGCAGGAACAGGCGCACATTGCGCTCGGGTACGCCGGGATTCGGCTCGACGACGATCTCGCTCCCGTTCGAGATGCGATAGCCGCCCGCATCGCGGGCGACGAACACCAGGGCTCCATCGGCGACGTGCAATCCCGGCTGGCCGTTTCGGGCTCCGGCGTCACCGACGCGGATGACGACGTCGGCGGAACCGTCTCCGGACGCGGGAAACAGCTCGGGAAGCGCGAGCTCGCTGCGCACGCGAAGCCCGAACAGCGAATAGTCCCGGAAGGTCCGCTCGCCCTCGCTCATGGGTAAGCGGCGACCTCGGCAAATGTGGCCGCCTCGGCTCCGCCGATGACGGCGCTGCCGCCGAGCGTGACCCACACGTGCGCTTTCAGCTCGCCCTCGCCGGCCCACCTGCCGATCCCGTAATGCAGCCTGGCATCGAAGCCGCGGCGACGCAGCATGCGCTGCGCCGCGATGCCCTTCTGGATGCAGACGATCCGCCACGGTAGCCGCCGTCCGGCGGACTCGATCGCCCAGACCGCCTCGGCCGAGGAGGCCGAGCCTGGTCTTCCGGAAAGCGGAATTGCACCCAGCCTGATCACTCGCTCGAAAGGCAGCAGACGAAGCGCCGCGGATGTCATGATCAGCGTTGCCGCCGCCTCGACGAGCAGGAGCTGGCGCTCGCGACCGAGCCGCTGAAAGCGTGACAAGGCGTTGGCGCGGCTTCTTTCCATGCTGGCCCAAGCATAGCGCCGATAAGGGATTCTACCACAACGCACTGCTTTCACATCCGAAACGGACTGGCTGACCGGCTCACAAAGGTTAAACAGCATCCGTGGAGATTTCGCGCGAGCTCTCGCTGCTGATCGAATGCTGCCGCTGGGCCTTCGCCGGCGACAATTCGGAGCGCGTCCGGCAGCTCGGCGCCGCGTCCGAGGCTGATCGTTTCATCCGCCTCGCCCGCTTTCACCGGGTGCAGGGTCTCGCCTGGCAGTGCCTGGACAGCCTCGAAGCGATGCCCGACGCCGCCCGGGCGCTGGCCGCCGACGCGCAGGGCGTCGCGGCGGCGAACCTGCGCATTGCCGTCGAATGCCGCCGATTGCTCGACCGATTCCAGGATCGCGCCGTTCCGCTGCTGTTCGTGAAGGGCCTGTCGCTCGGAGCGCTCGCTTATCCGAACCCGATGCTCAAGATGGGCTGGGATATCGACCTGCTCATCGCCCCGTCGAATCTCGCGGCGGCGGCCGAGCTCCTGCAAGGCTGCGGCTATGAGCCGCTCAGGCCGCGGACGGCGGACAGACTGGCCCACTGGCACGGCCACGAAAAGGAATCCTTGTGGAAGAGCGCGCGCTCCGGCTTCAACGTCGAGCTCCACACCCGCCTGGCCGACAATCGCCGACTGATCCCGGGCCTCGACGTTCATTCGCCACGGCAGAAGGTCGAAGTCGCGCCCGGCATCGTCCTCCCGACGCTCGCCGGGGACGAGCTGTTCGCCTATCTGTGCGTGCACGGCGCATCGAGCGCCTGGTTCCGGCTCAAGTGGATCACGGACTTCGCCGCGTTGCTGCACCGGCGAAGCGGCGACGACATCGCGCGCCTGTACCGCCGGTCGCAAGAGCTCGGCGCCGGCCGCGCCGCCGGGCAGGCGCTGATGCTGTCCGACGCCCTCTACAATACGCTGGATGGCAATCCGGACCTGCGGAAGCAGCTCGATGCGTCGGCCGCCGAGCGTCGGCTGTGCCGTGCCGCGATGCGCCAGCTCGCCGGTCGAACGGAGCCGATGGAACCCACCGCCAGGCCGTGGGGCACGGCCCGAATCCACCTCACGCAGTTCCTTCTCCGCCCCGGCTTGCGATTCCAGCTGTCCGAGCTCGCGCGCCAGGCGCGCTACGCACTCCTTCGGCCTTAGCGGCCCCTCCTCCTCGGCGGGCCCGCCCGGAAGACGTCGGGGCGGAGCCGCGCCGCAACCATCAGGATCGTCGGCAGCAGCATCGTCAGCAAAAGGTCGCGGGCGCCTTCGCCATATTGCATGCCGGGGTCCGGCCATTGCTCGACCCACAGATCGACCGTCTCGTTCCACAGAATGACCGCAAACAGCCACAGCCACGGCCGCCAGGAAGAGATGGGCCGTCGCAGGATCAGGCTGAGAACGAGCAGCAGCAGCACGCCGACGATCACGTGGAGGGAATCGTGGCTCACGGAGACGGCATGCTCGATGAAGACCTTTCCCTCGTGCCACAAGGTCATCGCCGACGTGATCGCCGTCCAGAGGTCGCGAAGCACGGGATTCCTATCTCAGGACGACGTGCCGGGTCGGCCAGAGGTCCGACCGGTCGGGAGCACGCATCGTCCGCTCGACGAGCAGCGCCAGGCACATGGCGAACGCCGTGCTGATCGCCGCCGTCCGCAACGGGAAATCGACCAGGCTGTGCACGAGGATCGCGGCCGAGGCGATCGAGGCGGCGCGGGCATAAGGGCCGGCGTCGCCCGACCGCCAGGCCCGCCAGACGGCCACCGCCCACCAGGCGAGGAAGAGCGCCATCAGGATCACCCCCGCAACGCCCATCTCGAGCGCCAGCTCGAGATAATCGTTGTGCGCATGGTTGACGGAAATCCGGTTGAGCCGGTCATGGTCCTCATAGAGCCGGTACACCGCCTTGAACGTGCCGAGGCCCGATCCGAAGGGCATGAGCTCGCCGATCGCATGGGCCGTCGTCGTCGTGATCGAAACGCGCGAATTGAGCGACCGCGAAGCGCCGAGCTCACGATCTCCGACGGGGCTCGTGACGAGCAATGTCACCGCCCCGAGCAGGAGCGCGGCCGATCCGAGCGCGATCCAGGTGCGGGCGGCATTGCGGCGCGGCAGGATGATGAGCGCGCTCGCGGCGAGGACCGCAATTCCGAGGCCGTAGCCGGCGATCGACTGGTTGAGCGCAATGCCGATGACGATCACCAGCGCCGCTCCGGCAACGAGCGCGACCGCCGCCGAATAGCGCTGGACGTTCTCGCCCCGGGCGGAGGCGAGCACGGCGGCGAGGAAGGGCAAGGTGATGACGAGCAGGATCGCCATGTGGTTGGCGTTGGCGAAGAAGCCCGTCGCATAGCCGAAGCTGGCGAAGGGGTAGAGGTACCAAGGCGAGTTGGACGGGTCGGGGCTCGCGACCTGGAGCGCGCCGAGCACCACGCCCGCCAGCGTCCCGGCGAGCAGAGCGAGCGCGAGCCACAGCGCGCGATAGGCCCTGAGCCGCACGATGGCGCAGAACAACGCCACGGGCGGGATGATCGTCAGCAGCGTCGCGGCCGTGTCGTAGGGTGCGAGGGAGAGCGGCATGGCGGGGGTCGCAACGCCGAGGATCCGGTAACCGTCGGCAAGCTCCGGGCGCCCGCCGAGGCTCGGCCATACCGACGCCGGCAGCGGAACGAGCTGCAGGGCGGCGACGACCAGACCGATAGCCGCGATCCCCAGGAGCTGCCGCGCCGGCCTGGCCAGGGGCTCCTCGGCCGGTGCGGCGGCCGCCCAGGCGATGATCGCGATGCCGATCAGCTGCACAATCATGTTGGGCCACGGGTTCTGCGTGCTTCCCCCGAGAAGGAGGCACGTCAGCAAATAGGCGGGCGCGACCCACTGCCGCAGGCCGCTAGCCATTCGGCCCCTCCGCAAGGAGCGAGACGGCGCCGATCGTCGCCTCCGATTGCTGGGGCACGTCGCCGGACGAGCCGGCGAGCCTGAGCCACTGCGCCGGGCAATCCGCCGGGACCGCGAAGCGCCATTCGCCCCTCAGCGCCTGGTCCAGCGGGATGCTGGCAATCGTTGCGCCCGAGCTTGCGCAGGCGAGGGTCCACTGAAGCGCTTCCGGCCGGATCGGCCGACCGTTTCCGCGCATCGCCATGCGATACTGGCCGGCGTGAAGGACCAGCAGCTGGCTGGCGAGCGAGCCGTCTTCCTGGCCGTAGTAGATGAGGTGCAGGCCGCCGCCGTCCCTCCGTTCCGCAAGGCCGACCGTCGACGACGTGAGGTCCCAGTTGAAGGGCGGCGGCGCCACTTTCTCGGTGAACTGCGGGTCATAGAGCGTTTGCCCGCGATCGAGCCGGACCCGCGCAACGGCCGCCCAGGCCTCGCGAGCCTTGGCGTAGCGTTTCGCGTCGATCAGGCTCTGGATCAGTCCCGGCAGCCAAGCGCTTTTCGGGCCGAGGCGGCCCGGCGTCGCGAGCGCCAGCACGAGGTCGGCGTTCGCCGCGTTGCGCGAGAGCGCGCCCAGAGTCGCATCCTCGAGCGTCGGCTCGGCGCGGAACAGCTTGCGAAGCTGCGGCCAGGCCGAGCGATTGCCCGCGTAAGCGGCGACGTACGGAGCGACGCTCGCGGTTCCGTTGGGAGCCAGCCGCGCCAGCGCCGCAACCTCGGTGAGGCCGCTGCGCGCGTCGCCCGTCTTCAAATAGTGGCTGGCAAGGAAATATCGCGCGGGGAGCGAGCGCCCGTCGCGCCACCGGGCGGCAACGAATGCATCCTCGGCCAGCCGGTCATCGCCGGCGAGCTGCGCCTGCACGCCGCGCACCAGGAACGGCTCGGGCGCAAGCGGCGCTTTCCTTGCCGAATCGAGGATTTGCGCGAACGTCGAGTCGGCGACCTTCCGGCCCTCGCGCGTCGCGGTGGCGATGGCGGTCATGGCGGCGGCGATCTCGACATCGGGATGGTCCGGCCAGACGCGCTGGGCCGCCGCGGGGCGCGAATCGGCGAAGGCGGCCGCGGCGGCGGTGCGGATGACCTGCCCGGCAAGCAGCAGCGCAACGAGCGCGACAAGCAATCGGCGTCCCATCAGCGGTTATCGGCTGCTCGCTCGATCAGCTGTCGGCGCCCTGCGGGATCATCAGGATCTCGGTGCGCTTCTTGTCGATCCTCCCGTGGCCGTAGCCATAGCCGTAGCCGTAACCGTAGCGGCTGTAGCCATAGCCGCCGACGCGGCTGACCGCCTTGGTGAGCGCCACTCCGAGGACGTGCGTGCCGGTCGCCTCGAGCCGGTTGAGGGCTTCGATCGCCGCTCGCGTCCGGGTCTTGCCGCTCTCCACCACGAAGAGCACCTTGCCGGTCGCCGCGGCGAGGAGCGGCGCATCGGCCAGGCCGATCGTCGGCGGGCCGTCGATGATGATCAGGTCGAACCGCTCACCGGCCTCGGCAATGACCTTGCGAATGCGCCCCGTCGACAGGAGGTCCGCGGGATTCGGCGGAAGCGGGCCGCTGGGGAGCAGCCACAGGTTCGAATGCTGCGTCTCGACGACGTGGCTGTCGACGCGATCCTCGGTCGTGAGCAGCTTGCTCAGCCCGATGTCGTCGTTGGCGGTCTTGAACGCCGGCTTCCGGAGGTCGCTGTCGATCAGCAGCACGAACTTTTCGCGGCGGGCGAAATTCTGTGCGATCGCGAGCGCGGTGGAGGACTTGCCCTCGCCCGGCTGCGTGCTGGTCACGAGCAGCGTCTTCGGCATGCCGTCCTCGGTGCTGAAGCGCAGCGCGGCAACGACCGCCGAATAGGCCTCCGAGACCATCGACGCCGGGTTCTTCAGATCCTCGACGAACGTGTTCTTGGCGGTCGTCTTGGGGACGACCCCGAGGCACGGCAGGCCGAGCTTCGTCCGCACGTCCTCCCGGGTCTTGATGGTGTCGTGGAGGAATTCGAGGCCGACGGCGCTCGCCATTCCCGCGAGCAGGCCCAGCCCGACGCCCATCAGGAGATTGAAGAACAGGTTCGGCTTGTAGGGAAAGGTCGGTGCGTCCGCGCGATCGACGATCGAGACCGGCGCCACGCCGATTCCCCCCGCGACCCCGATCTCCTTGTAGCGTTGCAGGAGCGCGTCGTAGAGGCTGCGGTTGGTATCCACCTCCCGCTGCAGGATATTGTACTGGATGCTCCGTCCGCGGAGGTTCAGCACCTCGCCCTTGAGCTGCGCGACGCGGGCCTGCAGCGAGCGCTCCGCGGCCAGTGCGCCGCGATATTCGGCGAGCAGCGTATTGGTGCGGCCCGATGCGGTCTGCGCGCCGGCCGCGGCGATTTGCCGGCTGAGCTCGTCAATCTGCGCCTTGAGGCTTTCCATCTCGGGATGCTCGGGCTTCATGAACGTCCGCTTCTGCTGATAATCCGCCTGAAGCTTGGCCAGCTCCTGGCGAAGCAGCTGGGTGCTGGCCGTCACGTCGCTCGTCGGGCCGGTCGCGCGCGCCTGCCGATATGCGCCTTCGGCCTCCATCCGGTGCGCCGTCGCGTCGGCGAGCGCCTTGTTGAGGGCGACCAGCGATTCTCCCTGGGGCGAGTTCGCGTCTCCGCCGAGCGGCTTGCCGTCGCTCCCGACGCCGGTGACGATGATGCCCTGGGCCTGGGCATAGGAGACGAGCGAGCGCTCCGAACGTTCGAGATCGCTGCGCGTCTTGGCGATCTGCCGCTCGAGGAAGTTGCGGGCGTAGGCCGAGGCTTCGTAGCGCCGCTGCAGGGCCGAGTTGATGAAGCTGTCCGCGATGCCGTTCGCCACGAGGGCGGCGAGCTGGGGCGAGGTCGCGTCGAAGCTGAACTTGATCAGCTGCCCTTCCTCCGGAGTCGTCACCTTCAGTCCGCCGTGCACCATGTTCGTCGCGGTCCGAAGGCGCGCCGAAGCGTCGCCTTCCTGCGTCACGAAGTCGGGATTGTTGCCGAGATTGAGCTCCTGCGCGGTGCGTTCGGCCACGCTCTTGCTTTGCAGCAGCCCCGCCTGGGTCGCGACGAAATCGAACAGATAGCCGATCGAGCCTTCGCGGTCCTGCGAATGCTCGTCGATCACGGAGACCGACGGCGGGTTGGCCTCCAGCGACACGAATGCGCGGTAGATGGGAGTGGTCAGCAGCGACGCGATCAGCGCTCCGGCGATGCCCAGCGCGACCGCGCCGAGGATCAGCCAGCGCCAGTGCTGCATGATCCGCATCATCGTCGCAAAGTCGAGAATATTGGCGGCCGAATAAACCCGCTGGCCCGGCCGCGGCCCCGGTTCCGCGTAAGGCTGGATCGGCCACGGGCCCTGCTCCGGCACGGCGATGCTGTTGTTCACGTCAGCCTGTTCCCCAGCATGAGATTTCGCCGGCCGCTAGTAAGGCCTGAAAATCCCGAGGATCGGGATCGTCTGAACGAATTTCTTGTAGAAGCTTTTGACCGCCGAGCCGTCCACGACGACGATGTCGCCGGGATAGACCGTCGGGTCGGGCGACTCCCCGTGGCGAATCGCCGTCAGGTCGAACGCGGCCGCCTGCCGCTGTCCGCCGATCTTGCGGAAAACCGCGACGCGCCGCGTGTTCGCATCCTCCGACGTCCCCTTGGCGAATGCGACGGCCTGCATCAGGGTGATCGGCCCGGTGATCTTGAAGGCCCCGCCTTCCTTCACCGCCCCGTCCACGGTGACGGTGCGCGCGGCCGCTTCCTTGATCCCGACGGCGACATCCGGATTCTGGAAGTATTTCTCTCCCAGCAGCTCCGTGATCTTCGAGTCCAGCTCGGACGTGGTGAGATCGGCGGCGGTGACTTCGCCGACCAGCGGCAGCGAAATGTTGCCGGCGAGATCGACCTGATATTCGCCGGTCAGTTCGTCCGACTTGAGCACCTTGATGTCGAGCTTGTCCGCCGGTGCGATCCGGTAATCCTGGCCAACGGTCGTCGTCCTGGGCTCATCCGGCTGGCCGAGCGAGATATCATAGGGGATGCTCCCGCCGCGCTTGTCGGCGCAGGCGCCGAGAAGGAGCAAGGCTGCCGGCGGCAGCAGCAGGATGGCAAGCGACCGATACCGGGTGGGATCTGGAAACACCGATCGACTCCTCGCGAGAACGCGCGATCTCCCCTTCATCCGTAGCGGATATCCCCGGTGCGGAGAGGAGTAGACTCCAAAACGGTGCAAATCAATGCGTCGCCGGAACGGCAGCATCGGCCGCGACTCGCGTATCCAGGAACCAGCGATCGGCGTTCTCGATTCCGAGCGCCGTCAGGACGCCCGTCGCGAACGCCCCCGTGTCGATGCCGATGCGGTTCGCATGCTCTTCCACGCGGCGGCTGATCGTATGGCCGTGAACGACGACGAACCCATGGTCGGTATCGTCGGCCAGGAAGGGCTCGCGGATCCATCGCAAGTCGGACTGGCGCTGCTCCTGCAGTCCAACGCCCGGGCGGATTCCCGCGTGAACGAACAGATAGTCCCCGAAGCGGCAGGTATCGACGAAGCTCTTCAGGAACTCGACATGCTCCGCCGGCACCGCCTCGCGGATCTTCCGGATGATCGCGTCTGCCTCCAGCCCCGCCAGCTGGATCGGATCGACGCCGTAGCTCGCGAGGCATTCGGCGCCGCCGAACCGCAGCCAGCTTGCGATCAGCGACGATTCGCCGCCGAGGATGCGCAGCAGCACCTCCTCATGGTTGCCGAGCAGGAACACCGTCCGGATGCCGTCATGGCGGTAGGTCCGCAGTCGCTCGACGACCTCGGCGGAGCTCGGACCGCGGTCGATCAGGTCGCCGACGAACACGAGCAGGGTCTCGCGCGGCCCGCGCTGCTCCATATCCGCCCGGATCTTCCCGAGCAGCTCGTCGAGCAGGTCCAGGCGTCCGTGGATGTCGCCGACGACGTAAGCGCGGCGATCGCGGGGTCCGGAAGGGGCATCCGACGGCTTTCGAGCGAACATGAACATCCCGGCCTTAACTCGTGGGAAGCCGAAGCTTTCCCACGGCCCTATAATCGCAAAGCCTCATTCCAGGCTATGCGCTGAGCAAGTGAAATCTCGGGATGTCCACGTCGAACGCGCCGCCGTCCTCGTCCACCATCCGATAGCTGCCGCTCATCGTGCCGCTCGGCGTATCGAGCGGGCAGCCCGAGACATAGTCGAAGCTCGCGCCCGGAGCGATCAGCGGCATCTCGCCGACGACGCCCTCGCCGTGGACCTCGTGCACCGTCCCGCGCCCGTCGACGATCGTCCAGCTTCGCGAGAGCAACTGGACCGCGACGTCGGAGCCATTCTCGATCCGCACATGGTAGGACCAGAACCAGCGGTTGATCGATGGATCCGACTGTTCGGCCAAATAGCTGACCGCAACCCGCACGGTGATGCCCCGCGTCGTTGCGACGTTCGGAAACAGCATCGCGAGCGTATCCAGGCCGGTCACGCTAGAAGAGCTATGACAGCTTGGCGGCGCAAACAACGGCCTAGATGATGCCGCCCGCGCGAAGCAGGCGTTCGACGAGTCGCGACCGCGCGTCACCGAGACTTTCGGCGCGTCCCGCGAGAATGTCGCGATTGAGGAAATGGCCGCTCAGTTCGAGGCCCTGGGCGACTTCGGTCCACGTCGCGGAGCCGCCCTGCCGAATGAATGCCGGCAGAGCCAGAAGCCTGCCCTGATAGGGCTGGGCCTCGGCCGCGCTGACCGCGCGGCCCGACCGAGGGCTCACCGCCACGAGATCGTCGTTGGAGCCGCTGACGGCGCAGTGGTCGAGATCAAGCCCGAAGCCGAGCTCCGCGAGCAGCAGCAGCTCGTAGCGGACGAGGGATCCGGCCCAACCGAGCGCGGACGGTGCAGCTTCGATCAAGGCAAGAAGCGCGTCGAGCGCGTCATAGAGCCGCGGATAGGGCTGGGCTTCCGGGAGAACGGAGGCCGTAAGGGCGGTCACCCATTCGATAGCCGAGGCCGGCAGTGGTTCGCTTAGCAACGGAGCGCGGCTGTGAGTCAGCTCCAGTTCGGCGTGGGCAAGCTGCTCCTCGGTCCGCGACCGCAGCCTTGCGGCAACCTGGTTGCCTGGGACAAGGACCGGCCGCATCCGCCGGCCGCGGGCGCCACGGACATAGGCGGCCTGAAGTCCGTCATCGCGAGTCAAGAGCCGGACTACCGCTCCATGCTCCGCATGATTGCGAAGCGCGCAGACGATCGCGGAGGTCTCGATCAGCATTGCGAGATGGTCATCCGGCCGGGTGGAAATAGTCGTAGAGCTGACGCGCCATGGTCTTGCTGATTCCCGGCGCACGCTCGAGGTCTTCCAAGGCCGCGCCTTTCACGGCCCGCGCCGTGCCGAAATGCATCA
>LLBZ010005601.1_pt8 | contig 14245 bp, 17 predicted proteins | sample 1489421 | NCBI WGS metagenome assembly LLBZ01 (sample SAMN04092657, study PRJNA295927) | soil metagenome | biome: Soil prokaryotic community; feature: Bulk soil; isolation source: soil from tomato rhizosphere | host: tomato cultivar Moneymaker | place: South Korea | collected 2011-11-01 | reverse complement strand
CGAAAAAAGTATGATATTTCTAACAAGAAAACCAGTAATGATGAAATGATTCTCTATGATTCAAAGGATCTAACTACTCATGCAATTTGTGTTGGGATGACAGGAAGTGGAAAAACAGGCCTCGGTATTGTTGTATTGGAAGAGGCCATCATAGATGGAATTCCAGCAATTATTATCGATCCAAAAGGCGATATGGGAAACTTGCTTCTTACATTCCCTGATCTGACAGGAGAGAATTTTGAGCCTTGGGTAAATCCGGCGGACATCTCAGATAAAGGGTCGACAAAAGAATATGCAAAACAGGAGGCCGACAAATGGAAGAAAGGTTTAGCTGAATGGAATCAAGATGGAGCTCGTATTAAACGACTTCGCGAGTCAGCAGATTTTGTAATCTACACACCCGGTAGCAATTCAGGAATCCCCATCTCAATTCTAAAATCATTTGAAGTACCATCTAAAGAGATAATGCAAGATAGCGAAGCGCTTAGAGACAAGATAATGAGTACTGTTACCAGTCTTTTATCACTAGTTGGAATCGATGCAAATCCAATTGAAAGTCGCGAACACATTCTTATTTCTTCAATCATAGAATATTCATGGAAGCAGGGAAAGAATCTTGACATTGCTTCTATAATACAACACATCCAATCACCCCCAGTAAATAAAATAGGGGTACTGGACACAGAATCATTTTACCCTGCAAAGGAAAGGTTTTCTTTAATAACGTCTCTAAATAACTTAATTGCCTCATCTGGTTTTTCTGCATGGATGGAAGGTGACTCATTGGATATCCAAAATTTACTTTACGGCACAAAGGGTAAACCCAAAATATCTATTTTTTCTATATCACATCTAAATGATCAGGAAAGGATGTTCTTTGTATCCTTACTGTTAAATCAGTTACTTGGATGGCTACGCTCTCAATCAGGAACTACTAGCCTACGAGCCATATTGTACATGGATGAGATATTTGGTTATTTTCCTCCAGTTGCCGAACCTCCATCAAAAAAACCCCTATTGACTTTGCTTAAACAAGCAAGGGCATTTGGACTTGGAATCATTTTAGCTACTCAGAATCCGGTAGATTTGGATTATAAGGGATTATCAAATACAGGAACATGGTTTATTGGTCGCCTTCAAACTGAAAAAGACAAGGAAAGAGTCTTGGACGGTTTAGAGGGAGCTTCACAAACTCTGGGAAAGTCTTTTGAGCGAAAAGAGATTGATAAAATATTATCAGCACTTGATAAAAGAATCTTTGTCATGTCAAATGCCCATGAAGATGGTCTGGAGATATTTCAAACTAGAATGGCACTATCGTACTTGAGAGGTCCCCTGATTAGAGATCAAATCAAGGTCCTAATGGATCCGTTACGAAAAACCCATAAATCTTTGGAGCCAGAACCTGGAACTACCTCAACCCCTACTTCAAATACGATTGAAGGGAAGGAAAAAGCAAACGATAATCTCTTAAAATCCGATATTCCAGGCAATCATGATACCAATCAACCCGGACAGAGGCCAACGATCGCTCCCAATATATCTCAGTACTTTATTCCGATTAACAAGAATGTTTCGGATATGGAGAACATTGTTTATCATCCATATATTTTAGGAGGAGCGACCTTAACCTTTTCTGAAAAGCAATCAGGTATGGACCTTGTCAAAGATGTGGTTTTCATCACACCAGTAACGGATAATGCTGTTCCAGTTGACTGGCAAAATGCTCAGGAGATGGATTTAAAATTTTCTGAGATCTTAAAAGATCCTGCCAAGGAAACTTCTCATTTTATACAACCGCCATCTGTAGTTAACAAGACTGAAAAATATGATGATTGGAAAAAAGAGTTCATAATGTGGTTGTCTCAGAATAACAAGCTAACTCTGTATAAGGATCCCCTGACACAAAGTATTTCTCATCCTGGAGAATCTGAAAAGGATTTTCGTCTTAGAATAGGTCAGAAAGTAAGAGAAAATCGTGATGAGTCTGCGGATAAATTACGTAAAAAGTACGCTCCAAGGTTGGCTGCTATTGAAGAAAAAATTAGCCGCGCCAAACAAAAAATGAATCTGGAAAATGACCAGGTAAAGCAACAAAATGTGGAAACAGCAATTTCAATTGGTACTTCTCTATTAGGAGCATTCATGGGAAGGAGAAGAACAACTAGTTTGACTAGAGGTATTAGTAGGTCAATGAAAGAAAGAAAGGATGTACAGTACGCCAAAGAGTCTTTAGAATCATTAAATCAACAGTTGTTAAACGTACAGTCAGAATTTGATTCGGAGGTGGCGTCTTTAAATACCAAAATAGATCAACAAGACGTTCTAGAGACTATATTATTCAAACCAAGTAAAAATGACATTTCGGTAAAATTACTTTCCCTGGTTTGGTATCCTTCCGACCAAGATTCTTTATCAAAATAGAGCATGCAGATAAAGATATCATTCATTTTTTTAGGTCGTATGGCCCTGCACTGAAATAATTTGCTTTCAGTGTCATGCTTCAACTAACCCGGGGGAGCATAAGCGCTTTTCGGGAAGGATCATTATGAATATATGACTATCTGAGCTAAATTTTCGGGCGAGTAGATTTGAAAGCGGCTGTTTATAGAGAACACAGTAAGGATCCCAGACAGGTAGTAAAAATCGAAGATATCGATATGCCAAAACCCAAGGCCAATGCCGTCTTGATAAAAGTAGAGGCAGCCTCATACAATTATAATGACTTATGGGGCATCTGGGGCGAACCAATCAAGATTCCGATGCCTCATATATCGGGAAGCGACGCGGCAGGAACAGTTGTCGAAGTCGGAGAAAATGTCACAACAAACATCAAGGTTGGAGATAGGGTAGTTGTGCATCCAAACTTGACGTGCAGATTATGTAGCGAATGCATAGATGGCAAGGAATATGATTGCAGAGGTAGAATGGTATGGGGGTTTCAGACGGGTCCGCTTTGGGGCGCATTTGCTCAATATACATACATGCCAGAGGTAAACGTGGTAAAAATCCCCGACAATGTGTCATTTAACGACGCGGCAGCAATTTCTATGGTAGGAATGACTGCCTGGCATATGCTTGTTACCAGAGCTAGTATACGGCCAGGACAGACGGTATTAATAATGGGCGGAGGTAGCGGTATGGGAATAGCTGGTATTCAAATTGCCAAATTATACAATTGTAACGTAATTGCCACCGCCGGAAACAAAGAAAAGATGGACAAGTGCCTGCAGTTGGGCGCCGACTTTGTAGTAAATCATCGTGAATCAGATTGGCATATCAAAGTGCGTCAGATAACTAACAAACAGGGAGTGGATATTATTTATGAGCACATTGGCAAATCTGTCTTTCAACAGGAATTGACCCTATTGAAGATGGGCGGTACTCTTGTATCTACGGGCGCTACTACTGGATATGACTCGGCAATTGATTTAAGATACCTGTTTTTCAAGGGAGTAAACCTATTGGGGGCAACACAGGGAACTAAAGCCGGATTAGAAGAAGTAATACGCTGGGTAAGCAAGGGAAAAATAAAGCCGATAATAGATACTGTTCTACCTTTTAGCAGAATGGTTGAAGGACATTTGAAGATGGCCGATTCTCAGCTCTTTGGAAAAATATTAACTACTCCACAGAGACTCTAATTGGGTATTTAGAAATGAATTTCAAATTTGGAACTGCAATAAACTGTATCGATGGAAGAACTCAGGAACCAGTAATTGATTTTATGAAGCAAGAGTATGGCATCGACGGTGTTGATATGGTCACATTTCCAGGGGTGGATGGAGTCATATCGTCTTTGGGAAATTTTAATACCATTGCGTTAATTCGTAATGCAGTTTCAATATCAGTTGAGAGACACGGTTCCCGAATAATAGCAGTAGTAGGACATTTTGATTGTGCAGGTAATCCGGGAAACAGAGAACATCATTATGCACATATTCGTAAAGCGGTCCAACAAGTTTCTTCATGGAATTTTGATGCAAAAATTGTTGGATTTTATGTCAATGACAAATGGCAGATTGAGGAAGTAAATTGAAATGGAATATCTACTGTTTAGGTTACTATAGTTTAGTTAGGAAGTAACAGAAGAGATAAAAAAAGTATTAGTTCTTTATGATAAAAAACGGAATTCTTAAAGAAGATTATTCGGTTGTTTTACCATCAAATTCTGCCTCGTTTTCTTCGGCTTCCTTTTTAGTAGGTCGTAGGATACCATCCTTATGATGAGGAGGAGCGTAAAGAGTATACATTTTCAGATCTGTCTTGTCAATATTTATGATATTATGTTTTGAACCCGTTGGAATTACTATTGCATCACCATCACTTATTTCGTATTCATGACCATCAATGATGCATTTTCCATGACCGCCTTCAATACGGAAGAATTGATCATTTTCATCATGAACCTCTTCTCCAATTTCTTCTCCAGGTCTTAAAGTCATGAGTACAAGTTGGACATGTTTTGACGTATACAGTACTTTCCTAAAGTTATTGTTGTCTAAAGTGTCTTTTTCGATGTTTGTTTTATATCCTTTCAATGTATTCTATTTGATAAAGTGACTATTAAGAATTTTTCAAGTCATCTAGATTCTTGTTTTATTGGGTTCACTAAAACTAAAACCTCTTGCGTCAACTTTATTCTGTAGTAATTATAATTTTAATAGTTTTTGACTAACTTTACTAATTGCAGTATCAACAACAATGGCAGTATAAACTGATAAGGCTATAATATTCTCGCGTAGATAGGAATTAGCATTTGGAATTAAAATTAAAGTAGATTGAATCAATAAAACTCAGCATAATCAAAATATCCTATTCCAAAATTGGCTCAATGTGAAGTCTGGTGCTCTAATTCAGCTTTCTTATAGACCAGACTTTGACCATTTTCTCATCCATTGTAAAAGATTGATTACTGATTCCACCAATTCTTGTCCCTTTGTCGTAAGCTTGTATTCGACTCTGGGAGGTATCTCATTGTAGGCATGTCTCTCTAGTATTTTGGCTGCTTCTAGTTCCTTCAACCTGACTGCCAGTGTCTTACTGCTGATCCCTTTCATGAATTTTCTAAATTCTTTGTATCTTACTGGCTTCGCGGTACAGCAAAGAGGTATCAACATTTCGAGCGTTCCTCTGTTTGTAACTAACTTTCGGATTTTTGCTGTTTCTTTCATCAATAATGCTGCATCATAACCTTCAAAACTACATCCATCAAACAGCGGAAGCCGGTTTACCACATTACCCTTAGTTTCCAACAGGTCACCTAGTTTACTGTAGTATCCTGGATAACTTAAATAGTTTCTGTAGTAAACAATAGCGAAATGGAAGAAAAAGCATTGAAGACAGAAATAAAAAGGCGTTATGGCAAAATTGCCGTTGAAGGCAATTCAGATGGATGTTGCGGCCCCGATTGCTGCAACTCCACTGATTTTAATCCTCAAGAGTCATCTGTTACTATCGGTTATGATGAGAAGAATTTAAGATCAATACCTAAATCCTCCATACTAGGATTAGGATGCGGTGCTCCTCTTAATTATTCTCATTTGAAACCAGGAGAAACTGTTGTTGATTTAGGTTCCGGTGCAGGAATAGATGTTTTCCTGGCCTCCAAACAAGTTCTAGAAAGTGGTAAGGTAATTGGTATAGATTTTACTGATGAAATGCTACATAAAGCCAGTTCAGCCGCAGAAGAAAATGGCTTTACCAATATTGAGTTTCGTAAAGGAGATATTGAAAACAACATTCCAGTTGATGATAACACGGTGGACGTTGCAATCAGTAATTGCGTTATAAACTTGGCGTCTAACAAAGTGAAAGCATTCAAAGAGGTTTATCGAATTTTGAAGAAGGGAGGTGAGGGAAGAATAATAATTTCAGACCTGGTTACGAGTAAAGAGGTGAAGGGAGAATCAGTTAATGCTGAAGATTGGTGTAGTTGCATTGATGGAGCATTAACTAAAGAAAACTACCTTAGCAGTATAGAAAAGGCAGGATTTCAAAATGTAAGAACTCTCAGTGAACAAGTATACTTGGATGAATACAAGACAGGTGGAAGAAAAATTACCAGTTTGATAATAGGAGCAGAAACAGGATGAAATTCTTTAAACAAGAACCTAAAAAATCAGTTTTATTTGTCTGCGTGCAAAATGCAGGAAGAAGTCAAATGGCTGAAGGTTTTTTCAAAAAATATGCGCCAAAAGAATACGAAGGAATTAGTGCTGGTACTATGCCTGTATCAGAAATCAATCCACTTGCAGTTATGGTTATGAGAGAGGTCCATATAGATATCAGTCGTCAAAAATCAAAAGAAATTACAGAAGATATGATTCGCAATTCCTCAAAAATAGTAAATATGGGTTGTATGGATAAGGATTCCTGTCCTACGCTTTTTATGCAGAATTTACTGGATTGGAATATTGAAGATCCGAAGGATAAACAGATTGAAAAAGTGAGAGAGATAAGAGACGAAATTGAACAGCGAGTAAAAGAACTTGCCGCAAAAATTAAAAATTACTAATAGACTAACACTTGCTCAAAAGAAATTTTTTTCTGAGATTATTGGCACTTTCACAGTAGTTGTCTGCGCAACAGGGTCTGTCGTTTTTGATGCAGAAGTAGGTGGTATATTAGGAATCTCATTCATAGCCTTTGCTCCTTTTGTAGGTGTTGCGGTAAGTGTTTACCTTTTTGGTAAAATATCAATGGCTCATTTTAATCCCGCTGTTACAGTTGGCTATCTAATTACAAAACACTTGCCAAGAAACTTATTGGCAGTTTATATTTGCGCTGAACTAATCGGTGCATTACTTGCAAGCGTCTTTGTTAAACTTGTGATCGGGATTGAAGCCAATTTAGGAGCAAATGCCCCAAACTATATGTTTCCTCTGCCTATGTTATTTGGGATAGAGATTCTTGCATCTGCACTTTTAATGGTTGTCATCTATGGCGTTGTTCTTACAAAGGGATTGAAGTGTCTTAGTGGTATCGCTATTGGTGGCATGGTTGGATTAGATATTTACTTCTTTGGACTTATTTCTGGTGCATCAATGAATCCGGTTAGATCTTTGGCACCTGCGTTGCTCTCCGGAACTGCTACCGATTTATGGCTATACCTGAGTGCGCCGTTCATTGGAACTTCAATAGTTGCTTTGTTGCTAAGAGGAAAATTTAGAGCAACTTGACAAAAGTAATTTTGTGTATATGTTTATCAAGTTGTGAATTCAATTCCATATTGGCACACGGGTTTTGAGACCTAAATACATCATACGCTTATTCTTCCTCCACCGACTATTCGAATATCCCTACTATCTGGATTCAAGAGGATAGCTATATCTCCGGCTTTAAATGAAAATATACTTTCAGATAAAATCTTGAGTTTATTACTTTCTAATTTTTGTATCTTTACAGATTTAATTTGAGTTCCTATTGAAAGAAGGTAAGAGTGAGTTTCTGAAAGTTCATTCTTATAAAATGGAACAATATTGAAATCAATAATCAATTCTTGGTCATCTGAAGTAAGATGTGGATATACGGAAAGAATATCTCCTCTAGTTATCTCATCAAAAGAAACTCCTGTGAGAGCAAGACCTACCCTAGCTGGACTATTTGATTCTTCAACACTCTTGTCATGCATTTGTATACTTTTAATGGTAACCGTTTTCTTTTGAGGGAATAATGTTAATTCATCATGTACTTTGATAGTCCCTTGTTTAAGTATACCCAATACTACCACACCTACTCCTTTTACATTAAATATGTTATCTATATTGATAATTGTTGGTCCGTCTCTTTTCATTGGAGCTAGGGAATTGACACTCTGTTTAAGACTTTCAATATTCTGTTCAACCTTGAATGATGAGGCAACTGTATCTTTTAATAGACTCTTAAGTGCTTCACTGTCAACTTCGTAAGAATGAAGGATAAATCCTTTATCTAATTTCAGTAGATCTAGGGCCACTATTTGCTCACCCAGATACTTGTCCAATTTGTCAACATTGATAATAGAATATTCTCCAAGGTTCACTGCAGTAATCAATGGTTGAATCTTGTCAGGAAAGCCTGATGGTACTACGTAGGTCATGATTCTGTCATCTTTTTTACTATCATATGTTGTAATGTCACTTGTCTGCCCTTTCTTACCTAATTCCTTTACAAATTCGGTTTGGCCAAGACATACAAAATTAATACTTTCCACGATGTGTTTTTAGAAGACCATCTTTAAAATTTATTCCATTTCTAACCCGATAGACTTGGAAATAGTATTTTTTCATCATGTTCTAATCGGAGGAAGCGGTTAACACCTCTAATGTAAAGATTGCACAAACATTATGCAAAATTCAAATAATATGGAATATGAATAGCCATTATGACACTGGGACAGAAACTCTTTGAAGAAGTGGGTAAAATTTCAGGTTTAAAAGTGGTAAAGGTTCATCCACTAGAAGGAGTAACAACAGAAATCACTTTCATGTCGGACATTAAAGGCATTAGAAAGTTTCCAAGTGGTAAAAATCTTGCCTCAGGTACTATAACAAGATATCCTCATGGAATTATTGATGGTTCTTGGCAAGGCACTCTGACATCAGAGTTAGGCATGCAATTTATGTGGTGGTCTCATGAAAAAAGCAAAGTAGTCGAAGGTGGCGAAATTAAGGGTCTTAATGTTACAACAGGGTTTACAAATTCGCCAGAATTATCTTGGATGAATAACCTAATTATTGTAATAGAGTTATCTGGTTCTGTTTTGTCTGACGAATTCAGCGCAGTTGGATATGAATGGATTTGTTAGTACGTTAATCAAGTATTCATTAAAGTAAATTAATACAATAATTCATGTTCCTATAGTTCATTCTTTTCGATGTATTTGATTTTAGTAACATTATATAGTTAAGTGGATTTGAGAACCGTCAACACTGCAGTCCTAACCTGTGAATTAATTCTTGATTTTCAATATTAAAAGGCATTACATATCTAAATTAGTGCTTTTCATGACTCAAAACAGTTATCAATGCAGCATTCTTTGCAGCAAACTCTGCTCTCTTTCTTGACGAATCATCTGTTCCTATTATTATTACATCTTCTTCATGAGGTTGAAGTTCCTGAATTAATTGCTTTGCTAATTCTTCGTCGCCTTTCAATGCATCGTAATTTGTTTGCGGAATAAGAAATCTATTATCCTTGAACAACAGTGTTGTTGCTCCTGACGCTCCTATTTTAACTGCAGCATCCCTTTGTTCTATTCCAGATTTGACAGCATAACTCATATCTTTTATGAGTATTGCGTAGTTGTGTTTTCCCAAGGTTATTTTACATTTTGAAATGCGTGTTTCAGAGGGCAGTGATGATAGTAAGTCTGATAATAATGAACTTCCCCTCTTGGTCATTTTCGTTCCTGCATTGGTGGATTCGATCATACCATGCATTTTAAGATGCCTGATTAACGTCCTTACCGTTCCCTCCCCAAGTTCCAGTTCCTTACATAGATTTTCTCTGCTTACATGTCCTTTGTCGTTGATAAGTTGCAAAGTTTTGAACACGTGTACCATATCGAAAGAAAGAACCCTACTAGGTGCATATCTAGTTGCAACTTTTTGGAGCGTCCTGACATACGTATGCATTAGGGCTGCAAATATCATGTTAGTCTTTCAAGTATATATTTGATTTTGGATCGTTAATCTTCAAAATCTAGTTGGATAAACTATCCTATAATTTATATACTCCGAAACCTACTCATACGGAGATGTCGACTACCAAGCAGAGCACAGTAAAAGCATTTGGCGGCTTACCTGTAGCAATTGGATTTCTGATTGCAGTTTTAGTATTTACAATGTTTGTAGTAGGTTATGACCAAGGACAATTATTCAGTGTAGTTGAGGGACAAAGTGCGTTTGATACTATGTGGATTCATGAGCTTACTCATGACATGAGGCACGCTGCAGGATTTCCGTGTCATTAGTTAACTTTCGGTGAGAAATTATTTTGAAGGCATTGACATTAGTTGGGATTACTCTATCCACCGGTGTTATTGCTGGCATCATTCTTGCATTGCTGAATCTGGGAATCGTGGAACCAACTATTGATAAAGCAATAGCCTTAGAAGTTCAAAAGCAGATTTCTTCAGGTGAGAATGTGAATATGTCTGAATTGATTGATTATAGATATTGGCAAAAGGCAGGTGCCTTTGCGGGTGGTGCTATTTATGGCGCAGGTCTAGCATCATTGTTTGGAGTAATCTTTGTATTTGCGAGGAACAAATTGCCTGGCAAGAATAATAAACAAAAGGCAATTTTTCTTGCAGGAATAATGTGGTTTGTACTGTTCCTTATGGTGGCCCTAAAATATCCTGCTAATCCTCCAGCAGTTGGCGATCCAGAAACAATTTACTATCGTGAGATATTGTATGTAGCTTACATTATGATTTCAGGGTTTGCAGCGTTAGGCATGGCAGTAATTTGGATTAGGATAAATATGAATTCAAAGAGGATAATTATACCATTGATATATGCAGCAATTATGGTAACAGCATTTGTTGTTATGCCTTCCAATCCAGACAAGATAGAAATATCCATGGACTTGATTCAAACTTTCAGGATCTTGAGTGCAATCACAATAGGCGTATTTTGGGGAATCTTGGGAATAACATTTGGTTCACTCTGGGATAAGTTCTTGTCTAAGGAACAAACAGTAACAACTAGTCTATTTTAGAAGAATTTAAGAATATTAAATCGGATTCCTTCATCTGAGATAATAAGGTCAATGAATATCTTGATTTAATATTAAATCAGTTTAATAATAATAAGTTAGCACTAGACCTAAAAGTTAGCATCAGTTTATATACAAGAGCGGCGTGCATTCATTTATGCAATTACAAAAAATAGAAAGTACACCAAAAATGTTGATAGCATATTGCACATTTGCGGGGCTCATATCGGCTATGATTATTTCGGGGTTACTAGAAGTCATAGACTTTGCGTCGGGTACACCAAGCGGAACTTTTTTTGCAGTGATAGGATTATCATTAGGTATTAACGAACCGTCCACTGCTCAATATGTTGGAATGGCTTTACATACATTGACTGGTACTGTTGCTGGTAACATATTTGGACAAGTGACATTATTCTGGAAAAAACTAATTCCTTACAATTTGAAGTATGGGGTACGTCTGGGTTTAGTATTGGGAATATCTTTGTGGGCGGTATTGTTCGCGCCATTAGCATCATTTGGAATTCAACCCAAGTTAGATGCATTGATGATAACGGAGGCCAACCCTTACGCCCACTCCATAGCAAATCATTTTGCTGGACTGTATTATTTCGTATTAGGTGCATCATTACTATTCCATCTCGTCTATGGCGCTATCTTTGGATTACTGGCGGGAAGAATGACAGGTGCAAAGCTCTCAACTCGGAAGCTTATGGACGCAAAAACAATTGGATAAGAGAAAAATTATCAATTTTCTCCCTTATAATGAAATAGAGTGAAATGGCTTTGATGAAACTACAAATAAATGAGATTGATAAAAATATCCTAAAAAAGAACAAGCTAGATATTGATACTAACAATAATATCGTTTCAAATAAACAGAAGAAGATTAGGATTCTAGTCTCTGGGGCAAGTGGATTTATTGGACAAAGACTTGTTAGAAGGCTATTAGTTTCATCTAGTACAACAAACTTGAGTATAAGATGTATGACAAGAAAACCACATTCAATTTCAAGATATTTTCAGGATGACGGAGAAAATTTGGAAGTGGTGCAAGCTGATGCTCAGAACTATAATGAATTAGTAAAGGCGCTAACTGGGATTGATGTTGCATTTTATCTTATACACTCTATGGAAGGATCATCAAAGGAATGGAAAAAATTCGCTGAGCGCGATAGAGTTGCTGCAGAAAATTTTGCTAGAGCAGTGAATGAAGCAGGTGTGACTAGAGTTATTTACCTTGGGGGCCTAACAAATGGACCGGAACAAGAATTATCTAAACATATGCAAAGTAGAATGGAGGTAGGTGAAATTCTAAAAAAATCAAATGCCGCTGTTACGATATTTAGAGCAGCTGTTATCTTGGGACAGGGTGGAGGATCTTTTCAGATGTTACAATACCTTGTTGAAAGATTACCATTTATGGTATGTCCAAAATGGGTACTGACCAAATGTCAACCCATTGCTGTTGATGACGTAATAGAATACTTGGCAAGATCAATAGAAACGAATGAAACAATTTCCAAAACATTCGACATAGGTGGACCGGAAACACTCACTTATTTGGATATGATGCGACGTTATGGCGATATTCTTAAAAAATCTATCAAGATTCTCATCATTCCATTTTTAACACCAAGACTTTCATCTTACTGGATTGATCTCATAACACCTGTGAAAGCATCACTTGCACGTCCCCTGATTGACAGTCTCAAACATGAGGCAGTAGTAAAAGACGATTCTATTTCAAACATCATTTCAATTGAGTTAAAGAGCTTTGAAAACTCGATACAAATAGCAAGGAACGAGCAAACAGAAGAAGACATAACAGTAAAAAAAGAACGAACGTCTTCAAGATTGAATAAACGAATTTTGTTGGTCTCTACAATTGCGCTATCAATCATAGGACTTACATACTATTTGATGGATGCGAGAATAGAAATCTTTCAGCCCATTTGGCTGGTATTGGCTGGCCTTTGGTATTTTGGTATTGCTTTTTCAATATTCTTTATACATAAAGGCGCCAGATTAGGATCGATAATAGCAGGAATTATCGGATGGATTACATTGATGTTTTGGCTCCTTGATAATTTCTACCTAGTTTTTGGAACGTCAATTCTTGCGTCGCCTCCAGAATATCTCATGACAATTCGTAATTGCATAGGTGCTACAGTAGCGGGCTTAGTTATCGCCTGCTCACACAATTTATTTCATAAGATCCGAATTCACTGTCTTTGAGTGTCAAGAAATGTTTATACAGAAAATAATTGTTTATCTACAAATGCCAACAACCTTAAATAAATTCATTTCTCAATTCGTTCTTTATTAGGAGATCAAGAAATTTAGTTTGGTATTTATCAGAGATAAAAAAATCAAAGGCAATTCATATGCTTATCTTGTAAGAAACATATGGAATAACAAGAACGGAAAAGTAAGGCAGGAGATTGTTAAATATCTTGGTAGATCCAGTAAAGTAACACTTGAAGATATTCCATTAGAATATCAAAAAGACCCAAACATAATTTCCTTTATTGCCTGTCATTCTTCAGATGCAGAAAAAATGGAACTTACCATGAAAGAGCAAATGTTAGAGCTTCTCATGAGAAATGACATAAGGTCTCTGGTTGACATATTTGAAAGATATTTGCATTTTTTTGGGCTCGTCAGGTTCTACGAAAGCTTACTGGCTCCTGTGATGTACAACGTGGGGGAATTGTGGCAAGCAGGTAGATTGAATGTAGCAACTGAGCATATCTGTAGTAATGCTGCACATACTCTAGTAAAAATAATCAATGAAAGAGTCTCAAGGAATCCTAAAGAGAACAGAAAATCTCCCAAGATCTTGATATGCACGCCCGAGGGAGAATATCATAGTTTGGGATGTATGGTAATTGAATCCTTTCTAAGAAGCAAAGGATATTCCGTTTCCAACATTGCACCTTCTGTGCCTTCTGACTCTGTCATAGATTTCGCAAGTAAATATGATCCCGATTTGATTATGATCTCCTTGACCCTGCCCGACAATATTGGTGCTGCTAATAAATTAATAAATAAAATATTAGAATCAAAGTTAGATGTATCACGCATACTAGTTGGTGGTATCGGAATAGAATCAATAAAAACAAAGAACCAAAAAAACGACCTCAAAAAAGTAAAATTTTTGAAAGGAACAAAGTTAAGCGGTATTCTTCCCAGTGTCAAAGAAGTTACAAAGACGGTTACTAAAACATAGTCAACTGATAATGAAATGGTTGTCATGGTAGCAGATATTATCTTTAGTAGTCTTTTTTCAGGAATGGTAGCAACGGCCGTAATGACTGCTAGCGAAATCCCTTCATGGAAAAAATGGGGATTGTCGGGAGTATTTGAATGGCACGAAAATCAATTGCTTTCTGCTAGATTTTTCCGTATTCCAAGGAATAAACCTAATTTCAAATATATTTTTTTTCTCCATATATTAAATGGATCATTAGCAGGTATCGCCTTTCCATTTATTCTGTTACTTTTAGGTATTTCTATTGGCTCGGATTATATCCACATACTT
>LLBZ010018191.1_pt4 | contig 14303 bp, 13 predicted proteins | sample 1489421 | NCBI WGS metagenome assembly LLBZ01 (sample SAMN04092657, study PRJNA295927) | soil metagenome | biome: Soil prokaryotic community; feature: Bulk soil; isolation source: soil from tomato rhizosphere | host: tomato cultivar Moneymaker | place: South Korea | collected 2011-11-01 | reverse complement strand
CAAGAGCGCGCAACCCAACGTGGTTGGCAATACCACGGGCGGTTCGTGGGCCGGCGTGATTTCGAAGGACTCGAAGGCGCCGGAGGCGACGTATTACCTGTTCGCCTTGCTGGCCACGAAGGAGAAGTCGCAAGTGTATGCGGCGCGCGGCTGGGACGGCATTGATCTTGGGCGGACGTATCACTTTTTGCCGCCGGACGGCAGCGGGCAGATCGAGACTTACCTGAAGGCAGGCTGGAACGAGGCCGATGTTCGGGACTATTCCAAGGCGTATTTCGACAATTTCAGCAACAAGCTGCAGTTGCCTTATCTGCGCATTCCCGGCGCTTACAGTTACTGGCAGGCACTCGATGTGCATTTGGCGGAAGCGGCCGCTGGCCAGTTGAGCCCGGAGGCGGCATTGAAGGCAACCGCGGTCGATTTCGAGGAAATCACGATTCGCCTCGGGCGCGAGCGGCAGCGACGATCGTATCGGGCATCCTTGGGACTGTGACGTGCGTAGCAACGCCTTTTTGACATCACTCACGCGCCTGAAACCGCTTGGTATCGGTCGCAGGCTCACGCTTGGCTTCGGTGCATTGGCAGTCGTCACGCTGCTGATCGCAACACTAGCCTTCGTCGCAGGGCGCAGCGCCACCGAGGACATCAATCTTACCGAGAGCGTGCGCGCGCCGGCATCGCAGGCTGCGGTGCAAGCGCAGGCCAGCTTGCTGAGAATGCAGCTGCATGTGCGCGGCTACCTGGTGCTGTCCGACCCCGCGGACATCGAACAGTACGACAGGGCCAGGCAGGATTTTGAAAAAAATCTTGCTTTGTTACAGAGCATGTCCGGCAACTGGTCCGAAGTAGGGGCGAAACGGGTAGCCGAGCTGACAGCAATTTATGCACACTGGGCCAAGTTGCCACAGCATCTGTTCGCGTTGCACGATAATCCGCTCAAGAATCGGCCTGCGTTGCGCATCGCCCGCGTCGATATCCAGGCGCTGCGGATAAGCATCCTGAACGGGACCGATGCGATGATTGGCATCCAGAAGGCGCGTGAGGTATCGCCGCAGAACCGGGAATTGCTGGCCGATCTGCTGGATTTTCAGACCTCGTCCGATGCGATGGCGACCAACCTGATGGCGTATGGCGCTTCGGGAGAGCTCAATTTCAAGCTTGCCTACGGCCCGCAGCTGGCGACCAATGCGGCGATCTGGAACACCCTGTCCGGCAAGCGTCACCTGCTGTCCCCGGAGCAACGGACCCAACTCGATGCGATTGCCCGTGACCGGGCAAAATTTGCAGAGCTGGCGTTGCAAATCATCAGTATCCTGAACGGCGAGCACGCCTATGAAGACCTGTATCTGTACCGTACCGAGGTCACTCCCGAAGCGGAAGTCCTGCTTGGCCTGTTGGGAAAAATAACGCAGCGTCAGCAGGTGCAGTTGCAAACCAACTTGGCGCGGGCGCGCCGCAGTTTGGCCAATGCCCGCCTGCAAACTGCGGTAGGCGGGCTGTTGGCGGTCATTTTCAGCATTGCCTTGGCTTATCTGTTCAGGCGTAGCATTGTCGGTCCGGTGCGCCGGCTGACCGATGTTGCCGAACAGGTCGCCGCAGGCAATCTCTCTGCGCGCGCGGCGATCGAATCGCACGACGAGATCGGTGTCCTCGCGACCAGCATCAATATCATGACGCATCGTTTGGCCGAGACTATTGAACACTTGGAAACGGTATTTGCAGAATCGCAACGCGCCAAAAATGCGGCGGAGATGGCTAACCAGGCCAAGAGTGCATTCTTGGCCAACATGAGCCATGAACTGCGCACGCCGTTGAACGGCATTCTGGGATACGCGCAGATACTGCTGCGGGACAAGACTTTGAGCGAACACGAGATAACGGGGCTGAATGTGATTCAGCAAAGCGGTGAACACCTGCTGACACTGATTAACGATATTCTGGATTTCGCAAAGATCGAAGCCAGCAAGTTGGAACTCTACGTGACGGACATCCCATTCACCAAGTTCCTGCATGTCATTGCGGAGATGATCGAAGTGAAAGCAGCGGAGAAGGATGTGGAATTCATCTGTAACCTGCCGCCGGACTTGCCCACTTCGATTCGGGCCGACGAGAAACGATTGCGCCAAGTCCTGCTCAATCTCCTCTCCAATGCGGTCAAATTTACTGATCATGGCATGGTATGGCTGTACGTGAGCATGACGGCTGCAGGCCGAATACGTTTCGAGGTGAAAGACACCGGCGTCGGCATCAGCGAAAATCAGTTGGAGGCCATATTCAAACCGTTCGAGCAGGCGGGCGACATGCAACGGCGGGGCGGCGGGACCGGTCTTGGCCTTACCATCAGCCGGCAATTCGTGCGGCTGATGGGGGGGGACATCAAAGTCGAGAGCCGGGCCGGTGAAGGTAGCACATTCAGGTTCGAACTGGACCTGCCGATAGTCGCGTCCAAACCAGTGGAGACCCGTGCCCCGAGTGTCACCGGTTACGAGGGACCGCGCAAAAAAATATTGGTGGTGGACGATATCGCCGAGAACCGGGCCGTGGTGATCGACATGCTCAGCCAGATCGGCTTCGAGATGAGCGAGGCGGAGAACGGGCAGAAGGGATTGGAAAAAGCACAAGCCCTGCAACCCGACTTGATCCTGATGGATCTCTTCATGCCGGACATGGATGGGCTGGAAGTCACGCGCCGCTTGCGCGAACTGCCAGCCTTCAAGAATGTACCTATCATCGCGATTTCCGCCAGCGTTGCCGTCGCTGACCAGAAAAAGAGCCTGATGGCCGGCGTGAACGCCTTTTTATCGAAACCGGTTGACTATGGCAGCCTTCTGGCGCAAATCGCTACGCTGTTGCATCTGACCTTCACTTACGAATCGCCGCAGGCCGAACCGGCCTTGGAAGGTAAGGATGCCGGTCCGATCATGGTGCCGCCAGAAGATGCGATCGAAGCCCTATATCATCTGGCGCGGCTGGGAAACATGCAGGACATTCTGCGATGGGCAAACCACTTGGACGCTCTTGACAAGCGCTATCAACCATTCGCCAATCAATTACGCGTATTGGCCAAGGGATACCAATCCAAGGCAGTCCTGAATTTTGCGAAACACTATATGGAACTCAAAGAGGTTTCATGAGCATGCGCTAATTTATGGCAAATAAAGTGCACCATTCTGTATTTTGTATTGTCAAAGATTTATTTCTATAACGGATACGTCATGGATAACACTACTGGGTCGCACGCGACAAAGTCTACTATCCTGATCGTGGATGACACACCGGTTAACGTGGCGGTGTTGGCAGAATACCTCGTAAGCCATGGCTTTTCGGTGATGGTTGCGCAGGATGGCGAAGAGGGGATTGACCGAGCGCAATTCGGGCAGCCGGATCTGATTTTGCTCGACGTCATGATGCCTGGAATGGACGGCTTCGAAACATGCCGCCGCTTGAAGTCCCTCGGGAGCACGAAAGATATCCCGGTGATTTTCATGACGGCTCTGTCCGACATCAGCGACAAAATCACGGGTTACAAGATGGGCGCCGTTGACTACGTCACCAAACCGTTTCACACCGAAGAGGTATTGGCGCGTATTAGCACGCATCTGACCTTGCAGGTGATGCGGCGGCAACTGGTAGAGCAAAACGCGCAGTTGCAGCAGGAAATAACTGTGCGGCAAAAAGCCGAGGAAGTGCTGGCGCAGCGCTCGCAAGAACTGGTGCGCTCGAATGCGGAGCTGGAGCAGATGGCCTATATTGCCTCACACGATTTGCAGGAACCGCTGCGCATGGTGACCAGCTACTTGCAACTGCTTGAACAGCGCTACGGTGGGCGGCTCGATGCCGACGCGCATGAATTCATCGGGTTTGCCGTTGACGGCGCCAAGCGCATGCAAGCCTTGATCGACGATTTGCTGACCTATTCGCGTCTGGGCACCAAAGCCAAGCCGCTGCAGCCAACCGACTGCGGTGCAGTGATGGAAACGACGCTGCGCTCGTTGCACGTGGCGATCGAGGAAGGCGGTGCGCAGATCCAATATGCTGGATTGCCGGTGGTAATGGGGGATGTCGCGCAACTGACGCAATTGTTCCAAAATCTGATTGCCAATGCGCTTAAGTTCCGGGGCAAGCAGGCGCCACGGATTGCCGTGCGGGCGGAACCGGAAGACGGGTTCTGGCGCTTCGAGGTAGAGGACAACGGAATCGGTATTGCGCCGGAATATTTCGACCGTATCTTTGTAATGTTCCAGCGCTTGCACAGTCGGAGCAATTATCCAGGCACCGGCATGGGGCTGGCGATTTGCAAGAAGATTGTGGAGCGGCACGGTGGGAGGATCTGGGTTGAGTCGGCGCCAGAACAGGGGGCAGTGTTCAAATTCACCTTGCCTCAGGTAACAGGAGAAACGTCATGAAGGAAGTGCTGACTGTTCGCCCGATCCAGATCCTGATGGTGGAAGATAACCCAGGTGATGTACGGCTGACCAAGGAAGCGCTGAAGGATGCGAAGGTGTCGAACACGCTCTATGTGGTGGAGGACGGCGTGGCGGCGCTGGATTTTCTGTATCGGCGCGGCGAATATAGCGATGCGCCGCGCCCGGACTTGATCTTGCTGGACCTGAACTTGCCCAAGAAGAACGGGCGGGAGGTGCTGGGAGAGATCAAGCAGGATGAGCAACTGAAGATGATACCGGTAGTCATCTTGACCACGTCGCAGGCGGAAGAAGACGTGGTGCGCGCGTACCGCCTCCATGCAAACTGCTATATCGTCAAGCCGGTCGATTTTGTGCAATTCACCAAGATCGTATGGACGATTGAGGACTTCTGGCTCAGCATTGTTACCTTGCCAACAAAATGATGGCTGAGTGCTGCAATTTCCCTGGTCGAACTGCTGTTCCAGGACTTCCAGGCACACAACATGGCAGCAGATGGAGGGAACTCCATCCAGGATACGCAATCTTCTTGAAGGCGACTTTCAGGATCGCTGTCATGAGACCGGGAAAGTTCAGCTATGGGGTGTTCCGCAAGGATATCAATAAGCCACAGTCGGCCACCTGTCACAGTTTCATTTATCACGATGTGCCGGTAAATGATGCCACCTCCAGAATAACGTGATGAACGATACCCGAATCAATATATTGTTGATCGAAGATAGTCCTGGCGACGCGCGGTTGATCGAGCATATGCTGGAGCAGGCACAAGGATTGCCATTTGAATTGACTTGGATCGACAACCTGCCTGACGGAATTACACACTTGCAAACCAAACGGACGGATGTGCTATTGCTCGATCTTGGCCTGCCGGGAAGCACTGGATTGGATACCTTGCAAAGATTGTTGAGACGTGTGTCGATAGTGCCGACACTAGTTGTATTGAGTGGTCTGAGTGATGAGGATGTTGCCGTTCAGGCTGTGCAGTGCGGCGCGCAGGACTATCTGGTTAAAGGGCAGGTGGACACACCACTATTGGTGCGCTCGATCCGTTACGCCATCGAGCGCAGCCAAGCCAAGAAGGCATTGCGGCAGGCGTATGACGAATTGGAGCACCGAGTCGTGGAGCGCACGGCTGAATTGGCGAACACGATCAAGGCCTTGCACGCGGAAATCGCGGAACGCAAGCAAGCGGAAGAGCGAATCCGCTACATGGCGCACTATGATGCGCTGACCGGCTTACCCAATCGCGAACTATTGCAAGATCGCATAACGCAGGCGATCGCATACGCCCACCGTAATCGTACGCAGGTGGCGGTAATTTTCGTTGATCTGGATTATTTCAAACATATCAACGATTCCCTGGGACACAAAATCGGTGATCGCCTTTTGCAAATGGTTGCGGCCCGCTTGCAGGAATGTCTGCGTGAAGGAGATAGCGTGGCCCGCCCCGGCGGAGATGAGTACGTGTTATGCCTCCCCTTGCTGACTGGCGTTGGTGATGCCGTGCGCGTGGCGCAAAAGGCGCTGGATGCCGTGGGCCACCCTTTCGTTGTGGAAGGAAACGAATTGCATGCAAGCGCCAGTATCGGCATCAGCATCTACCCGGACGATGGCTGTGATGTCGGAACCTTGATGCGCGCTGCCGACACGGCGATGAATCATGCCAAGGAACGCGGGCGGGGAAACTACCAATTTTTCACGCAAGCACTCAACAATGCGGCGCAGCAGCGGCGGACTTTGGAAAACAAATTGCGGCAGGCATTAGCGAAAGGCGAATTCGAGCTGCACTATCAGCCGCAGGTAAACATGGCGAACGGCGTCATATTCTCAGGGGAAGCCTTGCTGCGCTGGCGTCAACCGGGAACAGAGCCGATTTCATGCGGGAGTCTCATTTCCATCGCTGAAGAAACCGGCCTGATACTATCCATCGGTGAGTGGGTATTGCGCAAGGCGTGCCGTCAGCTCAAACAATGGCAAGATGCCGGCCATCCGGAATTGCGCATCGCGGTCAATTTGTCGCCGCGTCAGTTTTACCAGCCGCACTTCCTCGACATGATCGTAGATACCCTTCATGAAACGGGATTGGCTGCGACCGCTCTTGACCTGGAAATCACCGAGGGCCTCCTGCTGCAACGCAACGATGACATTGTCGACATGCTGAATCAGCTCAGCGGCATGGGGATACAACTGTCGGTGGATGATTTCGGGACCGGATATTCCAGCCTCGCGTATTTGCAGCGCTTCCCCGTGCATGCGCTCAAGATCGACCAGTCATTTGTACGCGACATTGGTCGTGACCGGAATGCCACCGCACTGGTCACCGCCATTATTGCCATGGCGAACAGTCTGCACATGAAGGTGCTGGCGGAAGGCGTGGAAACCTCGCAGCAGATTGCCTTCCTGATGTCTCGTGGCTGCTCCTCCGCCCAAGGTTTCTATTACAGCGAAGCGGTACCGGCGGATGCATTTATCAAGTTGCTGGATAAATAGGATGAAGTGAGTGGATGGTTCTGCGACACTAGCGGATTGCCGATGACTGTAAAGTGCGCCCCCATCATTGATTCGCAAATGGTGGATTTATGTGCCAAGCATGAAACTGCGTACGCCCGAGCCGACCAGTTGGACGCCGATGCAGACCATCACAAAACCCATGAGCCGGCTCAAGACATCCATGCCATCCTTTCCTACCCAACGTGACAAGAGTTGCGAGAATCGCAGTGTGATCCAGATGAGTATGCACGTCAGCAAGATGCTGGCCACCGTTGCACCATAGGCAGCAGCTTCTCGCATGCCAATCTTCAATTCGGCGATCTCGGTCGAAATGCCGATGACCACCGCAATTGCGCCGGGTCCACTGATACCGGGCATGGCGAGCGGGAAAAAGGCAATGTTGCGGCCCGCGTGGCCACTCGTCGGGCGCGTATCGGGATCTTGAAACAACATGCGATAGCCGAGCAGGGCGACAGTCAATCCACCGGCGATACGTAAGGCGCCGTAGGAGATACCGAAGCCTTTCAGGATTAATACGCCGCCGAACAGGCTCACGGTCAGAATCGCGAAGGCGTATATGCATGCTTTCTTTGCCTGCTGGTGGCGCATCACATCATCCATTTCACTGGTCAGCGCCAGGAACAAGGGAATCTTCGACGCTGGATTGGTGATGATCAAAAGGCTCACCAAGCCACCGAAAAAGTAGGAGGCAAGTGTCTGCCGGACAAGACTGTCAAATAGCATAAGTAGAGGGAGATGCAGACATTATTAATAACCTTGCGCCGGTCAACAAAGGGCACGCAATATATCGATTCAAACCGTTTAGCTGAGCGGCGATTTCGTATTGCGTTTCATCATTATGGTAATACAGTAATAGCAAATAAGGTTGCTTATCTTATGGGAGGTATTGCAGATACCTAATGCAAATTTTTCATGAAATAATGTTATTTATGCATGGCATTTAATTGGCATTTTGATTCACTGATGTTGTTCTTGCCGAGTACTTGGGCGCACCTCCAAAAAAAAAGCCCGCTGCCTGTGCAGGGGGCTTTATTTATCTGTTGTTCCGAACTGTATTTATTCCGAACAAACACAAGTAGAGTTACTACGCAAAATTCTTCGCCACAAAATCCCAGTTCACCAGATTCCAGAATGTTTCGACATACTTTGCGCGTAAGTTGCGATAGTCGATGTAGTACGCATGTTCCCACACATCGCAGGTCATCAGCGGCTTGTCAGCGCCGGTCAGCGGTGTGCCGGCATTGGAGGTGTTGGCGATATCGACCGAACCGTCCGCTTTCTTGACCAGCCAAGTCCAGCCGGAACCGAAATTACCTACGCAAGACTTCGTGAATTCTTCCTTGAACTTGTCGAACGAACTCCATTTGGCGCCGATTGCATCGGCCAGTGCGCCAGTCGGAGCACCGCCGCCGTTCGGCTTCATGCAGTTCCAGTAGAACGTATGGTTCCATACCTGCGCCGCATTGTTGAACACGCCGCCGGATGATTTCTTGATGATGTCTTCTAGCGAGGCGCTTTCGAATTCAGTGCCTTTGATCAGGTTGTTCAGGTTGGTCACGTAGGCTTGATGGTGTTTGCCGTAGTGGTATTCGAGCGTTTCTTTGGAAATGTGCGGCTGCAGAGCATCCATTGCGTAAGGCAGGGGAGGGAGGGTATGTTCCATGGTGCATCCTTTCAGTTGTTGGATAGATAGATGGTATTTTTGAAAGACCTCAATTGTATGTCGGATGTCGATTGCCTGCAGTAGCCAACCAATTTGCAATTTGATGATCCACAAAACGCTGCACTTTAAGGCAAGGTCATTCCAGCGTTTCCTGCACACTCGCAATGCCTACCTCCGCACATCCTTCCGCCAGACGGATATTGACGAGGCCGCGCGGATGCAGTTCTTTCGGCCCGCGTATGACCTTGCCTTTGGCATCGGTAACAATCGCATAACCGCGCTCCAGTGTGCGCTGCGGATTGAGTAATTCCAGTTGCGCAGCAAGTGCGGAAAGCCCTTGTCGCTGCCTGGATGAAAACGTGGCGAGCGCGGTATTCAGGCGTCGCGTGTTGTCGTTCAGACGTATCCGATACGGTGCGACGTCGGGGAGTTGGGCCTTCAAGCGCGTACCCAACTGCATTGCCGCAAACCGGGCACGGGTCAACGGCGTACGCGTGGCATGCGCCAGGCGGCTTTGCAAGCCTTGCAGCTTCAAGCGCTCGTGCGCGATGGTGGCGGCCGGACTTGCCAATCTGTGCGATAGCCAATCCAGCGTTTGCGCCGCATTGGCCAACTGTCGCCGCATGGCACGGGTCAGATCGTCGGCATGCGTATCCAGCGTTGCGATCCAGTCCGCGTGTGGCGTTGCAGCCATTTCTGCGGCAGCAGTCGGCGTCGGTGCCCGCAGGTCGGCGGCGAAGTCGGTAATCGTGAAATCGGTCTCATGTCCGACGCCAGAGATGACAGGCATCGCGCACGCGGCAATCGTTCGGGCAACGACTTCTTCATTGAACGACCACAGGTCTTCGATACTGCCGCCGCCGCGGCATACCAGCAGCACATCGCATTCGGCGCGGGCCGAGGCGGTGGCAATCGCTTGCGCGATTTTCTGTCCCGCGCCTTCTCCTTGCACCGGTGTCGGATACAGGATGACGTGGACATGCGGCGCGCGCCGCCGCAGCGTGGTCAGGATGTCGCGCAGTGCGGCTGCTTGCAGACTGGTAACGATGCCGATGGTTTTGCAAAATACAGGCAGCGGCCGCTTGCGATCGGGATCGAATAAACCTTCCGCATTCAATTTTTCTTTCAGCCGCAGGAATGCTTCATACAGATTGCCGACGCCGGCGCGGCGGATTGCCTCGACACTGAGCTGATAATCACCGCGCGGCGCGTACAGCGTCACCAGTGCCCGGACTTCCACCTTGTCGCCTTCGCGCGGCGCGAAATCCGCATATTGTGCACGGCCGCGAAACATCACTGCCCGCACTTGGGCCCCGTCGTCCTTGAGCGTGAAGTACCAGTGACCCGATGCGGCTCGCGTGAAATTGGAAATTTCCCCCGTGACCCATGCCAACGGGAAGTTGCGCTCCAGCATCCGCGCCACTGCCTGGTTCAGCGCCGATACTGTTAGCACAGAGGGCTTGGAATATGTGTTCTCTGAAACGTTGTCAAAATTCATGTTGTGTCCGGCAGTAAAACCTGTCCACAGGCACGTCGAACGGGCATATTTTTTTCATAAGCATTTGAAAATATAGGGAGTTTTCTCTAAGTAATTGATTTTTATAGGGAAATAAAAAGTGCCTCATTTCCAAGCAGCAAACTAAATCTCTTTGAAATCAAGTATTTAAGAAATATCTGGGAAGTTACTCACAAAGTTATCCACAGTAAATGTGAAGAACTTTGGAAATAATTTATAGCATGTCGAGACTTGCTCACAATGGCGCAACACGTTACATTCTGCATCCAGACAACCGAACCGAATTATTGGTCCGGCCAAGACATGAAAATTCAGGTCGAATCAAACCCTCATTTGCAGTGCGCGTATCCGCTTGCGTGCCGATTTCTTTAAGAAGGAGCTTCTTTTGCTCGCCATTATTCAAGCTGCAGGATGGCCGATCTGGCTGCTGCTGATCGCCTCTGTGATTGCACTCGCATTGATCATCGAGCGAATATTGTACCTGCGCCGTAGCCGCATTTTGCCCTCAAATTTGCTCCAGGAAGTCATCCGCGTTTATCACAACGGCAAGATCAACGCCGAAGTTGTTTCCAATCTCGAACAGAATTCGTCGTTGGGCCGGGTGCTGGCCGCCGGCCTGCGCAATGTCGATGCGCCGCGCGACGAGATGAAAGAATCGATCGAAGAGGCCGGGCGCGGAGCCGCCCATGAGCTGGAGCGTTTCCTGACGACACTGGGCACGATCGCCACCTTGGCACCGCTGATGGGCCTGTTCGGCACCGTGGTCGGCATGATCGAAATTTTCGGTGCGCAAAATGCTACCGGCGCCAACCCGGCACAACTGGCGCATGGCATCTCGGTGGCGCTCTACAATACCGGTTTCGGCTTGGCGATTGCGATGCCGACCTTGGTGTTTTACCGTCATTTTCGCGCTCTGGTCGATAGCTTCATCATCGATATGGAGCAACAGGCGGTGAAGTTCGTTGATACCGTGCACGGCAAGCGCAAATAGCAAGGTGCATCCATGAACTTCCGCAAAGGCAAAGGCCGCGAAGACCCGGAAATCAACCTGATTCCGTTCATCGATGTACTGCTGGTGATCCTGATTTTCCTGATGGTCACGACCACCTACAGCAAACTCACCGCGCTGCAAATCACCTTGCCCACAGCCGATGCGGAAAAGGCGATGGAGCGCCCGTTCGAGATCAATGTCGGCGTGGACGCCGAAGGGCACTATGCGGTGAACAATACGCAAGTCGCCGTACGCGATGCGACGGGACTGGCCGACGAACTGAAGACTGCGGCGAATGGCAAGGGCGAGTCGTCCAAGGACCCGGTCGTCATTATCAATGCCGATGCGGCCACATCCCACCAGTCAGTGATCAACGTGCTGGAAGCGGCACGCTTGGCTGGTTTTGACAAAGTGACGTTTACAGCGCAGACCGGCGGCAAGAAATAGACATACCTCGGTTTCTCATCCAGCAGGCCATGAATGGAAAACGCGTAGCGGAAATTTAGCTGCGCATTACTCACCTTACGGAATTATCGGCTTGTCCTCTGCGCGCTCCCGATTCGAATCAATCCTGACGCGTAGCTGGGCACGACGCGGATTGTTGGCGCGGCTCTTGTGGCCGGTTTCCTTGCTGTTTCAAATGCTGACAGCGCTGCGGCGCGGCCTGTACCAAGCCGGCGTACTGCCGTCGACTCGCTTGCCGGTGCCGGTCATTATCGTTGGCAACGTGTTTGTCGGTGGTACCGGCAAGACGCCTTTCACGATATGGCTGATTGATGCATTACGGCACGCAGGATATGTGCCTGGCGTTATTTCACGCGGCTATGGCGCACAAGGCGATGCGCCGCGGCCAGTGACTTCGGCTTCACGGATGCAGGAGGCGGGCGATGAACCTTTGTTGATTGCTCAGCGTACACAAGCCGCCGTGATGGTCGGACGCAGCCGGGCGGCAACGGCACGCGCGCTATTGGCGGCGCATCCCGAGGTCAATGTGATCGTGTCGGACGATGGTTTGCAACATTATGCATTGCAGCGAGATATTGAAATCGTGCTGTTCGATGCGCGCGGTGCCGGCAATGGTTGGTTGTTGCCTGCTGGACCTTTACGTGAATCAGCATCGCGGCGGCGCGACTTCACTGTATTAAATGCGCAGCAAATGCCGGACGATATTTCCGGCAATCCTGTTCGCATGATCCTGGAAGGTGAGTACGCCGAGCGTTTATCGGATCGATCGCAACGCATTGCATTGCGATCGCTGCAGTCATTCCAAACCCCAGGTCGTGTCGTCCCCCGTATTGTCGCCGCCGCCGGAATCGGCAACCCTGAACGTTTTTTCGCCATGCTGCGCGCGGCCGATCTCTCTTTTGATGCGCTTCCGCTGCCGGACCATCACGATTTTGCCGATCATCCTTTTGGCAATGTACAAGCCGATATCATCCTGATTACCGAGAAGGATGCAGTAAAATGTAGCCAAATTGATGCAATCAAAAACGACCCGAGACTGTGGGTCGTGCCCGTTACAGCGCACATCGACCGTGCGCTGGCAGAACAAATAGTGGAGAAACTGCGTGGACACCCGACTGCTTGATATCCTGGTTTGCCCAATCTGCAAGGGGCCGCTTACATACGACAAGAAAGCGCAAGAACTGATCTGCAATGGCGACAAGCTTGCCTATCCGATCCGCGACGGCATTCCGGTCATGTGGGCGGACGAAGCGCGTGAGTTGAATGCAGCGTCGGGTGGTGGTGTGCAGTCCGGTAAATAAGCGGGGCAACCTATCCTCCGTACTACAAATAAAAAACGATCGTCTCCGATGTCCTTCACCGTCATTATTCCAGCCCGTCTCGCATCGACCCGCCTGCCGAACAAGCCATTGGCGGACTTGGGCGGCAAACCCATGGTCGTGCGCGTGGCCGAGCGCGCCGCACAGTCCGGCGCTGCGCAAGTCGTCGTCGCAACCGACCATGCGGACATATTTGCGGCCTGTCAGGCGCATCGGGTAACGGTGCACATGACGCGCGCGGACCATCCGTCCGGCACCGACCGCATTGCGGAAGTGGCAGCGGCCATGGAGCTGGCGGCCGATGCGGTGGTGGTCAACGTGCAGGGCGATGAACCCATGATCGATCCCGCACTGATTGCCGCCACCGCAGCGAAGATTGATGCCGATGTTCCGATGTCGACCGCCGCCCATGCGATTGACGATGTGGCCGATGTCTTCAATCCCAATGTCGTGAAAATCGTGCTGGATAAGGCGGGGCGGGCGCTTTATTTTTCGCGGGCCACGATCCCTTGGCATCGCGACGGCTTCGCGCAATCTAAAGAAGCGATGCCGACAGGCTACGCTCCGTTGCGCCATATCGGCCTCTATGCATACAGCAATGCATTTTTGCAGACTTACCCAAAGCTCGCTGCGTCACCACTGGAGCACGTCGAAGCCTTGGAGCAATTACGGGTGCTGTGGCATGGTTTCTCGATTGCGGTGCATATAACACAAAACAACCCTGCAGCCGGTGTCGATACGCCGGAAGACCTGGTGCGCGTCAGACGGCATTTCGGGCAATGAATTTGCGGAAATCGGCGGCAAAGCACCGATTTGGTGAATTTTTGTGGTAAGTTTCGTGCAAAGTTCGTGTGGTAAAAAGCATATCTCAGGGTGGTAATGGCTTAGAGCCACCGTAAGGAATTCAAAACTCGTTTAGGAAATTAAGCAATGCGCCTCATCCTTTTAGGAGCGCCTGGTGCCGGTAAGGGCACGCAAGCCAACTTTATCAAAGAGAAGTTCAATATTCCGCAAATTTCGACCGGCGACATGCTGCGTGCAGCAGTCAAGGCCGGTACGCCCTTGGGGCTGGCTGCCAAAAAAGTGATGGATGCGGGTGCTCTGGTGTCGGACGACATTATTATCGGGCTGGTCAAGGATCGTCTGAAGCAGCCTGATTGCGCCAATGGCTATCTGTTCGATGGCTTTCCACGCACCATTCCGCAGGCAGACGCAATGAAGGAAGCCGGTGTTGCAATCGACCACGTATTGGAACTCGACGTGCCGGATGAAGCGATTATCGAGCGCATGAGCGGTCGACGGGTGCATCCTGCGTCTGGTCGTACTTACCACGTCAAATTCAATCCGCCGAAGGTCGAGGGCAAAGACGATGTGACTGGTGAAGAATTGGTCCAGCGCGACGACGACAAGGAAG
>LLBZ010017167.1_pt5 | contig 14367 bp, 11 predicted proteins | sample 1489421 | NCBI WGS metagenome assembly LLBZ01 (sample SAMN04092657, study PRJNA295927) | soil metagenome | biome: Soil prokaryotic community; feature: Bulk soil; isolation source: soil from tomato rhizosphere | host: tomato cultivar Moneymaker | place: South Korea | collected 2011-11-01 | reverse complement strand
CGGCTTGGGCATGAAGGTCACGGTCTTGCCGTGCTGGCGTGCAACATTTTTGATGATGTATTTGTAGAGCAGGAGATTATCTGCCATACGGGTGAGTGTTGTAAAGCTCATGCTCATCTCGCTCTGCCCGGCTGTGGCAACTTCGTGATGGTGCAGGTCCATTGGAACGCCGGCTTTTTCCATGGCGAGCATGAACCTCGAGCGCAGAGTATGCAGCGTGTCGGTCGGCGGTACAGGGAAGTAGCCGCGCTTCGGTGAGATCTGTCCGCCGTAATTAGGACGGTCGGAGCGGCCGCTCTCCCACCAGGCCTCGCCACTGTCGATGGAGTAAAACGCCTCGTTCGTGCCAGACGAATAACGTACGCCGTCAAAGACGAAGAACTCTGCCTCGGGCGCGAAGTTGGCTGTGTCGGCAATGCCCGTGCTTTTGAGATAATCCTCTGCCTTCAGGGCGACATAGCGAGGATCGCGGCTATATGCCTCGAACGTCAGTGGATCATAGACGTTGCAACTCAAGACCAAAGTGGGGATTTCTGCCGTCGGATCGACGAATGCAGTGTCGGGGTCAGCCTTGAGCAGCATATCTGACTCGTGGATTTCCTGGAAGCCGCGAATGGACGAACCGTCAAACGGAATGCCATCCTCGAAGAAAGAGGCTGACAGCCGGTGAGTCGGCATGGTGAAGTGCTGCCACGTCCCGGGGAGATCGACGAAGCGGATGTCGACCAGCTCGGTATCCTTTGCCAGCTCCAGGACTTCTTGAATTGTCTTTGCCATAGGAACTCTCCTGCCACTAAGGGATAGATTTTATGTGGGTGCGTCGAATGGATTATAGGGGTGAGACGAAATCAAAGTCTATTACCCAAATGGGTACATTATTTTGTCATTAAACAAAATGACATGTCACGCCGTGAGAAGTGCGGCGTGACATGTCCGAACGGAGCTTGTCTAATCGGCCGCTTGCAGGAAGATCTCCTGGCGCGTATCGATGTCGCCTGCATAGGTGAGAGCGTCGTGACCGCGTTCGCCGTTACGGATGCGGATGACCTCCTCGACGGGGTAGACAAAGATGATCCCATCGCCGATGCTACCGGTCTGCGCCGCCCGCTGAATAGTTTCGATGGTTTTCTCCACGTTGTGGTCGCTGAGAATGATGTTAAGCTGGACACGCGGCAGGAGGTCTACCTTATAGGTGCCGATCCGCCCGGCCAGCTCGATGCCTCCCTGGCGTCCATGCCCGCGTACCTCCATCACGTTCATCCCAACGATCCCAATTTCGGAAAGCGCTTCTTTCACGGTGGTCAGTTTTTCCTCGCGGAAGATGGCTTCGATTTTCTTGGTCATACTAAATCTCCTTTTTCGATGAGAATGACATGCATGCGGACTGATCATTGTCTCACCACAGAGTCCACGGAGAACACAGAGCTTTTGCTTGACCTTTCTCAGTGAACGCAGTGTTCTCCGTGATGAGAGACCTGCGAGTCAATTATTTTCGTTAATGGAAATCAGGCGTAGGCTCTTTCACCGTGTTCGCTAATATCAAGTCCGACTTCTTCTTCGTTCTCGGTCACGCGCAGGCCTATGAATCGTCTCAACAACTTCGCGAGCACAAAAGTGACGCCAAAGGCGAACGCAATCGACACAAGCGCGGCCAGAGCCTGGATCCAAAACTGGCCGGGATTGCCGTAGAACAGGCCATCTGCGCCGGCGGGATTGACCAGTGTTGTCGCGAAGAGTCCTGTGGCCAGCGCGCCCCAGGTTCCGCCCATGCCATGACAGGCCCATACGTCGAGCGATTCGTCGAGCCCCCATTTCTGGCGCAGCTTGATGGCATAGTAGCTGATCGACGCCGCGAGCCCGCCGATGGCTATGGCCGCCAGGGGCGTGACGAATCCAGCCGCGGGTGTGATCGCAACAAGACCCACGACCGCACCGGTGACAATCCCAAGCACACTCGGTTTGTTATCCCGCCAGCTCAGGAACATCCAAACGACGGCGGCTGCGGCCGCTGCGGTATTCGTCGTCATCAGGGCATTGACTGCCAAGCCGTTCGCCGCCAGCGCACTGCCGCCGTTGAATCCGAACCAGCCCATCCACAGCAAACCCGCACCCAGGACGGTGAGTGGGATGTTGTTCGGCTCGAGGGGCGCCTGCCCAAACCATTTGCGTTTTCCAAGCACCATGGCAAATGCCAGTGCAGAGAAACCGGCCGTAATGTGCACGACCGTGCCGCCTGCAAAATCCAGCGCGCCTATGCTGCGCAGGATGCCGCCGACACCCCAGACCCAGTGCGCGACCGGATCATAGACGAACGTGGCCCACAAGAGAGTGAACACCAGAAACGCCTTGAAGCGGACACGTTCCACGAACGCGCCGGTGATCAGAGCTGGCGTGATGATGGCAAACATCATCTGGTAAGCGGCAAAGGCCAGGTGGGGGATAGTTGGCGCGTATTCCGCGTTCGGCTCAGCGCTCACACCGGACAGGCCAAAGAAATTCAAACCACCGATCAGCCCGCCCAGGCTTGTGCCAAATGCCAGGGTATAACCGATCAGCACCCATTGCAGGCTGATCAAAGCCACGGTGATAAAGCTAAGGTTGATGGTCGAGAGAAGATTTTTCTTCCGAACCATGCCGCCGTAGAAGAAGGCCAGCGCCGGGGTCATCATCATGACGAGGGCCGTGGCAACCAGAATCCAGGCAGTGTCTCCAGCATTGATCGCGTCCATAGGATTGCTCTCTCCTTATTACCAGTGATTTTGAAATGGATGAGGTGAACCCTTGTCCATACAGGTATTGTAGGGATATGGAAGCGAAGTACCATTCCCCAGATGGGTAATTTAAGAACTGACAGTCACCTTCTCATAAGGTGACTGTCAGTTTTACGATCAGAGAAGACCTATTAATTCCGACCTATTCTGTCGCGCCTACGCCTTGGAGGAACGCTGCCACCTCTTCATGTCCGCGGCTGATCGCATGACCGAGTGCCGTCTGGTTGGCATAGCCTCGAACGTCCAGCTCCGCGCCCATCTCGACCAGCATTTTCGCGAACTCCAGTTGACCGTGAAAGGCAGCGACGTTCAACGCGGGATCATTGTAATTGTCCACGGCGTCGATATCCGCTCCATTTGCCAGTAACAGCTTGCCAACCTCCACGTGACCAAACTCCGCTGCATACATAAGGGCTGTGTGGCCATTCCCGATCTCGGCTTTTTGATCGAGGTCTGCACCATGGTCGATGAAGGCCCGGACGATCTCAGTATTGTCCTTCGATTGTGTAATGGCGACATGAAAGACGCCAATTTCGAACGTAGCTCCGGAATCCAGCAACAGTCTGATCATTTCTGTGTTTCCGCGATAGGCGGCAATGCTCAAGGCGGTGGCGCCGTTTTCATCGGTTGCATTGAGATCGGCTCCTGCGGCAATGTATTCGTTCATCGCCACGAGGTCATCTTCGCGCGCGGCACTGAAGATCCTCTCTGTAAGGGCTTTTGAGGATCGTGTGGCTATGGGCGGAGGAACAGGCGTCGCGGTTGGTGATGGTGGCGTGGCAGGCGTTCCACATGCAGTTTGTAAAATCAATGCTGTGAGAAACAAAAAATTAATCCACGCTCGTTTCATGGTGATCTCCTCCAATGGTTTCCTGGTGAGTCGTAGTGACTCCGTACTCTCACGCGAGAATGAAGTGATAGTTACTCCGTCGCAAACCGCTGTTCCTCCTGCTGTCCAAGTGGGACAACACGCACGAACGTATTCTTCCAATCCACCAGCAAGTTGAGGATTTTTTGCGCTTCCTCCACCTGATGGTTTTGTTTTAACTCCTCGGCATAAGTAGTCAGGAGCTCGCGTAAGTTCCTCAGATCGTTCTCACCGACTTCCTGCAAGACGACTTTTGCGCCCTTTGCTAATCTGCGCTGGATCGCTGCCTGATCGAAATTGAGATGTGGCTGAAGGCGCAGATACAGGACGCCGCCAGTCATGCCTGCACAGATCCACGGTCCCGGGTCACCCAACACGATCACGCGTCCGGCCGTCATGTATTCACATAAAAAACCTTTGACGTTGGCACGTGCTCCGATGAAGCCGAGGCTGTCGTTGAGCGGCTTGGAGATTTCGCCGCCGACGATCACATCCGTACCGGAGAGACGGATGCAGGCCCGTGAGTCTGCGTCTCCCTGCACGACGACGAGTCCACCCGTGCCTCCATAGGCCAGGCTCTTCCCCACAGAGCCGTCGATCAATTTGCCGTCGTGGTTATAGCCTTTCATAATGACCACACGTCCGCCCGAGATGCCTTTCGCCACGCCATCTTGCGCCCCGCCCTCCACCAGGATGCGGACGGGGTCAGCATTATAAGCGCCCAATCCATTGCCCGGAACCGAGCTGCTGAAGAAGCGCAGCGCCGTATGGGGGACCGCGCGCGTATCGACCTCGTCGATCGGCTGGCGCCAGGATTCGCGGTGCCCGCCCACACCGCCGTGCCCGGGCAACCAGGCCCAATTGTGACGGAAGCGCGTCAGTGCGCCGGTGAGATGTGTCCCCAGGGCGCGGTCGACGGGCGTTACTTTATCGTCTTCGAAACGGATCGCATCCTGTTGGTAGGTGGTAAAGCTTTCCATCACCAGGTTAGAGATCACGGTCGTCAGGTGGTTACGCGGACGATGCAGCGGCCCACGATCGATCTCGGCCATTTCATGGACTGGCAGTGAAATCGGGATGGGTTTGTTGTTCAGATAGTCATCCGCCGGGATCAGCATTTCACTTAAGTCGATCCGCTCCTGGTGCGAGATCTGCATCAATAGGTCGGAACGGCCGACGATTTCCTGCGCGTGCTGGAAGCCTAGACGAGCTACAATTTCCCTGGCTGCCTCTCCTAGCCCTTCGAATACATTGATCAGCGCCTGGGTGGCCTGTTCGAGATCGCGCGGGACAAAGTGCTTGAGTCCCATGGCTTGTGCCTGGTCGGTCGTTTCGATCTGTGTCGTGATGCCGGTATGACACGTCCCCAGCTGGCAGTCGCGGCAGATCGTACAGCCGATCGCGACCATCGGCAGAGTGCCGAACCCGACGCGGTTCGCGCCCAGGCACATCAGCTTGACCGCATCCGCCGCCGAGCGGACTCCGCCATCCGCCCAGACTTCGACTCGTCCGCGCAAACCCGACTCGCTCAACGCGCGATGCGCCTCGACGATCCCGATCTCGGCTGGCAATCCGACATATCGCAAGGAGTGCGCACGGGCCGCGCCGGTCCCACCGTCATAACCGGTGAGGTAGATGATGTCTGCATCCGCCTTGGCGATACCGACGGCAATGATGCCGATGCCGGGAATGACCGGCACCTTGACGGCCACGCGAGCCTTCGGGTTGATAGTCTTGAGCTCTTCGATAAACTGCGCCAAATCCTCAATCGAGTAAATATCATGGTTGTTGGAAGGGGAAATCAGATCCACACCTGCTCGCGTATGGCGCGCCGCCGCCACCTTCTGTGTAACCTTGCGTGCCGGCAAGTGACCGCCCTCGCCGGGCTTGGCGCCTTGGCCCACTTTGATCTCGAGAAGGTTCGTGGCGTTGATCGTTTCTGCAGTGATCCCGAAGCGACCGGACGCAATTTGAATGCCGCGGTTGAATGGATATTTCCCAAGCAGATCGGGTATCTCACCGCCTTCGCCGTTGATTGAAAGCATATTCAGACGGAAGGCGGCTTCGGCGTAAGCGCGATAAGCGATCTCTCCTTGAGAGCCAAACGACATCGATGCGATCAGGAAGGGCAATTTGTGTGAGGTAATACCGAGGTCCACGTTGCCCGGTTCGATGCTGGTAGAAGCCTCTGGATAGCGAAAGTCCAGGATGTTACGGATCGTGACGGGATTAGTTTTGGCGATATTCTCCACATGTGTTTCGTACGCACCCGGATCCGATTCTCCTTTTCCCAGCTTGCCAGCAGCCTTCCAGATCTTTGGATAAAAATGATTCACGCGCGAGAGTTCTCCGCGCCCGGCGCTGTGATACACGTCTGCACGCTGAGCGAGATCTGTGTCAAGGTCTTGCCACTTCAAGCCTCCCGCTTCTGAACCTGCGTAGTTGTTCACTCCTAAAGCGGATGCAATGCCGCTGCTCAAACCGATGCTCGCGAACAGACGCCCGTAGCCACGCGATTCGTGAATGCCCATCGTGCTGGTGCATTTTTCGATTCCCGATCCCAGAGCCTTGAGCGCGTTCTTCAAACGCGTCGATTTTTCTTCCGGTGTCGCGGCCTCTGCCAACACGGACTCGAAGATCAAATAAGGGACGACGGCATCCGCGCCCATGCCGATGCACATAATCAGGTCGTGCAAGTTGCGGATTGCTCCGCTGCGCAGGACTACGCCGGTCTGACGGCGCAGGTTGACCAAAGGCGAAGACGCGACGAGTCCCAGGTCGATCTTGCCGTTATCGCCCAATGGGACGGGCATCGAGGAGCTGAGCGGCGAGGGTTCGACAAACGTCTGACGCAGGGCGCGGTCTACCACGCCCAGCACGAGGATCGGGTCCATCCAGCCGTTCTCGTTTCGGAACGAATCCGCATCGTCCAGGACGAGGATCTGTGTCCCGTTTTGAACGGCCTCTACTGCGGCTCGAGCAAGGCGCTCCAGGCCATCAGCCGTCCTTTCGCCGGGGAGCGTGACCGTCTGTAATCGAGTCACTTGCTGGTCAGGGAAAAGTCCAATCAGCTGATCGAGAGAGATACAGCGCGTTTCGGTTACATTTGGGCCATCTAAAAGGATGGGCATGTCGAGCGTGATCGTGGTGGCCGGAGACATCTCATTGGGAGTCAAAGGCGGACGCGCGCCGATCACCGTCTGGGTGGAGAAGTGTTCCACTTCGCGTTCGCGGTCAATGGCAGGGTTGGTGACTACCGCGACAGCTTCCTTAAAATAATCCGCGATGTTCTGTCGTTCCTTTGATAGCGGCGCCAGCGGCCCGTCGTAGCCAAGCGAGCTGATCGGGTCGATCCCGTTTTTCGCCAGATCCTGAATCCACTCTCGGTCCTCGCGCCCCCAGCCGAACGCGGCCATCCGGTTGTCGAGGCGGATCTCAGGCGAGGATGTTTCTTGCGAGAGCGCCTCGCAGGCAATTGTGGTAGCACTCCGGGCGAGCCGTTTATTGATTATCTCCCACGAACCGAATCGTCGAGGCGCCTGGTTGAGCATCTTTTGCTGAATGGCGGGATAATCGAATACTTCCACGGTGCGCGTGCCGCGATGGATGCGCAGGCGCATCTTCTCGCCCGGTGAGAGCGGGATGGGATCCAGCCGCATCGTGTCCAGGTGGTAGACGCCCTTCTCCGAAGAGAAGAAGTATTCTTTTTCCGTATCGCCGAACCACAACGGACGTAAACCCAGTGCATCCACGCTGAAGACGCACTCGTCTCCGTAGCGTGAGATGATTCCTGCAGGACCCTGCGCAAACGGACCGAACGCTTGCCGGTAATATTTGTACATGGTTTGCAGCTCCGGCGAGAGTTTCTCCACCTCGCTCAAGATGGGCGGAAAGGCCAGCTCCATGGCTTCAGCCAGCGAGAAGTGATAGCGATGGATCAAAGTCGCCAGGAGCCGATCCAGATCCTGCGAGTCGCTTGCCCCTTCCACAAGCTCGACTCCCAGCATCTGCGCCTGCTCACGCAGACGGGCGATCGTGTTGATCTCGCCGTTGTGTCCGATCAGGCTGAAGGGCTGAACGCGCTCGAAACTGGTGGCGGTATTGGTCGAATAACGTGCATGGCCGATAGTGATGGCCGTTGTGAAATCCGGGTTGCGGAGCTCGGGATAATACTGGTACAGCGTCTCGATGGAGCCACGTACTTTGTAGACTACGACATTGCTGGAAAGCGATGCGACGATGAGGCTGGTAGTTTGTTCGATGCGCAGAGCGAGTTCAAAGAGTGTGCGTTCCACGTTTTCCAGAGGCCCATTCCGAACCAGACCTGCAATCTGCCAGAGATAGGGTGCCTGTAAACGCGCCATTTTGCCGAGCGCCTGGGGGCGCGTCAAAATCGGTCGCTCTAGTAATAAGTCCATGCCACTTTCCTTGAGCATATTTAGCACGCTGGCCTGTATATCAGGGATATCCGGTTCCGTGTTGGGGATCATCAAGTGTCCGACAAAGAATCGACGGTCCTCGGCTAGCCAGCCGGGTTTCCCTTCCTGTTCGAGCGCCTGCGACCACAACAGGCGCGGGATGTCGGTCATCACGCCGCAGCCATCACCCTCGCCGTTGACCTCGCCGCAGCGATGCCCCATGATGCTGAGAGCTGCCAACGCGCGTTTCAGGTTTCCATGCGTTGCTTCCCCGTTCTTGCGGATCGATGCCACCAGGGCGCAGGCATCGTGTTCTTCGGACCATGTTTTTACATCCGGCGCGGTCAACCAGTTCGACAGACGCGCCTGTGATGGATTGGGAAGGGATTGTTTTTTCTGCATGGCTCACCTCAAACAGCTTTACGTTGATCAATTCTGTAAATCGAAAAGGGCTGTGCCGGATGATCAAATCCAATCTGTGACCGGTGGATTGTCCGGCACCATCGGTTATCCAGTCACTCCTGAAGCGCAATCGCCAGAATCCCCTGTAAGCGGTTACACATGGATAAATTCTTTACATCATACGATTTATAAAATCGAAAATGCTACTACCTGAATGGGTGAAATCCCACGCTGTGATTTTCACCCATATGGGTACTCTAAAATCGTTGACATTTTTTTCAGCAGGTGTAGAATAGCGCCCAATATGTATCGAGACCACGCCAGTCTCCTCATGGAGGCTAAGTCTAAGCGCAAGCCCATCTCTGCAACTCTCGTTGCCGGGCTTGGGCTTGTTTCGGTTAACCAGAAGAAGGATCACCTGTCTCGTTAGATAGTGTCTGCCTATCTGTATGCCGGCAAAGCGCCCTCCGACAACGGAGGGCGCTTTTTTTATTCCTGTATCGCGAGTCCATGTTCTCGCAATACGAGAAGGAGCAGTTATGCTTGAAATTTTGGACACCACCTTGCGCGAAGGCGAACAGACTCCTTATGTGAGCTTTACGGTGGATGAAAAAATGGAGATTGCCAGATTGCTCGACCGCGTCGGCGTGGACATGATCGAAGCAGGCGATCCCTCTGTCTCGACCAACGTGGCCAAGGCCATCGAACACATTGCCTCGCTTGGACTTCGAGCCGAAATCGTCGCTCACTCCACGGCCACGCGCCAAGGCATTGAGCGAGCCCAATCCTGTGGGGCAAACCGCGTGGCGATCTTCTATGCGACCTCTCAAATTCACCTGGATCACAAACTTCATAAAACGCCAAAGGAGGCGTTGAGCATTATTCAGGAGCATATTTGTTATGCCAAGAGCCTGGGCTTAAGAGTCCGCTTCACGCCGGAAGATGCCTCGCGGACAGACTTTGATTATCTGGTGGAAGTCTGCAATGTCGCCATCAAAGCCGGCGCAGACCGGATCAGCTTTGCCGACACGCTGGGGATCATGCAGCCACACACAATGTTCGAGCGCATGCAGATGTTTCGAAGAAAATTATTACCCTGCAAAATCGATCTGCATTGTCACAACGATTATGGCCTCGCGCTGGCCAATGCTATGGCGGGGATCCGCGCTGGCGCGAATTGCATCCACACTACGGTCAATGGAATGGGGGAACGCTCCGGGATTCCGGATCTGGCGGAGACTATTCTCGCCTTTCATAATCTGGAAGAGCGGGAAAGGTTCAACCTCCAGCCGTTGATGGAGCTCTCCGGATATCTGGAAAAAGTATCCGGCTTCTTTCTTGCACCGAACAAACCAATCACAGGTCAGAACGCGTTCAGCCACAAGAGTGGGGTCCATACCAATGGCATCCTCAAAGACCCGCGTACCTACGAACCATTTGACCCTTCTATCTTGGGACGGGAACGCAAGATCGTGATCGACAAATACACGGGCCGCAGCGCGGTGGCGGCGCGACTGGAGGAATATGGGATCGACGTCAGCCCGGCGGAACTGGAGGTGATCGTCACTCGCATCAAAAATATCGGCGACCAGCGCAAACAGCTCTTCGACGCAGACATTCTGGAGATTGCCGAGCAGGTCACAGGACGAGAGATCGACGTCATCCCGCACGACCTGAGCGCAATGATCATGCTGGAGGTGGAGTCGCATGTGTATACATCTTCAGTTGTCCGGCGCTTACGCGGCTTTACAAACGTCTCCAGCGTGTACGAAGTGACAGGGGATCACGACATCAGCGCCTTCGTCAACGTGGAAGACGTGGCAGCATTAAATAACTTGATCGAGGAGATCCGAACCTTGCAGGGTGTCAAGCGGACGGAGACGCGCATGGTGTTGAAGAAATATAACGGGAAGGCGTAGTGACGACTTTAGTCGTCCTCAGAATAAGCGACTGAAGTCGCCACTACAGGAGATTCCATGGGCACATTGATCGAAGAAATTTTTTCCCGCAAAATGGGACGACCGGTGCAAGCCGGTGAGATCGTATTGTTGGATGTGGACTACATCATGAGCCATGACAATACAACACCGCTGGCGATCAAAGCATTTCGCGAAATTGACAAGCCGATTCTGGACAAGAATCGAATTGTGATTCATCTCGATCACGCCTATCCCGCGCCAAACGTGATGGCTGCCGAGAATCATCGCAAGATTATCGACTTTGTAAAGGAGCAAGAGCTTCCTTACCTGTTCCAGCAGGGCGTGTGTCACCAGGTGATGATCGAGGAAGGATTCGTGACACCCGGTTCTATCATCATTGGCGCCGACTCACACTCCAACACCTATGGCGCACTGGGCGCTTTCGGCACCGGGCTTGGCTCGACGGAGATCGGTGTGGCCTGGGTGACTTGTAAATGCTGGTTCAAAGTTCCGGAAACGATTCGTGTGGAGTTGCATGGGCGCACACTGCCTGGCGTCTATGCCAAGGATGTAATGATCCATATCGTAGGCCGCCTCGGCATGGACGGCGCAACATATCGCTCGGTCGAGTTCGGCGGCGATTACATCGAGGACCTGCCGATGCACGAACGAATCATTTTCCCCAATATGTCCACAGAGATCGGTGCAAAGTGTGGATTGATCGCTACCGATCAGGTGACGCTGGATTACCTGGAAAACGAGACACCGGCGCGAGGCAAAGGTCCGTTCGAGCAGATCTGCCCGGTGAAGCCGCGTTATGAGCGAGTCCTCGAGCTGGACGTTTCAACTCTCGCGCCCCAGGTGGCCTGCCACCCGGATGTGGATAACGTCAAACCATTGGAACAGGTGGCGGGTCTCGAGGTGCAGGAAGTCTACATCGGCACGTGCACCAATGCCCGCTACGAAGACCTTGAAATTGTCGCCCGTCTGCTCAAAGGCAAGAAAGTGAATCCATTCACGCGGGTCATCGTCACACCCGCGAGCGCCCGTATTTACAGGAAAGCTCTGCAGAACGGATTGATCGAAATCCTGATGGACGCCGGCTGCACGGCAACCGGCACTGGTTGTGGCGCGTGTATTGGATGTCACGGCGGCATTCTCGCGCCTGGCGAACGTGCCCTCACGACGATGAACCGTAACTTCATCGGGCGCATGGGTAGTCCGCTTTCGGAAATTTATCTTGCCTCTCCAGCCACGGCTGCGGCCACAGCGCTCGCCGGAAGAATTACAGACCCACGCGGAATCTTGGAGGAGCCTTAACCACGAAGCACACAAAGTGTCACAAAGACTTTTAACTTCCTTCGTGACACTTTGTGGTGAGATTTAGGAGAATGATATGGGCAAAGCCTGGACATTTGGCGAAAACATGAACACGGACGAGATCATTCCCGGCCGCTATAACATCACAATTAACCCTTTAGAGCTCGCCAGGAACGTTTTTTGTGAGGTCAAGCCGGAGTATACGATAGGTGTGAAGCCTGGGGATGTCATTGTCGGCGGGCAGAACTTCGGCTGCGGCTCGTCGCGCGAGCACGCGCCGATTGCCATCAAGGGATCACAAGCCAGGTGTGTGATCGCAGCCTCGTTTGCGCGTATCTTTTTTCGCAACGCCATCAACATCGGTCTGCCGATTCTCGAATGCCCTGAGGCTGCGGCCGAAATTACCGAAGGCGACGAGATTGAAGTGGACCTTTCCACGGGAGAGATCTTCAATCTCACGAATGGCCATCGATATCAAGCGCATCCGTTGCCTGAATTCGTTTTGCGGATTGCCGCAGCCGGCGGCATCGTCAACTTTCTCAAAGCACATGACATCGAGGACCTTGTTGCATGAAGTATCGCATCTGTCTCCTGCGAGGCGATGGCATCGGCCCGGAAGTCATCGGTTGCGCGGAACAAGTCCTGCGCTCCTGCCGCTGGATCTGGAATTCATTCGAGTCGAAATCGGATATTCCGCTTACAAGCGATTCGGTACGCCTCTTCCTGACTCCACCCTGGAAGAAATCCGGCGTTCTTCTGCAGCTCTGTTAGGTGCAGTGACGACGCCACCCAACATACCCGGATATTTTTCTCCCGTCGTGCGGATGCGCCAGGTCCTGGAGCTCTACGCCAACTTAAGACCGTGTCGCTCGATTCCGCATCCCGGCTCGCGCCCAAACGTTAATCTGGTCATCGTTCGCGAAAACACAGAAGGCCTATATTCCGGCATTGAACGCCTCGAGGAGAGTGGCCAACGCGCAGTCAGCGAACGAGTGATCACGCGCAAAGGCTCAGAGCGGATCCTCCGCAAAGCCTTCGATCTGGCAAGACAAACGGAGCGCCGAACGGTTCATGTGGTTCATAAAGCCAATGTGCTACGACAGACCTGCGGGCTTTTCCGTTCTGTGGCCATTGAAGTTGCAAGGGAATACCCTGCCATCGCCATGCATGAAATGCTTGTGGACACCTGCGCCATGGAGCTCGTCCGCGCGCCGGAGCAGTTCGAAGTCATTGTCACGACCAATCTTTTTGGCGATATTTTGAGTGACGAGGCCTGTATGTTCGTGGGCGGCCTCGGGCTCGCCGCCTCGGGAAATATCGGTGAGAACGCAGCAGTCTTTGAGCCGGTACATGGCAGTGCTCCCACCCTCGCCGGTGCAGGTAAGGCAAACCCGATGGGGACCTTCCTGGCCGGCGCAATGATGCTTGAGCATCTGAATGAAAATGAGTCCGCGGCGCGACTGCGAACTGCAGTAAATGATTGCCTTGTCCATGGCGAGTTGACCCCTGATCTCGGTAGAAAGCTGACGACAACTCAGGTGACAGAAAGAGTGATTGAGCATTTGCAAACTCGAAAAAAATAGAAACGTAAGCACCAACCACTTGTGTTTCTCCGTACAGGGTTACCTGTGTACTTTCACAAAGGAGCATTTATGATTCGTATTGGCTTTTTATATACCCGCCTGCGCCTTGAAGAGAAACTCCTTCTAGAGGAACTTGCTAAACACAATGATGTGGAAATCGTTCGCATCAACGACGGTGATCGGTTTTTCGATATCCACCAGCTTCCTGACCCCTTAGATGTGTTGTACGAGCGCTCCATATCTTATTCTCGCGGACTATACATTTCACGCATTTTTGAAGCGCACGGTATACCCGTTGTGAATTCCTCGCTTGTGGCGGCGCGCTGCGGCGACAAATACATCACCAGTCAGATCCTGGCGATGAACGGAATCCCGACCCCGCGTGTCATCATGGCCTTTGGCGAGGAGTCGGCTTTGCGGGCCATCGAAGCGATGGACTATCCCTGTGTGTTGAAGCCTGTGGTTGGATCCTGGGGACGCCTGCTGGCCAAGATCGAGAATCGCGAAATGGCAGAAGCTCTGATCGAGCACAAGGCCAGCCTGGGAGTCCATCATCAGGTGTTTTATATCCAGGAATACATCTCCAAACCCGGACGTGACATCCGAGCCTTCGTCGTGGGCGATGAAGTCATTTGTGCTATCTATCGTTCGTCGGAGAATTGGATCACAAACACTGCGCGCGGTGGAGTTGCGACGAACTGCCCTGTCACAGACGAGATTGCAGCGCTGTGCCAGCGTGCCGCGCGAGCGGTTGGCGGGGGATTGCTTGCGCTGGATCTGTTTGAAACGGAGAATGGCCTGACCATCAACGAGATCAATCACAAAATGGAGTTCAGGAACAGCATCGTCACGACCGGCGTGGACATCCCGCACAAGATGATCGAGTACGTTTTGATGCAGGGAGTTGTCAGAGCATAGTGGTTGAAAAAATTGCCCGTTGACTAGACAAATAGATGCGATTAGAATACCGGCAACTCCTAGGGTTCAACATGTCCATCTATAAATATATCGTCTATAACAAAACCAATGATCCAAGAAACGGAGGTCATTTAAAAGATGCTCACGCGCTTGGGTTTCGGCACCTGA
>LLBZ010004245.1_pt14 | contig 14462 bp, 10 predicted proteins | sample 1489421 | NCBI WGS metagenome assembly LLBZ01 (sample SAMN04092657, study PRJNA295927) | soil metagenome | biome: Soil prokaryotic community; feature: Bulk soil; isolation source: soil from tomato rhizosphere | host: tomato cultivar Moneymaker | place: South Korea | collected 2011-11-01 | reverse complement strand
ATAGCGCGCAATGCGCCTGGCTTTTCCGCCACGCGCATTTGATTGGAAAGACGAGCATCGAGTTCGAGTATGGAATCCAACGCTAATTTTCTTCTTTCAGCTTGTTTTTCGAGACCTTGACCGCAGGAGCCTTTTTCGAACCGTTGGCACTCTTTTTGCTGCGCACAGGTTTCGCACTGGCCTTTGGTTTAGTGGACTTTGCGGTTGTCTTTCTGGTGGTTCTTTTGGGCTTGACGGCAGCCTGGCTCTCCTGCTGCCGGGCCAGGTCATCCCGTAATAACTCCAATTGGACGGGCTTATCCACATCCATGCAAGGCTCGGCATACGGCCAGACGATGGCGCGCCCCTTTACACCGATCCGCTCGGAGACGCGCCGGACAGCGTCTTCCAGGGTCAGTCGTCGTGTAAAGAGCGCAAAGAGCGTCCCAAATCCGATCAGGCTCGCCTGGCGGAGGGGACTCTTGCGCGAGCCGATCAACGATTCCCACATGTCGAGATGTTCGGTTGCCATGCGGACATGCGTGATATTGATGTCGGCGCCGCATACGTCCATATCTTTCAAGTGGGTATAGGTCCGCTTGGAATCGAGGAATCTGGCTTCCATCACATCCCGTGGACAGACGCCGTAGTACAGGTCATCTTTTGTTTCCATGCAGGTCTTGATTAGCCAATCGACCATCTCTGACTTAAGGGCCGGGATATCGGAAGACACAACCAGTACGTATTTACTGCGTTTGTTGATCTCAAGAGCCTTATTCACACCTGCGACGATGTTCGCCAGCATGCGTCCCTGGTTAGAGACATAATAGAGGGGCTTCTCGCATGTCACGCCACTCTTCGGTGAAAGGCCAACAATAATCACATTATCCACACGTTTTGCGCCGCCAAGCGCGTCCAGTACCCACTGGATCATGGGTTTACCGGCAACATCGATCAGCGCTTTAGAATTGCCATTGGAATAGGTATAAAGCTGATCTTCGGGGCGCGGGATCCCGCCCGCGGTTACGATTGCATCCATACATTCTCCTTTAGGTACACATGTAAACAAGGACACAACACAATCTCCTGTGTATATGAATACTTGTATACTTGTCTTCTTAGTTCAATTCCTGCAGCTGGGGCTTGAAGCCAAGTTGCTCGAGCATCTCATTCAGCTCGGGCCAGGTCAGCGGACGCCCCTTGCCGGAAACCGCTACCAGTGCCGCTTCCATCATATTCGTGCCAAAGGAACGTCCGTCCAGGACGGGGGTTGTCGTGACGAGATATTTTACTCCAGCCTTGCGAAAGGCTTCCACATCGTCTGGCGTGGTCGTGTTGGTGACGATGACCTTGCCCGTCAGGTCATCGGGCATAAATCGTTTGATGTAATGGCAATCGCCTGCAATGACAGTCGCCCAGGCATAATACGTTTCCCACTTAGGCGTGCGCTTTTCCTGCTTTTCACCGGTGGGATAAATCCACTCAAACGGCAGGCGGCTCGCAATAGGCATCAGAAGCTTTGCGAATGTCTTTAGTTGCTTCAGACTATGAATCGCAATCGGAATGTCCAGGCCAAACATCAAATCCCCGTAGACCGTCTCATACCCGGAATCCGCAAAGGCCCTGGCGAGTCCCCAGCGGTCTGCCCCTAGAGTTACCAGCACTTTACGCCCGCGCGCGTTGATATAATCACCAATTTTTGCATCCAGGAATGCGGGAGCCCTGTTTTCCAGTGTATTCTTTAGCCCGCCGCCATCCACCACGGGAGTCTTTTTCACAAAGCGTACCATGGGTGTCACGGAATGCAGGGTGTACCATTTTCCATCGATGATCGCCCCCAGATCCGCGCCCCCCACGCCAAAGGCATCCACTTTCCCATCTAATTCTTTGAACTTGAGAGCGGCGGCTTCCATATCGCCATCTGTGCCGATACGTTCGATGCTGACTTTTTCCCCGAGCAGTGTCACTTCTACGGCTTTATTACGTTTGGAGGAACCAATGCTGATACTGACCGCGCGCTTCATAGAGATTCTCCTCGCTGGGATAACGCCCCAAAGAGCACCGGGACCATACTATTATAGTACGGAATTAGAACGCATCTGCGCTGGCTCACGGGAGGGAAGCGTGAAGAAGAACGTGGATCCTTTTCCCGCCTCACTCTCGACCCAGATCCTGCCCCCATGAATATCAACGATACGTTTTACAAGGGCAAGACCAATGCCCGTGCCATCGGTCTTGGGGTCCAATTTATTGAACAGGCCAAAGACGCGATCATAATGCTGCGGAGGAATGCCGATGCCATTATCCCGGACGTACAAGATGGGCATACCGCTCTCCTGTCCCTGGCATCCAAGCTCGATCCGTGGCTCAGCTTGATCGCCCATGAACTTGGCAGCGTTGTCGAGCAGATTCTGCAAGACTTCCGTCAACCGCGGACGATCGCCGTATACGATAGGGAGGTTTGGATCGATGGAAATATGAATGCCGCGCGCTGTAATTTGTCCGTGCACAAGCTCCAGGGCTTCGTGCACCAGGTCTGCAAACGGGAATTGCTTCGACTCATTCTTGAGCCGTCCCACGCGGGATAACTCCAGCAGCTCGTTCAGAAGTCTCTGCATCTTATCGGTCGCATCAATGATGCGCTGAATATCGCTCTTCAGCCGCCCATGGTTACCAGACAACGCGTCCTGCTCGAGATAACCCAGAAAGCCGCGGATGGTGAACAGCGGTGATTTAAGATCATGAGAGACCGTATAGGTAAAACGTTCCAGCTCCGCATTCTTGTTCTCCAGCTCGGAGATTAAGCTCTTGCGCGCTAAGAGCTCGGACTGCAAGTCTGAAAACAGGCGCGCATTCTCAAGTGCAATCGCGACCTGATTGGCATAGGTGACCGCGAGCTGTGCGTGCCTTTCGGAAAATTGACCGACTCGATATCCATCCAAAGCGATAATCCCGATCATCCTGCCCCTGACCTTTAGAGGGACAGCCATCCAGGCGTGGATGCGATTGTGCGGAGCCTCGAGAAACGCGGGAACATGGAGCTGAATATCGTCATAGAGCACATAGGGAACGCTCCCCTGGATCACAGGATAGGCTGGCTCATTTTCATTGAGCTCGAAGTTATTCTCGGCTCGATTCGCGCTTAATGGAAATCGCAGTGTGCTGACCATTTCCAGCAGATCACCCTGGATCAATTGAACCGAGGCGCTATCGAATGGCACCACTCGCTCCAGCTGCTCGAGGATTCGATCCACTGCTTCCGATTTTTCCAGGGTCGCGGCCACAATGGCAGCACTTTCACGCAGCGTTTCTGATTCGGCATTCTTGATTTCCAGCTCGGCGATGAGCTTTCGGCGCTCTTCCAGCTCCCCCTGCAGCTCCGAGAATAAGCGGACGTTATCCAGCGCGATCGCAAGCTGGTTGGCAAATGTGACAGCCAGCTCGGCATGATGCTCGGTGAATTGGTCGCGATTCCTGCCATCGAGCGCGATAATACCGATGATATTCCCGCGGGTCTTCAGTGGGATCGCCAGCCAGGATTGAACATAGTTATGAGGCGGTTCCTGAAAATCGTCTAATTCTTCCTGGACGTTATTGCTCAGGATGTAGGGCAAGGTACCCATGAGCAAGGGATAGGCCGAGTTCGTTTCATCGACGCCAAAGACCGTGCCCGGAATTTCAATTTCGGGCGGCAGATCCACACCGCTGATAATGTATTGATTCTGGTCTTCCACCCGCCAGACCGATGCTGTATCATAGGGGATTACGCGGCGGATCTCTTCGAGAACCCGATCGATGATCTCAATAAACTCCAGCGTGCCGACAATGTTGGCCAGGCTTCTGCGCAGCGTCTCTGACTCTGCGTTTTTCATCTCCAATTCCTGGATGAGTTTTTCCCGTTCCTGTTCGATCCATTTGCGCTGGCTGATATCCCGGATCATCATCAGCACCGTGCCGGGTGTGCTGGCGGTCAGGCGAGCTTCCATGGCACGAGGTTTTCCACCCATCTCGCTCTCAAACTCAAATACGTGCATCTGGCCGCTCTCACTGGCCCGCTGAAGAGCGAATCTCGTTTGTGAGGCAGTCACTTCGCTGAACACTTCATCGATCTGTTTTCCGATGAACAGCTCCGGAGGCATGGTTCTTTCCGTTCCCTGAGGGGGAACCATATTAATCACCCTTCCATCCAGCGATAATTCCAAAATCATATCCGGGAACGCGCTCAAGATGGCGCGAATGCGTGCTTCGCTTTCCAGCAAGGCCTCTTCCGCCTGTTTACGTTCCGTGATGTCGTTCATCATCCCCACAATGTATTCCACCTGATCGAGCTCATTCATCACATACGCGCCCGATTCATCGACCCAGCGCCATTCGCCAGACGCGTGGCGGATGCGATAGGTAATGTGGAAGTACGGTCTGTGATTCTGTAATTCCTCTTCTGAAACCACAATTTTGCTTACATCATCCGGATGATAGAGCCCAAAGAAACTCAATCCCTCTTCGAGGAACGCTTTTTTAGAATAGCCAGTCAGTCCCTCGACTGCGTCGTTAAGATATAAAAAAGTGAAACGGGCGTCGTTTTTACATTGATAAACAACGATCGGCGTATTTTCGGCCAGCATGCGGAATTTTATCTCGCTGGCGATCAGAGCTTCCTCAGACCGCTTGCGCTCCTCGATATCCCTTGCAACTGCCACCATAATACTCTTCCCCTCATAGGCTAATAGACGGGCACTGACCTCCACGGGGAAGAGGGACTGATCTTTCCTTTTATAGATGGTCTCAAAGATCAGCCCGCCCGATTCTCGAACCAGCTCGACGCGCTCGAGCCATATCTCCAGATTCGGAAGATGCTGCGCAACATCCATCACCGTCCGTTGCGCCAGTTCATCGCGGCGATAGCCCAGGAACTCATGGGCACTTTTGTTGAAATCAAGATAGCGACCGGTTTCGAGTTCGATCAGGAAAATTGCATCCTTAGACTCATCCATGACTGTACGAAATTGAAGCAATTTCTCTTCGGCCTGCTTACGCTCATGCAGCTCGGTCTGCAGTCCATCCAGGGTCTGGCGCAGTTTTTGCGTCATGGTATTGAATGCCCGGGAAAGAGCGCCGACTTCATCCTCCGAAAGGACAGGAGCGTAGGCAGTCAGTTCCCCGTCCGTGATCTGAGAAACGGTCTCGCTGAGCGCACGTAACGGCGCGGTGATCCTTTTTGCCATAACCATCACAGCCGCGATCAGGAGCATGGAGATCGGGAGACCCAACAGGCCAATACGGATCGCGATCTGACGCGCTAACGCCAGGGCATTTTCCCGATCGATGATCGTCTGCAGCGATTGAACGGTCTGGTTGTATGCAAAGAAGATCATGATCCCCGTGAAAATCACGACAAAGGTGATGTAATAAACAGCCAGTTTAGTCTGTATTTTAGGTCGTCGGAATTTCGAAAGGAGGTGCTGCATAGGTACGGCTTTTGTCTTGATCTGTAAAAGATTATAGTGCATGTCAATTTGCATCTACCTAACAATGTCCTTGTAAAAGGCAATCGTCCATCCAGGGCCGGATGGACGATTTTTTTCAAAAGCAGTCCCATCTCACGGCGTACAAACAACTTTGAAACTAGCCTGTGCGGTGACGACGTTGGGCAGCGTGGTCTGCACTTCAATAATGTAATCGCTCACGCGGTTCACCTGGTAGTAGTCCTGCGCGGTCTTTGTATCTCCGACCTCGAACAAAAGCTGTTTATCCGGTGAAACGACACCGGCACTCGACGACCAGTGCCAGATCACTGTGGAGGGACCACTCGACGTGATATGTGCGTTGATAATGACGGTTTGCGGGAGGTCGTCGCACGCCACATTGATGACGGAAGGCTCAATGCTGACGCTGATCCCGGTCACCATGATCTCGGGCGGTCCCACCACCGGCAAGGACTGCACATCGCCGACGGTCACCACAAACTCCGCGGAGAGCCAGCAGGACGTGGAGGGGTCGCTGGGATTCCGAACGTACCACCACGTGGAATCGGTGTTCCGACCGATGATCTCCGCCTGCCGGCCAAGGAGCAGGGCGCCAATGATGGCGTAAGAGGTTCCCGGTCCAAAGCGGCAGTTGACCGGCTGGTCTTTGGGCGAGGCCAGAAAGACATTCGGCGTGGATGTGGCTGCAAGGGTAGGAAGGTCCAGATTAATCAGGGTTTCGAAGGGAACAGGCGTGAAAGTAGATGTGCTCGATGTCGGCGTATCAAGCAGCGGCGTAAGGATGGATGCTGGGACGTCTGTCGTCTGGGTTGCTGGCAGATTGCAGGACGACATTCCGATGATAGCTGTGAGGAAAGCGATCCAAAAGCGATTTCTCATTCTTTCCTCCTTTTCACTATGAATGGTACTCGCTGGCGCGCGTCCTCGCAATAGCTCTTCGGTATTCTTGAAAACGATAGAACAGATATGATACAATGCTTAGAACATTTATTCTGTTTCAGACAATGCAGACGAGAGGAGAGGCTTATGAGTAAGAAAGTTCTGGTCTTTGTTGGAACACAAAAGGGCGGCTTTATCTTCGAGAGCAATGAGAAGCGCAAACGATGGAAAACAAGCGATATTCAATTCAAGAGCTGGAATGTGATGCACATCCAGATGGATCCGCGCGACCGGCGTTTGCACGCCGCGACCAGTCACTTCGTTTATGGTCCCACCACGCATTACTCGGATGACCTGGGCAAGACCTGGACTCAGGCGAAGCAAGTGCCTCTTCTCTCACGCGCCTCCAAATCCGGAAGGCCAGCCAGCACCGTGGAGGAAGCCTTCCGCTCGGAGGGCGGCCAAAGCATTCAAGAGCAGCCGGAGAAAATGATCAAGGTCTGGAACATCAAGCCAGGCCGCGAGAGTGAGCCGAACGTTTTGTATGCCGGCGCGCAGCCTGCCTCCCTGTTCATCTCCAAAGACCGCGGCGAGACCTGGGAGCTCAACGAGAGCTTGTACGATCACCCGCAGCGCGGGCAATGGAATCCCGGCGCAGGCGGCTTGACCCTGCACACCATCTTACTGGACCCGACCAACCCGCAGCGGATGTACATCGCGGTCTCGGCAGCGGGCTGCTACCGCACCGACGACGGCGGCCAGACCTGGGCTCCCTACAACAAGAACGTGCGCGCAGATTTCATGCCAAACAAGTTCCCCGAGTTCGGGCAGTGCGTGCACAAGATGGCCATGCATCCTTCCACCCCGAATTTGATTTATCAACAGAATCATTGCGGCGTCTACCGCAGCGACAATTTCGGCGAGGACTGGATCGATATCGGCGATGGCAAGTTGCCTTCACGCTTTGGCTTTCCGGTTGCGGTCCACCCCACTGATCCGCGCACGGTGTATGTGGCGCTGGAGGAAAGCGACGAGTTCCGCATGAGCGTGGACGGCAAGTTCTCGGTCTGGCGCAGCCGCGATATGGGCGAGTCGTGGGAGCGGTTGACGAAGGGCCTACCGGAGAAAGCCCATCTCGTTGTATTGCGTGAAGCGATGGCGACCGATTCCTTTGAAGACGCGGGCATCTACGTAGGCACGCACACCGGCCAATTATTCTACAGCCGCGATTCAGGCGATAGCTGGGACTTGATGGCCGATTTCCTGCCGCCGATCCAATCGGTGGAAGCAGCTGTGGTGTAGAACTATGGAAACCGCAGCCGTCGAACGGAGTGTTTTGATCGACGCGCCGCGCCAGCGCGTCTGGCAGGCAATCACGGACCCGGCGCAGCTCGAACAGTGGTATGCCCCGGGATGCCCGTGGGAAATTCCCGCACTGGAGGTTGGCGCGACGGTCAAATTCCATAACACAGATACCGATATACAGCTCGCCACGATTGAAGAGCTCGAGCCGCTGCACCGGTTTACACTTCGCTGGGAGCTGGATCCGGCACATCCGGGCATCACATTGCTCAATTCGTTCGTGCTGGAGGAAGAAGGGGACAACACCCGTGTCACGGTTTCTCAGGCAGGATATGAGTCCTTGCCTGACGGCATGCGTGAAGAACAGTTACGTCAGGATGCGAATGCATACACCGCCATTGCAGAAAGCTTGAAAAGTTATGTCGAAGGCTAACTGAGAAGAATCGCAGATTAATCAATGCCAGGACGGAGACAATCGCCTCCGTCTTTTTATTTCCTACACAGCGCTATACTTCTGTCAGATTCTGCGCTTACGTGCGTTTTATTAAGTGAGCGTGCTAGAACTTCTCTGAGAGATTCCATTTGACTTCAAATATTGCCTTGCGATCCCTAAAACACTGGCTCTGGAAAGAAAATGAGCGTTCGATTCCCGATGCGGATGCTTTTGCGCGCCTGTATGAAGAAACGTATCTAATTGTGTTTCGCTACATGTATGGGTTGAGTGGTGGTCCGTTACAGGAAGCAGAGGATCTGACCGCCGAGACATACGCCCGTGCATGGAAGACCCGACAGCATTTCAACGGGGATGCAAGTGCCGCGCTGGGCTGGCTGTTGCGGATCGCACGAAACCTCGCAATCGATCTATCGCGTCGCCGCAAAGTTCGGGATGTGGATGAACAGTTCCTCGTTGAATTGTTGACCGACTCGCAACCATCCCCAGAAATAGACGTCATCACGCGCGAGGAGATTGCGATCCTCTGGAGACTGCTGGGCACACTTCCGGGCGAAATACGTGAGGTGCTTGTCTTGCGTTACATCCTTGGATGGCCGGTCAAACAGATTGCCGACCATCTTGAATTGAACGAGAACAACGTCAGCGTCACAATTCGTCGCGCGCTCAAAAGCTTGCAGCGCGATTGGCCGCAGGAGAAAGACCATGAATAAGCAAAATATTCAGGCCCCACCGGATGAAAATAGAATTGAGGAACTACTGGGAAAGATCCAGCCTGTGCCGAGTGAGCGGTTTCATCAGCAGATGCAAGAGGCGGCCTGGAAGAGAGATGAGAGAAAGTCATCTCTCAAGATCACTCATGTGAAGGTTTCGGCGGCTGTCATCCTTGTCATTCTGGTTGCCTTGTTTGTCACGCCACAGGGACGCGCCTGGGCACAGGAAATTGTCCAATTCTTCCTGCGGGTCAATTCCACAACTGTCCTGCTTTCGGAAGAAGAACAAAAGGAGATCATTGTTGTCACACCTGAAGGAAATGAACTGCCACTGGTCAAAGTTTTGCCGCCTATGCTTCCCCCGGAAATGGCTGCGATACCGGAATGTCAGAGCTCAGGGGTAGCCTCATCGTATGAGTGTCAGATTGCCTATGCCGAATCAAAGCTTGGTTTGGATTTGAAGGAATTTCCCAGCCTCCCGGAGGGGTGGGAACTAGAGTCTCTTAACTTTGATTCGACTTCAAAGACGGCCTTTATGAGTTATAGGATCGATAGTAGTTACACCATTTACAGCCAGCTAAATTTTACACAAAGCTTGAGTGACAAGCCAGTCATTTCCGACTTCCCCTGGGAAGCGGTGCCGGCGGATCGGGTTGAGGCGGTACAAGTAGGACCTTACAAAGGGGAATATGTCAAAGGCGCGTTTGGGGTATCAAATGATAACCGCACAATGCTATGGATGGATTCGGCTGATCAGCAGCGCTTAGCCTGGAGCGATGGCACAAGATGGTATTTCATTCAGTTGTACGCGAATACCCCAGGAGGAAAATCCATCGGACGTGACGCGCTGATCGAGCTGGCCATAAGTTTGGCGGATGCACCTATCAGCAAGAGGAAGCCACTGGATCTTGACTTTCTCTATTCCATCGCTGAGGCTGAGAAGGTTTCAGGTCTGGAACTGAAAGCACCATCCCTGCTCACATTGGGGATGGAGTTTTCCTCCGCCCAATATCTTCCAAAGAGCCATCAAGTTCTTCTGCGGTATGGGCAGGGCGATGAGCTCGTGATTCACCAATGGGAAGGTAAGCCGGCTAGTTTGGAGGACCTTGAAGCTGCTTCAAGCGGGAGTTATGAGATCGTCAAGGTCAAAGGAAGAAATGCCTTCTACAGTTCCAGCAGCGGGTACAACGCATATTCATTCCTGTGGTGGAGCGAGGGCAAAATGAACTATCAGATCTATTACTACTCCTACCTCTCCCCTGAGGGCGCTCTCAGCAAGGAAAACATGGTCAAGATGGCAGAAAGCATGAGTGATCTGAACGCGGTGAGAGGCAATACAGCTAAACCATATGAATATGTAACGATCTATGAGCAGGCACTCGGTTTTGACGCCAAAGAATTTCCATCGACACCCCCTGGATGGTCCTTCACGACTGTGTCAGCCGGACCAGATTGCATCTATGTAGCCTATACTGCGCAAAAAGAAGTGGGATGGCTTGCTTTAAGGCAGTGTCGCGCAACTATAAACGACTACTTTAGTCAATATGATATTCCAGAAGAGGCCATCGAACGCGTGCAGATTCAGAATAAGGAGGGTCAATATATCAAGGGATTTTTGGAGGCCGGTGATAACGGAAAGCCCGTTTGGAATCCAGCTCTGCCTTTCCGAATATTACGCTGGAAGGAAGATGGGCTCTCGCTTGAAATCCTGCTATCGGGAGATAGTGCATCGCTCTATCAGAAAGAAGATTTGGTCTCCTACGCTGAAAGCTTGCACTAGACCTTTATGGGACAGGATGCCATCCTGTCTTACTTTTTATTACGGCTGCAAACAGACAGGGACGGAGTCGCTCAAGCCGTCGGGGTTCTGCGTCGCCCCATTCTCATCATAGATCTTCACAAATTGGATTTCAGGGAATTGCTTGAGGTTCAACATAATCAGATCGGCGATGTTGAAATCTCGCTCGTCAGGCGTACAGGTGCCCGTGAGGAAGACGTGCGCGACGCCGTCGCGGATGTCGAGCCTGCTGTAGCCGGTGAACCCGTTGTAGAGGGCGATCCAGCCAAATTGGAATCGCTCGGTGGAGCCGGGGCCTTTGAAGTATTCATCCAGCGCCGTTTGTGGCAGCATATTCGAGCGCGCCCAGCGATCCCCGGTCACGACGAAGGGCAGAAGGTTATTCTCGTAGCGGAACCTGTTGACCATATACAAGTCGATCAGCCGGAACTGTGGGGTTGCGGTAGGAACTCTCGTTCGTGTCGCGGTTGGCGTCCGGGTAACGGTTGGGGTGCGGGTGGGAGTACGCGTGCGCGAGGGAGTGGGAGTAAAGGTTGGGGTACGCGTCGAGGTAGCAGTGCGAGATGGAGTCGCCGTGCGCGTGGCCGTGGGAGTCCGCGTCACGGTTGCTGTACGGGTAGGGGTACGCGTGCGCGAGGGAGTGGGAGTAAAGGTTGGGGTGCGGGTCCGCGTGGGTGTGCGCGTTGCGGTAGGCGTACGGGTCGCTGTTGGTGTTCGAGTGACGGTTGGGGTGCGGGTGGGAGTACGTGTTCGCGAGGCAGTAGGTGTAAACGTCTGCGTGCGAGTCGACGTCGGTGTGCGTGTTAGAGTAGCCGTGCGGGTGGCGGTAGGAGTTCGCGTGGGCAACAGTGTGCGTGTGATCGTGGGCGTTCGCGTGGGAAAGCGTGTATGGGTGGCGGTAATCGTCCGTGTGGGCGTGCGCGTTCGAGAAGCGGTTGGGGTTAAGGTCGGCGTGCGGGTTCGTGAAGGCGTAAAGGTCAGGGTTGGAGTCCGGCTCGGCGTTGGTGTGCGGGATACCGTTGGAGTAAATGTATTGGTGGGAGTCCGCGTCACAGTTGGAGTCGGCGTGCGGGAGGGGGTCAATGTGATCGTCGGAGTCAGAGTCGGGGGCGTCGGACCCTGGAACACGAACCGGACCGCGTCCACGCCAACGAACAGGCTGGAAACGGTCGCGGCTTCGTCCTGGGTGCGGTTGGTCAGCTCGACATACTCATCTCCGGCGCCATTGAAATTGTACTTGCCAATATACAGCCATCCATCGGTGACGTAGTACATATTCGGGAAGACCGCCTGGTTGACCACCACCTGGTCTGTTTCGCCTGCATGACGGATCAGATAAATGGCCCCTTCTGTCGTCGCGCGGACCGAGGGGATGCGGACGTACACAGCATACGTCCCTACACTCGAGCCGCGCGGGATTTTCCATTGCGCGCTGCAGGTCGGGGATGTGGTCCGCGCCCGGGAGAAGCGGATGACCCCGCCCTGCGCGCCTCCCACGGCAATGTCGTTCCAGCATTCATCCGGCGTTTCGTCAAAACCCAGCGTGCCGTCGTCCACGACGATTCCCTGCGGAGGTGTGCGCGGGAAATCCAGCCCCGGGCCCGACGGATACACCCGCGCGCCGTAATAGACGAGTGAAGGATTGGTCACCCACAGGGATTCGCGTTGGTTAGACGTCCACGGGTCGGCGCCTGCTCCCCTCCAGCCATACGGATCGACGGAGCGATTGGAGGGATTACGAACCAGCAAATGTAGATGCGGACCGCTTGAGTTTCCGGTGGTGCCGCTGATACCCAGCATCTCACCGTGTGGGACAGAGGTACAGCCCGCCGGGAAACACGACTGCACAGCCACGGAGCTCATATGACCATAATAGGTGCTGTATCCATTGGGATGGTGCAAGCGGACGTAAATACCAAGATTGACTCTGTGGTTTTGCGGGTCCCACCAACCGGCGTAGACGACCTGGTCCGCATCGGCTGCGGCGTACACAGGACGATAGGAGATACCGTAGTCCACGCCGTCGTGACCATCGTAATAGACCCAGTCGCCGAGACTGTAGGACCAGTATCCGCCCGCGCCTGCGTTGCAGATTCCGGCTTGTGGCGGTGGCGTGCCGGGAGGTGGGGGCGATGGGCAATTCTTGCGCGCTCGATCGCCGGTATAGGCAAGGACGATATTGTCGTAGGTGTAGTTGGGGGTGGAATGGTCGAAAATCGATTCCTGCGAGGCGGTGCCGGGATAGGGCGGATACAGGAAAGGCGTGACAGGTTCTTGCAACGCGAACGAGCGTTCCACAGATGCGCCGCGCACGCTGAGGAAGATACCACAGAGCAGGAGAGCTGTCAGTGTGTTCTTGATCGGATGAGTCACTGTATCTGGTAGGTCAGGTTGGTAACCTGACGAATAAAATAGGCGGACCGCTTCGCGAACCCGCCCTACTTATTTTACATCAGGGTGTAGGCGTCGGCGTCGCCTGGGATGCGCGAACAGATGTTAGGGTGGAAAGGACCTGGATGGCATCCCTGCGACATCCATCTATTTGTTCTTCGAAGTTCACCTGGAATCCGGTGATGATCGTCCCGTTCCCACCTGTATACGTGATGAATTTCAAGACTCCGTTTTCAAATACGCCCCCTACATCAAACGTGACCTTACCTGTATCCAACACATCGTGTTCCACCGTCATATTGAGAGGCAAGCCGCGCCCGGAGGTCACAGAGATCACACAACCGGGGATCGAGCGATGACCGAGTGCAGGGAAGCCAAACTGATCGGTAGTCAATGCCCAGAGCTCGGGGTCATAGATGACGCGAAAGGCAAAGCCGGGCGTGGACTCGGCAAGATACGTCGGCGTACCGTCCCAGGCCATTTGTTCGGGAGCGTTCACGATCTCGGTGGGGAGCTCAAGAGTGGGCAGAGGGGTGTCGGTAGGTGTCCCTGGGATTTGTGTGGAGGTCGGGAGAGGCGTAGATTCTGTTGGGGCTTGCGTCGGTGCTTCGAGGGATTGGAACGCGGGAGGCTCCGTCGCGGCGGGCTCTTCCGTTGCCGGTGGCTCGGTCGCGACGGGGAATTCTGTGGCAGCTTCGGTGGGCGGAATTTCCGTCGCCGCGGGAGCCTGGGTTGCAGGAGCCGCGCCTCCGCAGGAGGTCATCAATACCATTAAGCTCATGACTACTATGATTCGGCGAATCATTTAAGCTCACTTTCAAACTCATCTGTATGGGCGACCCGATAAGTTAGTCCAAGAAGGTTTCCTCTCGCTGGGCGGGTCGCCCCTACTTTCGCAGCCAGGCGGGACAACAGGTCGATTCTGGGAGAAGAGTCCGAATCTCCCCTGTCGAGAGGTCCGCAATGTGCACATCCATTCTATCATTTACGACTACGTTGAAAGCCAAAGTGTTCCCATCGGGCGACCAGAAGGGCGTCTCGGTTTGTCCCTGTGTAAGATGCGTGATCTGTTTCAATGATCCTGTCTCCACTTCGACTACGTAAATGTTGCTGATCAGCGCCTCACTCGACTGATCGGCGCGTTCATCGTCAGGGTTTTCGCGCATCACCAAAGCGATCCGCGTCCCGTCCGGCGACCACGAGGGGTCGGTCTCGTCGTCGGGCCCGGTCGTCAGATCGATCTCACCGGAGCCATCGACGTTCACCACCCAGATGTCCGCGCCCCCGCCGCCGCAGCACCGATCGAACGCGATGCGCGAGCCGTCGGGCGACCAGGCCGGCGCGGAGTTCGAGCCCTTGAAGTTCGCCACGATGTGCTGCTTGGGCACCTCGATGTCCTGAACGTACACGATGGGCTTCTTGTTCTGGAACGACACGTACGCCAGGCGCCGGCCGTCGGGCGACCA
>LLBZ010027369.1_pt3 | contig 14478 bp, 12 predicted proteins | sample 1489421 | NCBI WGS metagenome assembly LLBZ01 (sample SAMN04092657, study PRJNA295927) | soil metagenome | biome: Soil prokaryotic community; feature: Bulk soil; isolation source: soil from tomato rhizosphere | host: tomato cultivar Moneymaker | place: South Korea | collected 2011-11-01 | reverse complement strand
TGTTTTTTATGCAATTAATTCTATTTAGAATTCCATTTCATCATCAACACCTCCGTTAGAATTGTTTTTTTCATTGCGTTGTTTCTGTTGATTAAAGCGGTAAATTACCGATAAGTTAATTTGACGCTGTCTCCATTGCGATTCGTTTTCTCTTTCAAAGAATTCTGTTACTGTTAATGTGTTTCGTTTTCTTGAGTTTAATAAATCCCTAACGTTTAAAGAAATTGTGGCGCTCTTATTAAAAATTTCTTTACTTAGCGCTAAGTCAATAGAGAAAATACCTTTGGTTTCACTTTGGGCATTGGCATTTGGTCCAAAGTAGTTCATATTCGTTTGCCAATCGATACTTGATGGGAATGATATTTTGCTGCTAAAACGTCCAAACCAGCTAGTATTTTTAGTGCTATAATCTACACCGTTAAATTCACCTTCTTTTTCAAATTGAAAAAAGTTGAAGCTGGAATTAAGCCTTAACCACTTTTCAGGGTTGTACATGATTCCTAATTCACCCCCAGCTCTTTTGTTTGTAGAAAGGTTTACGGGAATGGTTCTAATAATATCTATACCATCTGAAGTTTGTTGTCCTGTGTTTTCTTCAACACGCTCGAAGGAATCTGTTTCATGTTGGTAATAAACCGATGTAGTTAATGTTAATTTATCCCAACGTTTTAGGTACCCTATATCAAAGGCACTAGCAAATGCTGGATTTAAATTTGGATTTCCTTGGAATATATTAGTACGGCTAGAACGTGAAGGAAATGGATTGATGAACCAATTTCTTGGTCTGTTAATTCTTCGGTTATAACCAATCGATATGTTTTCTTCCGAGTCTTCACTATCGCCTGCTAAATTGTATATTAGATTAACGGTTGGGAAAAGGCCTAAGTAATTATTATTAAATTGTGTGTCAATAGGAAATCCAAATGCTGCTTCTAATTCTTCATTTGTCAACCTAGAATCAATATTTCCTTTTAATTGGGTGTTTTCTAAACGCAGTCCAAGTAGGAATGAGAATTGACCAAATTTTGTTCCATATTGGGTGTAAAGAGCATTTACATTTTCGGTATAATCAAAAACATTTGTTATGGTGTCGTTAACGAAGAAATTGCCTGTATTAATATCTTCTTGTTGAAGTAGATAATCGTTTTTGTCGTTATTAAAGTTTCCTCTATAACCAGCTTCAAAACGCGAATCTTCACCCATAGGTAAAACGTAATCTACCTGAAATAAATATTCATTTTCGTCTTCAACAGAAAATACATTTTCTTTTTGAAATGGCTCTGGGTCGGTTTCATTAGTTATTACGTAATTTTCGTTTATATAAGTTGATTGGTCTTCTGATCCTTTTTCATATTGAAAATCTGCAGTTAACTCATGACCTTCGTCGTTAAATTTACTGATATAATTTAATGCCAATTGGTAATTGTCTCCACTTTCATCTTGTTTTTCGCTTCTTAAAGTTTTCTCAACAATACTACCTCCATTTAAACGTTCGCTGTTATTAAGCGATAAATCGGCATCTTCTCCGTAGCGATAAAAAATACTACCGGTTAATGACGTTTTTTTAGATAAAAAATATTCAATGCCTGCACTGGCATTATAATTTCTATTTAAACGAGTAACTTTTTGGTCTTCTTTAATTCTTTCGTACTCTGGGGCGGTTACCACACCATCAACAACTCTGTCAAAGTATTTAGTATCGTTAAAACTATTTCTTGGTGCGTTAAAATATCTGAAGCCAATATTAGAAAATAAATTGAATTTTTCAGTCCGATAATTTAAGTTTGCAGACACTCCAACATTATCTGGATTACCAAGAGTTAGGTTGATGGAACCATTAAAACCTAAAGTTTCTTTTTGCCTTAAAATAATGTTTAATATACCTGCCGTACCTTCGGCATCGTACCTTGCAGAAGGAGAAGTGATAACCTCAACGCGTTCAATAGCTTCAGCGGGGAGTTGACTTAAAACATTTGAATCTCCAAAACCAGCCATAGCTGAAGGTTTTCCATTTATTAAGATTTTCACGTTTTCATTTCCCCTTAAACTAATAGATCCTTCTACATCTACAGATACAGATGGCACATTGTTCAAGGCATCGCTTACTGTTCCTCCAGCTGTAGTGAGGTCTTTGCCTATGTTGTATATTTTTTTGTCTAGCTTTATTTCAACGGTTGTTTTCTCGGCTATAATTTCAACTTCTCCTAACGATGCATAATCAATTTCTAAAGCAATCGTGCCTAAATTTACATTAGAATCTATTTTTTTATTAGAAAGGGTTATTTTTTTATAAGATATATATTCAATAGTAATGTTATAAAGGTCTTTAGAAACTTTAATGCTAAATTCTCCATTAACATCTGTGACGCAACCATCAACTATTTTATTTTCTTTTTTGCTGAAAAAAGTCACAGTAGCATATTCTAAGGGGGCTTTTGTGTCTTTGTCTACAACTTTTCCTGTAATGGTTATGTCTTTGTCAGAAACGGAGTTTATATTTTCTGGTAACGTATGGGCGTGCAGTATAAAAGATAAAAAGGTAAAAAAGGGAATGAAAATTTTGGTCATGTTTAATTTTTGCAAGTTAGACTTGCAAAAATACCCATGGTTTAACGTGTTTCTGTTAAATAAAAGTTAATTAACTTAACTTGATTTATCCCAGTATTTTAGATGATTTCAGAGATTTTTTCGGTAGGCCTTCCTATAACGGCTTTGTTACCATTTACAATTATGGGGCGCTCAATTAATTTAGGGTTTTTAACCATGGCTTCAATTATTTGGTCATCGGTTAAGGTTTTATCTTTAAATTCCGTTTTCCAAATAGCCTCATTTTTTCTAACTAGATCTATTGGTTTTATGCCTAAAAGCTTTATTAAATCTTTCAATTCTTTAGTAGACAAAGGATTTTCAAGGTATTTTATAATTTCGAAGGGTTTCCCAGATTGTTCTAAAAGTTCTAATCCGCAACGCGATTTGCTGCATCTGCTATTGTGAAGTATTTTTATCATTATAGTTGAATATTATATTCTTTTAATTGCTGAATGAGTTTTTCTGGAGTTTCGAAATGAATTCCGTTAATCCCTAATGCATTGGCTGCTTCAATATTTCTTAAATTATCATCAATAAACAATGATTTTTCTGGAGCAATATTAAATCTGTTAAGCGTTATATCATAAATGTCCTTAAAGGGCTTTCTTGTTTTTTCATCACCAGAAACCACAATACCTTCAAACCATCTTAAAAATTCAAAACGTTTTTGGGCAATAGGGAACGTTTCATGGCTCCAATTTGTTAAAGCTACCAGTTTATATTTTTCAGTTTTAATTAGGTTTTCAAGAACTTTCACAGTGCCATCAATAGGGCCACCTAGCATATTTTCCCATTTTCCGTAAAACATTTTAATATAATATGCATGTTCAGGAAATTTTTCAACCAAATCTTTAGTTGCTTGTGCTAAAGGATAACCAGCATCTTGGTTTTCGTTCCAATCGCTGGTGCAAATGTTATTAAAAAACCATTGCATTTTTTCTCTGTCGCCATTAAATGCATCCAAAAACACATATTCAGGATTCCAATCTATTAAAACACCTCCTAAGTCGAAAATTATGGTATTTATTTGACTCATAATGTGTTATTGTCTTCAACTTTTTGTCCCATCATCATTAAATAGGCTTTTAAAAACGGATCGATATTTCCATCCATAACAGCATCTACATTACTGGTTTCATGGCCGGTCCTCACGTCTTTAACCAATTTGTAGGGTTGCATAACATAGTTACGGATTTGACTTCCCCATTCAATCTTCATTTTACCAGCTTCTATATCATCACGTTGTGCCATTTGTTTTTGCAGCTCAATTTCATACAATTGCGATTTAAGCATTTGTAAGGCTCTGGAGCGGTTGTCGTGTTGCGAGCGTGTTTCGGAACATTGTATTTGAATACCCGTTGGTTTATGGGTTAATTGCACCTTGGTTTCAACTTTATTTACATTTTGTCCACCTGCACCACTGGAACGTGCTGTGGTAATTTCAATATCGGCAGGATTTATTTCAATCTCGATGGTATCATCAACCAATGGATATACATAAACCGAAGCAAAACTTGTATGGCGTTTAGCGTTACTATCAAATGGCGAAATACGTACTAAACGATGTACACCATTTTCACCTTTTAGCCAACCAAAAGCAAAATCGCCTTCAATTTCTAAAGTCACGGTTTTTATACCTGCGACATCACCTTCTTGAAAGTTGAGTTCTTTTACTTTAAATCCGCTTTTTTCGGCATACATTAGGTACATACGCATAAGCATACTTGCCCAATCGCAACTTTCGGTGCCACCAGCACCTGCAGTTATTTGTAAAACAGCGCTCAAGCTATCACCTTCATCGGAAAGCATGTTTTTAAACTCAATATCTTCAAGCAATGTAAAGGCTTTTTGATAGTGTTCTTCAACATCTTCGGCAGTAGATTCGCCTTCTTTATAAAATTCATAAAGAACCTCTAAATCTTCGGTTAGTGTTTTGGCTTTATTATAATCTTCAACCCATTTTTTAGTCACACGAAGCGATTTCATAATGGCTTCAGCAGCTTTGGCATCATTCCAAAAATTAGGATCAAAGGTTTTTTCTTCTTCGTTTTGTATTTCAATAAGTTTTTTATCTACGTCAAAGATAGTGCCTAAGTTTGTCTAGGCGGATGTTAAGATTTTTTATCTGATCTGAAGTTATCATAGGTTATTTTATTTTTAACAAAAATATGATTTATAGCAAGAGCAGAAAACAATTATTAATATAATTTTATAGCTTTACCTATATTTTTATAACATGACCATAGACCTAAGAAGCGATACTGTTACAAAACCATCAAAAGACATGTTGGATGCCATGATGCAAGCCAGAGTGGGAGATGATGTTTTTAGAGAAGACGAAACCGTTAACCAATTAGAAGCGCGTGTAGCAAAGATGTTTGGTAAACCAAGTGCCCTGTTTTTCCCTAGTGGTACGATGGCAAACCAAACAGCACTAAAATTGCATACAAGTCCGGGAGATCAAATTATATGCGACAAATTTGCTCATATATACAATTATGAGTCTGGAGGCGCCTCATTTAATAGTGGTGTGTCTTGTAAATTGATAGCGGGTCACAGAGGGATGTTTACAGCACAACAAGTTATAGAAGCTATAAACCCAGATGCCTATTATTACAGCCCCACACGATTGGTTGAAATTGAAAATACAGCCAACAGAGGTGGTGGTTCTTGTTGGGGTTTTAATGACATATTAAAAATCAGAAAAGTTTGTGATGATAATAATTTAGGATTTCATTTAGATGGTGCTCGATTATGGAATGCTTTAGTTGCTAAAAAAGAAACGCCTAAACAATATGGAGAGGTGTTTGATACCATTTCGATATGTTTAAGTAAGGGTTTAGGCTGTCCTGTGGGTTCGCTTTTGGTTGGTGATGAAGCTATTATGAAAAACGCCATTAGAATTCGTAAAGTTTTTGGAGGCAATATGCGGCAAGCGGGTTTTTTAGCAGCAGCAGGACTTTATGCTTTAGACAATAACATTGAAAGATTAGCTGAAGACCACAAAAAAGCCAAAGAAATAGGAGAGGCGTTGGCAAAATTAGCAATCATTAAAGCTGTGGAGCCTATTGAAACCAATATTGTTATTTTTGAACTAAATAACGATGTCAATGAAAAAGCGTTTATTCAAAAACTAAAGGATAAAAATATTCATATTATTGGTATGGGTACCAACAAGCTTCGGATAGTAACCCATTTAGATTACAGCGATGCTATGCATGAAAAATTCCTAGGAATTTTAAAAAAATCTCAATTTAAGTCTAATGGTCTAAAAATCTAATCAGTCTAAAAAATCTACTTAAACAAATCCATCCCCGGAATATTTGGCATCCCTTCTTTAGCAACAGCAGCAAGTTCTGCTTCGTTTACGCTAGTCGCTTTTTCAATAGCTTTATTTAATGTAAGAATTAAATAATCTTCAAGTTGTTCCTTGTCTTCAAGTAAACTTTCATCAATGGCAATAGATTTTATTGTTCTATTTGCTGTTAAAGTAACTTTAAGTTTGTTGTCGCTGCTTTTTTCATCAACTAAAACAGTATCCAGGCGTTTTTTAGTTTCTTCAACTTTACGTTGGGTTTCTTTAAGTTTACCCATCATATTCATCATATCTCCAAACATAATTTTATAATTTATTATTAGCTACAAAGCTATTTAATTTTTATATTTTTGCCCCTTAATTTTAAGAATAAAATGCCGTTGAAAACAATACTCCAAGTGCCTCGAGCCACTAAAAAACCAAAAAAAATAGTTAAACATAACGATATAAGAATTGATAATTACTATTGGCTAAACGATAGAGAAAACCCAGAAGTGATTGATTATTTGAATGCTGAAAACGCTTACACAAAAGAGGTCATGCAGCATACCGAAGCATTTCAAAAGGATTTGTTTGAAGAAATGAAAGGTAGAATTAAAGAAGATGACACTTCGGTTCCTTATAAATTTAACGGTTACTGGTATATAACACGTTATGAAAAAGGGCAAGATTACCCTGTTTATCTTCGTAAAAAGGAATCTTTAGAGGCGCCTGAAGAAATACTTTTTGATTGTAACGAAATGGCCAAAGGTTTTGCTTTTTTCAACTTAGGGAGTATGTCTATTAGTCCAGATAATACTTTAGCAAGTTTTTCAACCGATACCGTTGGAAGAAGGCAATATACCATTCAAATCAAAAACTTAGTAACAGGTGAAATTTATTCAGATAAAATTTTAAATACCACAAGTAGTTCTATCTGGGCGAATGATAATAAAACCTTGTTCTATTGCATGAAGGACGAAGTGACTTTGCGTTCACATAAAGTTTTCAAACATAAATTACATACAGACACAAAGGAGGATATCGAGGTTTTTCATGAAGCCGATGAAACGTTTAATACATTTGTGTATAAATCAAAATCAAAAAAATATATCATTATTGGGTCGTCAAGTACCGTATCGTCAGAATACCGCTTTGTAAATGCCGATACGCCCGATGGAGAATTTAAAATATTTCAAAAGCGTAAACGTGATTTTGAATACAGTATAGCACATTATAATGATAGTTTTTATATTATTTCAAATTGTGACGGCGCTACAAACTTCAAACTTTTAAAAACGAGTGCGCTTAAAACAGAAAAGCGTTATTGGAAAGACGTTATTCCGCATAGAAAAGATGTTTTATTAGAAGATATTGAGATTTTTAAAGACTATTTGGTCGTTAACGAACGAGAAAATGGCCTTAATAATCTAAGAATTATGAGTTGGGATGGGAAAGAAGATTATTATCTTCCTTTTGAAAGCGAAACCTATACAGCTTATATAAGCAATAATCCCGATTTTGATAGTGATGTGCTGCGTTATTCATATAATTCGCTAACGTCTCCAAGTTCGGTTATTGATTATAATTTCAAAACAAAACGAAGCGAGATTAAAAAAGAACAAGAGGTTTTGGGCGGTAAATTTAAGAAAGAAAATTATGAATCCAAACGAATTTGGGCACCTGCCCGTGATGGTGTAAAAGTACCTATATCGTTGGTTTATAAAAAAGGAACGAAGTTAGATGGTTCAAGTCCGTTATTGCAATATGCTTATGGTTCGTATGGCTCAACTATCGACCCTTCATTTTCAACGGTACGTCTGAGTTTGTTAGATCGCGGATTTATTTATGCCATAGCGCATATTCGTGGTGGAGAATATTTAGGTAGGGATTGGTACGAAAATGGCAAATTACTTCATAAATTAAACACCTTTTACGATTTTATTGATTGCTCAAAATATTTGATAGAGCAAAAATATACATCACCAAAGCATTTGTATGCATATGGTGGGTCTGCAGGAGGGATGCTAATGGGTGCTATTATAAATATGAACCCGGAATTATATAACGGTATTTTGGCAGCAGTACCTTTTGTTGATGTCGTTACAACCATGCTAGATGATACCATTCCTTTAACTACAGGTGAGTATGACGAATGGGGAAATCCTAATAAATTGGAGTATTATAATTATATGAAATCATATTCACCATACGACAACGTTGAAGCAAAACAATACCCTAATATACTGGTTACAACAGGGTTGCACGATTCGCAGGTACAATATTGGGAACCAGCCAAATGGGTGGCCAAACTAAGAGAGCTAAAAACCGATACTAATAAATTATTACTTCATACCGACATGGATGCTGGTCACGGCGGGGCTTCAGGACGATTTGAAAGCTTAAAAGAAGTGGCTTTAGAATATGCCTTTTTGTTAGATTTAGAAGGAATTCATGGTTAATAAAAAAAAAAGTTTTACTTTTGTCAGGTTTTAAGTTACAAATATTTTCATTAATATTACAGTAGCTTCCCTAAAAGGCATTTATGAAACACAGAAATCAAGTTTTTGATAATGTATTAGACTTAGTAGGCAATACACCGCTTATTAAACTTAATAAAGTAGCTTCAAAATTCAAAGGTAACTTTTACGCAAAAGTAGAATCTTTTAACCCAGGTCAATCTTCAAAAGATAGAATAGCAACATACATTATAGAAGAAGCAGAGCGAAAAGGAATTTTAACTCCAGGTTCAACTATAATAGAAACCACCTCTGGTAACACAGGGTTTAGTATTGCTATGGTAAGTATTATTAAAGGGTACGATTGCGTTTTAGCTGTAAGTTCAAAATCTTCTGCCGATAAAATCGATATGCTAAAAACGATGGGCGCTAAGGTGTATGTGTGTCCAGCTCATGTAAGTGCAGACGACCCTAGGTCTTATTATGAAGTAGCAAAAAGATTGCATAGTGAAATAAAGAGTTCAGTATATATCAATCAGTATTTCAACCAATTAAACATAGATGCACATTATGCTTCTACAGGACCAGAAATATGGAAACAAACCGAAGGTAAAATTACGCATCTTATAGCTTGTAGTGGTACAGGTGGTACTATTTCTGGAACAGCAAAATACCTAAAAGAACAAAACCCAAATATAAAAGTTATTGGTGTTGATGCTTTTGGTTCGGTAATTAAAAAATACCACGAAACTAAAGAATTCGACGAAAAAGAAATTTATCCCTATAGAATTGAAGGCTTAGGAAAAAATTTAATCCCTACTGCTACCGATTTTGATATTATTGATGAATTTGTAAAAGTAACCGATGAAGAAAGCGCCCACACAGCAAGAGAATTGGCAAGAACCGAAGGGCTTTTTGTAGGCTATACATCGGGTGCAGCAACCCAAGCACTTAAACAACTTGGTGAGCAAGGTTTATTTAAAAAAGATGATTATGTAGTGGTTATTTTTCCAGATCACGGTTCGCGTTACATGAGTAAGGTCTATAGTGATAAATGGATGCAAGAACAAGGCTTTTTTGATAGTATGAATGAAGCCACGGTACAAAATATAGAATATATAAAATAATGTAAACAGTACATAATTAAGAGGTAGCATTTGTTTTAGCAGCAAAAAGCTGTCTCTTTTTTATTTTATAAATAATTGAACGCCAAAAATTATGTACAAAGGATATAAATATTTAATTTTGCACGAACTAACTAAGAACTAAAAAAGCTTATAATTAATTTGATCAAGCACTTAGCAAAGTGTTTTTTTTAATTTTTAATAAGCCACTTCAAGTTGATGGTTAAGTCTTAATTTTTAATAGCAATAAGATTTATAATAAATGAAAGATTTATTCGAAAAGATTTATAAAGACAAAGGTCCGTTAGGAAAATGGGCGTCTCAAGCTGAAGGATATTTTGTGTTTCCAAAATTAGAAGGACAGATATCAAACAGAATGAAGTTTCAAGGAAAAGACGTTATTACTTGGAGTATAAACGATTATTTAGGGTTAGCTAATCATCCCGAAATCCGTAAAGTTGATGGAGAAGCGGGTGTGGCGTATGGTTCTGCATATCCCATGGGAGCTCGTATGATGTCTGGTCATACAGATCTTCATGAAACACTTCAAAATGAGTTAGCTGAGTTTGTTGGAAAAGAAGCAGCTTATTTATTGAATTTTGGATATCAAGGTATGGTATCTACCATTGATGCCTTGGTGTCTAAAGATGATATTATTGTGTATGATGTAGATGCACATGCTTGCATTATTGATGGTGTGCGTTTGCATATGGGTAAACGTTTCACTTACAAACACAATGATATTGTAAGTTTAGAAAAGAATCTTGAAAGAGCTACTAAAATGGCTGAACAAACTGGAGGTGGTATCTTAGTTATTTCCGAAGGTGTTTTTGGTATGCGTGGTGAACAAGGAAAACTTAAGGAAATTGCAGCCCTTAAGCAGAAATATAATTTTAGATTTTTAGTTGATGATGCACACGGTTTTGGTACGCAAGGTGCTACGGGTGCAGGTACAGGTGAAGAACAAGGCGTTCAAGGCGATATCGATGTATATTTTGCTACGTTTGCAAAATCCATGGCAGGAACGGGTGCGTTTATTGCTGCCGATAAAGAGATTATAGATTATTTAAAATACAATCTCCGTTCTCAAATGTTTGCTAAATCGTTACAAATGCAATTGGTTGTTGGAGCAAGAAAGCGTTTAGAAATGCTTAAAACCATGCCTGAGCTAAAAAACAAGCTTTGGGAAAACACCAATGCCTTACAATCTGGACTTAAAGAAAGAGGTTTTGATATTGGAACAACGCAAAGTTGTGTCACACCAGTATATTTAAAAGGAAGCATTCCAGAAGCCATGGCTTTAGTAAAAGATTTACGTGAGAATTTTGGAGTTTTCTGTTCTATAGTGGTTTATCCCGTAATACCTAAAGGATTAATTTTATTAAGATTAATACCAACAGCAACACATACATTAGAAGATATTCAAATAACTTTAGATGCTTTTGATGCTATTAGAGCACGTTTAGAAAACGGTACTTACCAACGCTTATCTGCTGCTGTAATGGCTGCTATGGAGGAATAGTAAGTATATTATAATTATATCATATCAAAAAGAGCTTCAATTTGAAGCTCTTTTTTAGTTATAAACGTGAGTTCGATGTAATGTGTCCTGATATCCAGGTGTTTAAATAGTTAAAAAATCAAAAAACGATATCATTACAAAACTATAGTTAAGGTTGGCAAATATACCCTAACTTTTAACTGTTTAAGCGTGTAATCGTATATCACAAACTTCATCGGTACAAACTTTGAACGCTGAACACTGAACTTTCTTCTAATATTGCACTTCTAATATCTAACTTATATTGTACTTCTAACATCTAATTTAGTCAAAATTTATATCAAGTTTATAAGTCTTTTTTGAACGTTTTTCTACGTCTATAAACTTCAGGATTAAAATGTTTCCATATTTGGTGTATGGCATAATTATCTTCTAACTCGGGAGTTCTAATGCAGGTTTTAATGCCTTTTTCTTTAAACGTATCATAATATTCATTAAAAATTACTGCATGAACACCTTTGTTTTGATAATCGGGATGGATGCCTATTAAATAAAAAATAACCTCTTTACTGTGCTTTTTTGCATGCAAAATATGCCTAAAACCAAAAGGAAAAAGTTTTCCATTCATTTTTTGTAATGCCTTTGAAAATGCAGGCATTACAATAGCAAAAGCTACTAAGTTGTCATCTTTATCAACAACAAACTTGATGTATTCCGGATTTATAAAACTGATGAATTTCTTTTTAAAATATTCCTTTTGAATATCAGTAATCGCAACAAAGGATGATAACGATGCATAACTTTCGTTAAATAAATCAAACATTTTATCGGCATAAGGCATAACCTCTTCTGTTTTTGTGAATTTTAATGCCTTAATTTGGTATCGCTTTTTTATCAGTTCCTGTGCTTTAAGGAAGAATTCCGGTTTTACATTTTCAAAAGGAAATCTACTTTCAGAATATGATTTTTCTACGATATAACCCGCTTGTTCATAATGTTTTGCGTAATATGGGTGGTTATACCAAGTTACCATAGGTGCTATGGCATCAAATCCTTCTGTAACAACACCTACTTTATCTAAATTTGAAAACCCAACGGGGCCTTCGGTAAATGTAAAGTTGTGGGATCTCCCTATGGTTTCAACTTGATTTAAAAGTGCTTTTGAAACTTCTAAATCATCAATAAAATCAAACCAACCAAATCGCATTTTTTTTAGCGTTTGGTTATTAACCTCAAGCCAATTTATAATGGCGGCAACACGACCAACAAGTTCACCATTTTTGTATGCTAAAAACAATCTAGATTCGGCATCGTTAAACACTGGGTTTTCTTTTTTGTTGAAGGTTTTTAGCTCTTCGCTAATAATAGGAGGTACCCAATATTTTGAATCTTTATATAGTTTGAATGGAAATTTTACAAAAGCTTTTAAGTCGCTTTTTGTTGTTACTTCTTTTATGGAAATCATGTATTGGTGGCGTAAATTTTTTTAATTAATTGAAACTTTGATCTTTTCTTTTTTGCTTTTTGTTGTATTCCTCTATGACATCTGTGGTTTTCTTCGATTTGTTTTTTCTAGACCTTCTATCTCCTTCGTCTTTTGCTGAAGTACCATTGTCTATTTCTTTATCCTTATGGAAATCCAAGCGGTAGGACATGCCCAAATTAATACCCAAAACAGACGGCGTGTCTTTTGTATTGAAAACGACGGAAGTATCTAATTGAAAATTTTTGCTCCATAAATAACCTCCACCAAATCTAAACAAGTTATCGGCATAAAAATCGCTTTGTATACCTTGGGTTTCTCCAAACACGACCCATTTTGGGCTGAATGAATGGGTTAATGTTACTATATATTGAAAATCAGACTGATCTGTCCCAATTCTATCTTTAATAAAATTCATCACAAATACCCAACCGCCCGAAAAATTGTGTTGAGTCGCAATCATCACCTTTGGGCTAAATCCTTCAATACCTGGAGCAGTATATGGGTTGTTTTTAGTATCATAATTAGCTCCTGCGTAAACTGATACTGCGGGTATTAACGACTTCCATTTAAAGCGATTGTTTGCTTTCCAACTGTATAAGTTTGGCTTTTCATTTTCAGAATTTTTATATGGATCATATACTAAATACTTAGCGCCAATGGTTAGAAATTTAAAATTGGCACGGTCGTCTTCAGCAGAAATATTAGAGGCGTAAGTTTTGGTGTCACTTTGAAAAGTCCCTTCAATATTAAGTTCTAATTCTTCCCATATTAAGCCATAACGAGCTGCAAAATCCACACCGAAACCATCAACTTCATAACTGGCTGCAGGTGTTCTTTTTTCCTTAATCATATAAGGCCCAACTTCAAATTGTACAACATTGGTACCAACAGAAAAGGCACTTCTAGAGACGCCTGGACGGTTGGAATTTATAACATCGGTATATTGTGAAAAGGCTTGTAAGGTAATTAGACTTAGTAAAAGGCATAAGGTAGATTTGATTTGGATCATAAGTTTTTATTTTAGTTATCGTGAATAGATACTTAAAAATTCCTGTTAAGGCTTTTCAAATATAGATATTTTATACTTTTTTTATCATTTTTGAACGCTTTTTAAGTAGATAGAATTGTATTTTTGTAAAAAAAATATTTTTATGTTACAACAAGCATCTGTAACGGGTTTTGTGAGAACTCTACTAATTATCCTGCTTATTTATTATGGAATAAAGATTCTTTCAAGACTTTTTGCACCTTTATTACTTAAATATATAGCCAAAAAAGCCGAACAAAAGTTTGGAGATCAATTTGGTCAATTTCAACAAAGATCCCAACAACAACAGCAAAAAAAGGAAGGTGAAGTAACTATTGATAAAATGCCGAATGCAAAATCTTCAAATAAAGATGTTGGTGAATATGTGGATTACGAAGAAATTGACTAATTTCACATCCATTCTTTTTTAAAATATTTTCATGCAGTTTTCAATAAAAAAGCTTCTTCCGCACGTTCTAGTTGTTCTAGGGTTTATTATTATATCATTAGCATATTTTAATCCGGTTTTAAAAGGAAAACAAATCTTTCAAAGCGACATCATGCAATATATTGGCATGAGCAAGCAGCAAAATGATTTTAGAGCAGAAACCGGTGAAGAAACCTATTGGACAAATAGTGCCTTTGCAGGGATGCCAACATATCAATTAGGGGCAAAATATCCACATAACTATATTAAAAAACTAGACTTAACACTTCGGTTTTTACCACGTCCCGCCGATTATTTATTTTTATATTTGTTAGGGTTTTACATCCTTTTGTTGGTATTGAAAGTCGATTTTAAACTGGCAACCATTGGCGCGCTTGCGTTTGGTTTTTCCACATATTTAATAATAATCTTAGGAGTTGGACACAACAGTAAAGCACATGCCATTGCTTATATGCCATTGGTTTTAAGTGGTATTTTGCTAACATTTCAAAAACGCTATATTGCAGGGTTTTTGCTTACAACCATAGCGATGGGGCTGGAACTGGTGGG
>LLBZ010004801.1_pt1 | contig 14501 bp, 11 predicted proteins | sample 1489421 | NCBI WGS metagenome assembly LLBZ01 (sample SAMN04092657, study PRJNA295927) | soil metagenome | biome: Soil prokaryotic community; feature: Bulk soil; isolation source: soil from tomato rhizosphere | host: tomato cultivar Moneymaker | place: South Korea | collected 2011-11-01 | reverse complement strand
TCAACTTATAAAAACCATGCTTTTTAAAAGCAAATTTGCCTTGGTTCTGGAAGAAGATGCCCAGTTAAAAATTATAAACGATTTTAAGAAGCAAATCGAGCTTAGCGCCTTCCCAACAAAAAACATCCTTGAAAGCATTTTGGCAAATTTATATTGGCAATACTTTAACCAAAACAGATGGCAATTTTATAATAGAACAAATACAGAAAATAAGGTTGATCGGGTTGACTTTAGAACTTGGGATTTACAAACCTTGTTCGATGAGATTCATTTACATTACCAAAACGCATTACAAAACGGGTTAATGCTTCAATTAGAGCCTTTAGGAAAGTATGATGCTATTTTAAACATTCAAAAAGACTCAAAAATTTATAGACCTACGCTGTTCGATTTTTTAAATCATGAAGCTTTGGATTTTTATAAAACCAACGAAACCCATATTACCAAACCTGCTTATAAATTTGAAATTGATGACCCAAAATTCCTTGGGGACGCTTTCACGTTTGCTAACATAGAATTAAAGTCTAAAGATTCCACGTCTTTACAGTTACATGCTTTAAAAATTTATCAAGACGTCATTCAATTTCATTTAAAGGATAAAGAACCCTTTGCTTTGGCGGATGTGAATATTGAACGCTTAAAATTTGTTAATCAATATGGCACTTTTAGCGATAAAGAATCCTTATTGTTAAAAGCTTTAAAATCTGAATCCGACAAACTAAAATCCCACGAAGTTTCTGGGTTATATGATTTTGAAATCGCCACTATTTATTACCAACAAAGCAACCAATACCAACCAACAACTAAAGAAGAAAACCGATGGAAAGCCAAAGAAGCTTTAGATATTTGTAATGCAGTCATTCTAAAATTTCCAAAAAGTAAAGCTGCGGAAAAATGCGTTATTTTAAAACAACAAATACTTCAGCAAACACTACAAATTACCACAGAAAGCTACTTGCCTATTCAACATCACAGTCGATTATTGGTAAGCTATAAAAATTTAGACAGTCTTGATTTTAAAATATTCAAACTAACACGAAACCAATTAGAGAAATTCAATAAAACCTATCGGAAGGAAGAACAACTGGCTTTTATAAAAAAACTGGATGTTAACAATCAATGGGAAAGTAAGCTTCGAAACGAGGATGACTACCAAAATCATACCACCGAAGTTGCTGTACCCAAACTTAATAATGGTACGTGTTTAATTTTTGCTTCAACAAAAAATGATGACGAAACCTTTGCGTTTAGTACCATTCAAGTTACCAATTTAGCTTTGGTTGAAACTGAAACCGAAGCTCATAAAACCTTTCAAGTTATTGATAGAAACAACGGAAAGCCTATAAGTAATGCATCCGTTGAATTAAGTTATACCGAAAACAATAACCGAAGCATTCAATATGAAAACCTATCTACAAATAATTTAGGAGAAATCAACATTGAGAAAACCAAAGACCGCTACAGGAACCTTTCGGTAAAAGTTAAATACGGTAATGACACCGCTTATTTTGGCGATTATTATGTTACGCCTAAATATAAAACCGAAAAAGAAGAAACCGAATACAAAGCCTTTTTATTTACCGACAGAAGCATTTACCGCCCAGGACAAACCGTTTATTTTAAAGCCATTGCTATAAAAACTAATCCGAATGATGGAAAATCGGAAGTCGTAGCAAACGAACCTGTGTATGCTACGCTATATGATGTCAATGATGATGAAATAAAAGAACTGGAATTTAAAACCAATGAATTCGGCTCCGTTTCAGGCGAATTTATCTTACCAAACTCTGGATTAACAGGTGAATACCACATTGAATTTGATGGTGATGAAGAAGATTTTTATTTAGAACATTATTTCTCTGTTGAAGAATACAAACGTCCGAAGTTCGAAACTAAATTCACTCCCGTTACCGAAACCTTTAAAGTCAACGATTCCATAACCATTAAAGGCACGGCTTTGGCGTATGCAGGAAGCAATATTACCGATGCCAAAGTCGTATATCGGGTACACCGAAAAGTGGAATACCCACGTTGGTATTTTTGGAGTCGTCCTTGGTTTAACAGTGAACCACAAGAAATCACCCATGGAGAAAGTACCACCAATGAGAAAGGTGAATTTGAAATCGTTTTTAAAGCCATCCCTGACCAAAGTGTGGATAAAAGCAGTTTGCCTATTTTCAATTATGAAATTACGGCAGATGTGACCGATTTAAATGGCGAAACCCGAAGCGCTACGACGATTGTCAATGTAGGATATCATGCGTTGGTGGCAACTATGACTATTGCTGACAAACTGGATAAAAACGAGAAAGACCAAAAAATCAACATCGACACCAAAAACCTTAATGGCGAATTCGTACCAGCAACGGGTACTATTAAAATATATAAATTACAAGCACCGAAGTCCGTTTTACGAACCAGACCTTGGGCAGCACCCGATTATCAAGATTTTTCAGAAGAAGCTTTTAAAAATCTATTTCCGCATGATGCCTATACCAATGAACATGATTCCAGTCATTGGGAAAAAGGCGATTTGGTTTTTGAAAAACCCTTTGACACTAAAACATCCAAAGAACTTCCTTTAGGAAACATTAAGAAATGGGACTCCGGGCAATACATCATCACTTTGGAAAGCAAGGATAAGTTTGGTCAATTGGTTAAAGATGAAATAAAAACCATGTTGTATAGTGATCATGATAAAACCGTAGCCGATAACCAACTATTTAGCATCACAAGCAATAAACCAACCTATAAAGTTGGTGAAACCGCTATGGTAACATTTGCTTCAGCTGCTGAAGATTTAAAAATCACGGTATCCATTGAAAAAGATCATAAAATTGTTCAAACCCAAATCATTCAACTAAATAATAACAAACAAACCATTTCAATACCTGTTACAAAAGAAGATGTTGGTGGTTTTAAAATTTACTACAGTTTTGCAGCTTTTAATAGTTTTCGGTCGGGTACTGAAATAATTATGGTGCCTTACCCAAAAACCGATTTAGATATAGAAACCACCACCTTTAGAGACAAATTACAACCGGGAACCGATGAGACTTGGAGTTTCAAAATTAAAGGCCCGAAAAGAGATAAAGTATCTGCAGAATTATTAGCAAGTATGTATGATGCGTCTTTAGACCAGTTTAAATCTCATGCTTGGGATTTTAATCCTATTAACAAACCTCATTACTATTCATATAATCGTAGCAATGCAAGCCAAAGTTTTGGAACTAAAAATTTTAGGGTTTATAATAAACCATATCCAAATCTAAACGATCCGCAACAATACGATCAATTAAATTGGTTTGGGTTTTATTTTGGAAATAATAATGCTATTAGAATTAGAGGAACTGCAAGTATTTCTAAAGCATTAAACGGAATGGTTTCAGGTGTTCAAGTTGAAGAAGATTCCTCTAATCTTGATGAAGTTGTAGTGGTTGGTTATGGCGAAATGAAAAGAGAAGCTTTAAATGCTCCTCCGACTCCAAATACCCCTGAAGTTATAGAAGAAAAACCAAACTTCGACACCGTTCAAATTCGTAAAAACCTTCAAGAAACAGCCTTTTTCTTTCCGCAGTTACAAACCGATGCAGAAGGCCATGTGAGTTTTAGTTTCAGCACGCCGGAAGCCCTGACCCAATGGAAATTGCAACTATTGGCACATACAAAAACTTTGGAAAGCGCTACCAAAACCTTAACAACCGTTACCCAAAAAGAATTGATGGTCATTCCAAACGCCCCTCGTTTTTTACGTCAAGGCGACCAAATAAGCATCAGTACGAAAATTGCGAATCTAACGGACAAACAACTTTCTGGACAAGCCGTTTTACTATTAACCAATGCTATCACAGGAAAAGACATAACCGCAAACCTGCTCAGCCCTCCCCCCTCGGGAGAGTTAGAGGGGGCTTTTATGGTGAATGCCAAAGGCAACACACAAGTCTCTTGGAATTTAACAATCCCTGATGATGTTGATGCCGTTCAATACAAAATCATAGCAAAATCTGGCGATTTTAGCGATGGCGAACAAAATGCGCTTCCTGTTTTAAGTAACCGCATGTTAGTTACCGAAACCCTACCTATGTGGATTCGCAGTAACGAAACCAGAACTTTCACGTTAGACAAGCTTAAAACTAATACCTCAACAACCCTTAAAAACCATAAGTTAACCTTGGAAATCACCTCCAACCCTGCGTGGTATGCCGTTCAAGCCTTGCCCTATTTAATGGAATATCCGTATGATTGTAACGAACAAACGTTTTCTCGTTATTATGCCAATGCCTTGGCGAGCCATATTGCGAATTCAAACCCTAGAATTCAGGAGGTTTTTAACCAATGGGCGTCTCAAGACGCACTTATGAGCAATCTTGAAAAGAATGAAGAATTAAAATCTATTCTTATTCAAGAAACACCTTGGCTACGTGATGCCCAAAGTGAAACCGAACAGAAAAAACGTATTGCCTTGTTATTCGACTTAAACAAAATGAATAACGAACTGCAATCGGCTATGCGCAAACTTAAAAACAACCAATTACCAAATGGCGCTTGGGCATGGTTTAATGGCGGACATGAAAACCGCTATATCACCCAACACATCATCATTGGTTTTGGACATTTGAATAAACTCGGTGTCACTACTACTGAAAACGCGAAAATGATTGAAAAAGCCATCAACTATTTAGATGCCGAATTTGTAAAAGAATATAAAGACATTAGAAAATATGATGCTAAAGTCGATTTAAGCAAAGACCATTTAAGTTACACCCAATTGCATTATTTATACATGCGTAGCTTCTTTCCAGATATTAAAAAATCAAAAGAAGTAGAAGACATCATTAAATATTACCAAACACAAATTCAAAAATACTGGTTAAGCCGTTCGCTGTATTCAAAAGGACTCATGGCATTGGTTTCAGAACGGTTGAATGACAAATCAACGTCTGCCAAGATTTTAAAATCATTAAAAGAAACCAGCATTACTAATGAAGAATTAGGCATGTATTGGAAAGAAAACACCCCTTCTTGGTATTGGTACCAAGCACCCGTTGAAACACAAGCGTTGTTGATTGAAGCATTTTCTGAAATTGAAAATGACACCAAAACCATCGATAATTTAAAAATCTGGTTACTTAAAAACAAACAAACCCATCAGTGGAAAACCACCAAAGCAACTACCGAAGCTGTTTATGCTTTGTTGTTACAAGGAAGTGACTGGTTATCGGTGACCGATGCGGTTGACGTGGTTTTAGGCGGTCAAAAAATAGAGCCTTCAAAACTTGAAAATGTAAAAGTTGAAGCGGGAACTGGGTATTATAAAACTTCTTGGAGCGCTTCTGAAATTAAACCAGAAATGGCTGAAGTGACCCTCACCAAAAAAGGAGAAGGCATTGCATGGGGCAGTTTATACTGGCAATATTTTGAAGATTTAAACAAAATAACTTCGGCTGAAACACCACTTAAATTAAAGAAAAAGTTGTTCCTTAAAAAGAATACGGATACTGGCGAGCAAATTTCGGAAATCACAGAAAAAACCCATTTAAAAGTTGGTGATTTAGTAAGAGTTCGTATTGAACTACAAAGCGATAGACCTATGGAATTTGTCCATATGAAAGACATGCGCGCCGCTGGATTAGAACCTGTAAATGTGCTTTCCCAATACAAATGGCAAGACGGCTTGGGGTATTATGAAAGCACTAAAGATGCATCGACAAACTTCTTTTTCGATTATTTACCCAAAGGCATTTTTGTATTTGAATACGATTTAAGAATCAATAATGCCGGTAATATGAGCAATGGTATCACCACGATTCAAAGCATGTATGCACCAGAATTTAGTAGCCATAGTGAAGGTGTTCGCCTATTAGTAGATTAAGTAAATTTCGATGAAATGAATAAAAAATTAATTTTAATTTATTATCTTTCAACTTACTAACTAATAAATATATCATTATGAATTCAAAAGTTTTTATGGTAATTAGAATTATTCTAGGTCTTTTACTCCTTGTTTTTGGACTTAACAAATTTTTAAATTTTTTACCCGCACCAGAAGGAATGTCTGAAGAAGCTGGTGCTTATTTTGGCGCTTTAATGTCGGCTAAAGTAATCCCACATTTGGTTGGGATTGTTGAAGTTTTAGCCGGTTTGGCTTTAATACTGAATAAATATGGTGCTTTAATGGCTCTTATTTTAATGAGTGTTTCTGTAAACGCTGTGCTTTTCCACATCAATTTAGATCCTGAAGGCATAGGCCCTGCATTGGCTGTTCTAATTTTAAATATCGTCGTACTATACGGTTATAAAGACAAATATAAAGATTTACTCGCTGGATAAAATTTTTCTTAAAGAGGCTTAAAAGCCTCTTTTTTTTTATGATTAGCTTTGCCTTGAGAAAATGGGTTACAGTACATATTGAAACTAACAGCAGAATACATAAAGACCAATTATTTAATTCTATCAATTAAATTATTAATAGTTAGCTTCTTTATTCTATCATTAAAATTCGGAATTCAAAGAATAACAGATTATTATTTCGCATTTGCCAATTACAACGATAGCAGATTTACAGAATATTTGAATATTTCCATCAATGAATTTTTTTTAAGGCCAACAATCTTTTTACTGATTCCAGTCATCGGGATTTTTATTAATAAAAAAACTGGTTGGATTTTAATTCAATCTTATTTCTATTACCTGATTTCAAATTTGTCTTTCTCAGTAAAGTTCGTTGACCCAACAGACAAAACTCTGATTTTGACAAATATCATCGGATTCTCACTCGTGCTTCTAATCATATTAATTATGAATAAACATAAAATTAGCAATCAAACTTATGGAATAGCTAAAACAGAATTGATAAGCAAGAATATTATTGCATCCATTATTGGAATATCAATAACAATAATTTCAGTAGTGATTAAGGCTAATGGTTTATGAGTAAAAATATGAGCTGTAACATCGTGAATAAAAAATTGCTAATTTTAGCTAAACAAAAGAAAGTTTTAACATCAAAGGCAAAAACCCCATTGCAAAAAAACCACATCCATATCTTTTTGTTAATAGCGCTATTAGCGTTACAAATTTCTTGCGCTTCAAAAAGAAATGTGGATGCAAATGAAACCGTCATTGAAGAACTCCCTCCAAAACTTATTTTTTTAAATTACACCATCTCTAAAGATAACTATGGTAACAAACATGCTCAGTTTATAAACAAGATCATTGCTGATGGAAAACTAAAAAATAACACCGAAACATACCTTAAAACGGGTTCTGTAGGCGATTTAAAATGCAGCCAATTAGATAAAGATTCCCTAGAAATTAAAACGGTTATTATAAAAAACCCGTTATCGAAAATAATTGAATACGTTAATGATTCTCTTATCTTTGAAAGCAAAAAAATAGAGTTGAAGAGTGCGCCACTGTCATTAAGATTACCATTACATGATAAAACAAAGTACATAACCATTAGCGACATCATAGATTCGTTACAAAATAGTCGCCCTTTAATTACCACTAAACTTGATTGAAAATGAAGCATATATTACCCATCGTTTTATTTTTTAGTTTCCAATGGCTTTCTGCTCAGGTTTTTGATGTGGAAACCATTAAAAATTCTGGAAATAATGATAAACGTATCAATCTGGTTATTTTAAGTGAAGGTTATCAAGCTAGTGAATTGGCTCAGTTTAAAACCGATGCTATTAACTTCACCAATGCTATGTTCAACCAATCTCCTTTTAAAGAATATACCAATTATTTTAATGTGCATATTATAAAAGTGCCTTCTAACGAAAGCGGTGCAGACCATCCAGGAACTGCTACAGATGTTACAGAACCCGCTTCCCCGATACTAAATGTGGACACTTATTTTAATGCTACTTACGATTCCTATGGAAAACACAGATTACTTTACTACGAAATTGATGGTTTTAGTTCCAATAACACCCAAGCAAAAATAATGGATGTTTTGGCCACTAATTTTCCAACATACGACCAAGCTTTAATTTTGGTTAATTCCTCTGAATATGGTGGTAGTGGCGGTATGTTCCCTATGGCTTATAGAGGTTTTTGGGGCAACAAAGTTATTATGCACGAATTGGGACATTCCTTATTTAATTTAAAAGATGAATATTATCCTGGAGATATTTTAGCTGCCGAAGCCATAAACATGACTCAAGAAACAGACCCCATTTCTATTAGATGGAAAAATTGGCTAGGCGTTAATGGCGTTGGTATTTATCAATACACCTGTACGACTGGTAATTGTGCCGATTGGTATAAACCACACCAAAACTGTATCATGGAAAGTATTGACAAATCCTTTTGTTCGGTTTGTAAAGAAGGTATGGTTGAAAAAATACACAGTTTAATTTCACCAATTAATTCTTATACACCAATTTCAAACTCTATAACGAGCCCAACATTTCCAGTTGATTTTCAATTAAACTTAATAAATCCCATTCCAAATACTTTAAAAAGCACTTGGACTCTTAACGCTTCCAATTTTGCAAATGATGTTGATAATATAAGCCTTACAGAAAGTGATTTGAATACTGGAGCAAACACGTTAACTGTTGCCATTACCGATGCGACTACACTATTAAAAGTTGATAACCACGATGCGTTTCATGTTTACACCGTAACGTGGGACATCGACAATTCGGCTTTAGGGATTAAAGACATTACCAGCAACATTGCTAATTATAATATTGCCATGTATCCAAACCCTACAAACACTTTTTTAAATTTTAAATTTGAAAGTGATGTAGATAACACCTTAAAGGTTGATATCATTGGCTTAGACGGAAAAAGAATTAAAACAATTACAATAAGCAACTTTCAAACAAACCAAGTTGATATAAGTGATTTTAGCACGGGCATTTATTTAACTAACTTCTACTCAAAAAACATACTTATTGCTAGTAAAAAACTAGTTAAAAATTAGAGACAGGGGGAAATATGATTCCTGCATAGGAATATTTATTGCTTTGGGGATATACTGCTAATACTTTTTGAGCAATATCATTAATCAATAATAATTTATCTTTTTTTCTAATAGAAAATCCTATTAGCTTAAAGCATGTTGGTCTGTTCTATTATTTCTTTTAAAAATAATTATTATCTGCCAAGATTATTAAATTACAGGAACTTCAATAGTCAAGAAAGTATCTTCCCCATTCGCGTCTTCCCCTTGATAAAATTTAAAAATATAAGGTTCAGATTGTATAGCATGTACTCGTACTGAAAATGTAGTTTCTGTAATGTTTTGAGTGCAAGCAACGTTATCATCTACATGTACAATAGGGTAGATAAACCTTGTGGTCCCCTCATAAAAGTAATCATATTGATTATATTGATAATAACAGCTATTTGGTAATTCTAAGGTAATATCAATACGATAATTTTGTCCGTAAACAAATTCATCTGGAATGTCTACGCTTTTAACACCTATATATTCTAAATGGTAGTCATGATAGTTGTCGTCGTCCTTGCTGCATCCAACTATTAAAAATGCGATTAAAAAAAGGGCAATAAAATGTTTCATAATAATAAAAATTTTAAGAATATTTAATGAATAAATATATTCACTATAGAAGAAAGACTTATGTTGTATAAACATTTTTTTTGACTCAAAAAATTTAATTTAAGTACTTACGGGATAAAGGGGATATGTATAACCAAACATAGTTTTCTGTCTTTTTTATTCTAAATTCAAGCAATTATATCAACTGCTTCTCCTTCTGTTTTCTACGGTTACTTATAGCTATCCTCTGAAACCCTTGAAAACACTAGGTTCTTGCCTACGGTTTGGATGTCCTGTTGTATTTTTGGACTGATTTTTTACTTTTATTGTAATGCTTGTACGTCTTAAAAAGAACAAAAGCGGCTCTACGAGCGCTTAGATCGTAGACAAATTTTCCGGAAAATATGTCCCCGCTATCGCAAGCATCCTGTTCGTGACGGCATGAGCAAAAAAGTAAAGGGAGTAAGCTATGATGAGTCTGAGTTTAAATTTAGAAATATGAATAAAAATTTAATGCTAGCGTATTTAACGGCACAAGTAAGATGCTTAACAAAAAGAACTTGACAAGGGGTTCTACTGCGCTCAAACTGCCCCCCTTCCCTCTAACTTAATAATATTGTGCTTGCGTTAGCCGTGGGATTCCTGCGTACGCAGGAATTTTATTACTTTGGAGGATATGCTGCCAATACTTTTTCAGCAAGAGCTTTAAACAGTTGTTCGCGTTTTTCGGGTGTTGCGTTTGGGCTAAAACTCGATTCGGTTACGGCTTGCCAAAAGAGTTGTTTTTTATTTTCATCAACAAAATCGATAGTAATTTGGCGGTTAACATTCGCTTGACCAATAGGCAACCCTATGGAAACACCTCCGCCAACATTACCTCCGCCACCACCTAAACCAACACCTACAGTATTACGTTGTGCTTCTTGATACTCGCTACTTTTAATGTCTACAAAAAAATCGGGTGTTTCGGAAAACATAAATCCTTTGGCTGCCATTTGCGCATCAAAAGCATCTAAAAACCGTTTGGTATCCAATTCGCTCATACCTGTTTTCATATCGGCATAATAACTATATGTTTTGTATTTTGAAAAATCAGTTCCTTTTTCGAAATCATAATTGACACGAATGGGCGCGCAAGATGTTATTAAAAGAAGTAAAATGGTAGCTTTAAGGAATTTCATAACACTAATTTTATTTATAAAGTTAATCAAAAATTATTCCACCCTTATTTCTATTAACAAAAAACTTAAACATAGAAGTTTAAATTACTTCATGGATATCAATTCTGCTTCACGAACCTATAAATGGCACCATTTTGTCTCACATGAAAGAATTTACAGTTTGAATAATGTACAAATTCAAAAGCTTCGTGGTAATTAAAAGTGTCGCTGTCAGCCATAAAGACAGCTTCAACATCAACATGCCCAACAGGTGAGATTCTTCTAAAAAGATATTCCAAGTCGGATTCCGTTTTATGTAATTCAAACCATGCACCTGCTGCAATACCGGGCAGCCATTGTGCTTTTTCATGTAAACCATCAACAGGTTTAGGCTCTAAAGTACCCACAAAATTTGGTCTGTGGTCTTTAAGTTTATCTAAAAAACAACGCACATTTTCACTTTTTCGAGAACCTTCAAATTTTGAAATCACACCTGTTTCACTCACTTCAAAAGCATGTGTTTCGGTATTTGCCAACACCACATTGCTGACTGTACTGGGCGTAAACCATTTGGAGTTTTCCAGATTCTTTTTAATACGATTATCGGTTACCGAAGCAATCAAGGTATCGGTTACAAAACGCGCACAATTACAGGCGTTTTTTATAAAAGCGGCGTAACAAATAAAATGTTTTTCCTGCATGTTGGTAATATGTGCCCGTGCCTTTTTATAATCAATTGCGTTACAAACCGATGCCAGCATTTTACCATCGCCATGTGTTAGTTTGGGATGGGTTGCCAAAAACTCTAAAATAGCGTTTAAATTGGTGATTTTATCATTTTCGATTTGTGCCACTAACGGAAAATGCAGCTCGTTATCGGTATCACTTCCTCGAACGCGCCCTGTAGGTTCGGGCGTAATGTAGCGACCAAAATCGTGGTATTCCAAAACACCGGTTTCTTTATTTATAAGTACCAAAGCAGCATGACCAGCGCGTAAATAGTTCTTTTTCCCAACACCCAAAAACCTTAAAAATGGCGAAAACCATTCTTTAGACACCATCACAATAGTTTCTGGATAGGCTAAGGTTAAAATAATGCCTGTGCTAGTCATTTACTGTTTCAGAAAGTTTAAAGGTTTTACTTGAAATGGTTTTGTTTTGTAAGTTCTCATGATACATTTCAAGTGATTCTCTAAATTTTTCAATTTGCGTGATACTGGTCGTTTTTACAAAACCTCTATTCATAACAACACCAAACTCTTTATTATCGGCTCCTGCTGTTTTATGAAACCTCAATAAGGTTTGTGCATTCAAATCATTTTCAGCTTTAAAATCTTCAAACCATTGTAGGCGTTCTTGTTTCATTGCTGCAGTATAGAGTGTAGAAGACGACCAAATTTTAGGTTCCAATGGCAATTCTTTAAAATGTTTTTCTGCGCCATCCCAAACCAATTCGTAAAATTTCAAAGTCGTGTTCCAATCTACTAGCACCATCGTAAAGGGTTCGATATTAATAAAATCGTAGGCTTCGGCGGTAGTTGAAATGCTTTCAGAAGTCAAAAAATCCAAAGCAATGACGCCTCTACTTTTCAGGTAATCTTCTTGACGTTCGTGAATATTAAACGCACCATTCAACACACAAACCACTCTGTTCTTTTCGCTCAAACCAATCCAAGTCCCCCCTGAGAGTTTATCCATAGGATATAAAAGTCTGGTTTCCTTATTTATATAAAAATCTGGCGGAAGCGAAACTCTGTTTGGAGCCTCGTCCCTGTTTGAGGTTAATACAAAATCGTTGTCTCCTTTTGGGATAATAGTTACTGTACACATAAAAATATAGTCTGAAAACAGATTGGCAACTTACAAAAAATAAATAAACTTTAACGCGCATTTAAGAAGGCATCCAACCTAAAAATCGTTTAAAAATTCTTAAATTTGTAACCTATTTACTGATAATTCAATAACAAAAATAAACAAATTATGGGAAAAGGTTTTTTTAATGTACCAATTGCAGTTAACGAGCCTGTAAAAAGTTATGCGCCAGGAACCTCTGAACGCGATGCTGTTTTAAAGGCTTACAAAGAGATGTATACGAGTACTATAGACGTGCCTTTGTATATAAATGGAGAAGATGTAATAACAGGAAATACCCGAACCATGTCACCTCCACATGACCATAAACATGTTGTTGGGACCTATCATTTAGCTGAAAAAACACATATAGACAAAGCCATTGCAACTGCTTTAGAAGCCAGAAAAACGTGGTCTCTAATGCCTTGGGAGCAACGTGCAGGTATCTTTTTAAAAGCTGCTGAATTGGTTGCTGGCCCTTACCGCTATAAAATAAATGCTGCCACCATGATAGGGCAGTCTAAAAATATTTTTCAAGCAGAAATCGATTCAGCTTGCGAGCTTGTTGACTTTTTACGCTTTAATGTCCAATACATGTCAGACATTTATATGGAACAGCCAGAAAGCACAAGCGATGCATGGAACCGCCTTGAATACCGTCCGCTGGAAGGATTTACTTATGCAGTTACACCTTTTAATTTTACCGCTATTGCTGGTAACTTACCATCTTGCATGGCGTTAATGGGTAATGTTGTGATTTGGAAACCTAGTGATAGCCAAATATATTCGGCTAAAGTCATTATGGACGTTTTTGAAGAAGCTGGTGTTCCTCCAGGCGTAATCAACGTCGTTTTTGGGGACCCCGTGATGATTACCGAAACCATATTGTCTAGTCCAGATTTCTCAGGACTACACTTTACAGGATCTACTTTTGTATTTAAAGAACTTTGGAAACAAATAGGAAACAACATCCATAACTACAAAACCTATCCAAGAATAGTAGGTGAAACTGGAGGCAAAGATTTTATTATAGCTCATAAATCGGCTAATCCAAAACAAGTCTCGACGGCTATTGTTCGTGGAGCTTTCGAATTCCAAGGACAAAAATGTAGTGCAGCATCAAGAGCTTATATTCCAAAAAGTATTTGGAGTGATGTAAAAAAACATATTATAGAAGATGTAAACTCATTTAAAATGGGTTCTCCTGAAGATATGAGCAATTTTATTACTGCTGTAATTCATGAAGGTTCGTTTGATAAATTGGCAAAGTATATTGATCAAGCTAAAACAGATAAAGATGCTGAAATTATTGTTGGTGGTGGATATGATAAAAGTAAAGGCTATTTTATTGAACCTACTGTAATACTTACAACGAACCCAAAATACACAACGATGTGTACCGAATTATTCGGACCAGTAATTACTATTTATGTTTATGAAGATGATGCTTACTCTGAAACTTTAAAATTAGTTGACGAAACAAGTGAATACGCTTTAACTGGTGCTATTTTAGCAACTGATAGATATGCCATTACCGAGGCTACTACAGCTTTACAAAATTGTGCCGGCAACTTTTACATTAATGATAAATGTACTGGTGCTGTTGTAGGTCAACAACCTTTTGGAGGCGCACGTGCATCAGGAACTAACGATAAAGCAGGAAGTGCCCAAAACTTATTGCGTTGGGTATCTCCACGTATGATAAAAGAAACTTTCGTGACACCAACTGATTATCGCTATCCGTTTTTAGGAGAATAATATTATAGATAACACATAGCAAAGAGGCTAAAAAGTTTAGTTCTATGTCATATGGAGCTTGTCGAAACTATCTGAAAGAAGTGGCAATAATGGACTTCGACAAGCTCAGTCTGACACTGGAAATGGTATTAAAATAGCCTGTCAAGCTGAGCCTGTCGAAGCTATATGGAAGAAGTGGCAGTAATGGACTTCGACAAGCTACCATTGACGTA
>LLBZ010000973.1_pt2 | contig 14545 bp, 14 predicted proteins | sample 1489421 | NCBI WGS metagenome assembly LLBZ01 (sample SAMN04092657, study PRJNA295927) | soil metagenome | biome: Soil prokaryotic community; feature: Bulk soil; isolation source: soil from tomato rhizosphere | host: tomato cultivar Moneymaker | place: South Korea | collected 2011-11-01 | reverse complement strand
CTACACCATTCCGGGCCTGGACAGACTAGAGGCTTCATCGCAACTCTCCTTCGATCAACCGTTGTCGCAGATCGAGCAGGACGTTCAGGATCAGTCGATCCCTGGGATGCTGAACGGTCCCGCTTGCCGTCCCACCCGGCCGTGGGTCAGCGAGCTTCCTTTTCGCGCACCTTCGTAGAACTTCGGGCGCAGTTGTTCGACATCCGGTAACGAGGGAGAGCCGCCCCAGGAGACCTGGGCGCCTGGCCAGTTGCCCGTCCGCGATCGTCCTCGAAACGAGGAGGCCACCGGCCAGGGCAGAGAAGAATACCCGTCGGTCCACAGTAGGTCCTCGCGGGCCGCATCGTCCGCGGCTACCGGACAGACGGCACGTAAACCCGCACGCGGTCGCTACATCCCAGCCAGTGCTGGCATCGGCGGCTCACCAGCCGGATGCATGTGATACGTCCGCTGCACTCCCACCGAAACCAGATGAAGACGATCTCGGGACTACCCCTCGACTCCAACCTCCGAGTAGTATCGGTCGCCGGTCGCACACGGACGGCAGAGCGCTCGTCCGCCCTTCACCACCTCGCGCTGGTAGTTGACCCCCTCGCCGCACGCATCGCAGCTGACCCGGACCCGGCGCCGGTCGAGCCAGCCAGGTGCGATCACGACCGGCGTGATGGTGAGCAGCTCTGCCTCGGGCATCACGCGATACGCCGCAATCTGGGCCCGGCGGCCGTCTGCAACGTCGGGTGCCCACTCCCCGGCGCGGGCGCGGGCCTCCTCCCGAGCCCCTACCCGGACCGCGCGGCTGCTCTCGACGTCCACGAACGTGGCCGCCATCTTGCCGTAGTCGAGATGCTTTAGCGTCCGCTTACCGATGCTCACCCCGGTCAGCGCCTGGATTGCGTCCGTCGCGCAGCGATCAATCTCGACGAAGACGACCAGGCGCTTGCCGGCGCTCCGGGGTCGGTCGATCCCCACCTCGCGGCAGCCAGCCAGCGTCATGCGGACGCCGAGCACTTGCCCAGGGCAGAGGTGCCCGTGGAACCGGACGGCCTCCTCCAGCAGATCCCCGAAGTGCCGCCCGGCCAAAGCAGGAACGGATGTCTCGGCCGTCGTCGTCATGCCCCCCCTCCCGTCATCGTTCTCGTCAGGCCTTGACGATACGCACGCACGCTTCCTTGTGCATGGCCTGACCGGCGAGCGGATCCGACTTCGTCGGGCGCAAGGGCGAGTCGCCGGTTCCACGACCCTTCGCCAGGCGGCCGAGCGCAGTGTGCCCGAAGCCGTGCTGCACGCCGACCACCTCGGGATGGATCCGCGTCGTGACCTTTGCGCGCGCCCTCACTCGCCCGTGTGGCGACTCCACCCATACGGCGTCCCCGTCACGCACGCCGTACCTCGCGGCCGTCGCCGGGTTGATGACCATCGGGTTGTCCGGCTTGATGTCAAGCAGCCACGGGTTGTTCTGGGTGCGGCTGTGCGTGTGGTTCGCCTCCTTCCAGTTGATGAAATAGAGGGGGTACTCGGCCGACGGCTGCCAGTCCCGCGGCTGGTAGGCTGGCAGCGGGTTGACGGGCTTGCCGTTCGCGTCCGTCTTCTCCGCCAGCCACTTCGAGGAGAACTCCACCTTGCCGCTCTTCGTCATGAAGCCCCTGACCGGCTGGCCGCCGACCACGGTGCCGATGCGCTTGCCCTTCTGGTCCTTGGGCTTGTCGTAGATGGCGGTGCCCTCGGCCCTGAGGTTGCCCTCGAAGAACGCTCCCTTGAGCTGTTCCGGCTTCAAGGGCTCGGCGTACTTCTCGTAGCGTGTGCCCTTCTTGTCCACCCAGACGGCACCCGGCAGGGCCTTCAGCTCCTCCAGAGTGATCTTTGGCGCCCCTTCCCTCAGCTCGTTGGAGAGGAACTCCTCGTACCAGGCCGTCAGGTTCTCCACGGGCTGGCCGGAGACGGCGCCGACCGTGAACAACTCCTTGCCGTCCTTGTCCTTGAGCCCGAGCCGGCGTCCGAGCGCCGCGACCGTCTCGTACTCGGCCGGCTGGCCGTAGAGCGGCTTGACCACGGGCTGGCGCAGCCCGAGCACCGGCCAGGTGACCCAGTGGCTGTTGAGGTCGTAGCGCTCGAGATAGGTCGTGCCGGGCAGCACGTAGTCCGCCATCATCGCCGTCTCGCTCAGGTGGGTGTCGATGACGACCAGGGTCTCGAGCTTCGCGAGCGCCCTGGCGACGGTCTGGTTGCCCGGCACGGACATCATCACGTTCTGGAAGATGATCACGCCCATCTTGGGCTGGTACGGCCCTTGGCCCTCGGCCAGGTTGCTGAAGGCCTGCGTGTAGACGCCGGAGCCGTGGCCGAGCGGGTACTTCTTGAGCTCATCGAAGCGGGGCTGCTTGAGGGTCGCGGCCGCCGCCTCGTCGGGCTCCACCGCCGCGTGCTTGTTCCCACGCTTGTCGGGGATCATCATCGTCCCGGGCCGGTCGTAGGCCCCCACCAGCGCGTTGAGCAGCGCGATGGCCCTGCCGCCCTGCACTCCGTTAGAGTGCTGGCCCGGCCCACTCCAAACGTCCGCTAGCGCCGGCTTCGTGGTGGCGAACTCCCGGGCCACGCGCTCGATGGTCCTCGCCTTCACCGAGGTAATCTGCTCCGCCCATTCCGGCGTCTTGTCCTGGACGTAGGCCGCGTATTCCTCGAACCCGGTCGTCCACCTCGAGACGAAGTCCTTGTCGTAGAGCCCGTCGCGGATGATGACGTGCCCCATGGCCAGCGCCAGCGCACCGTCAGTCGAGGGGCGCACGGCCAGCCACTCCTGGGCCTTCACGGCCGTGTCCGACAGGTAGGGATCGACCACGACCAGCCTGGCCCCCTTCTCAATGGCGCGGGTCAGGATCCGCGGCAGGTAGACCCACTTGATGGCGGAGGTCGGGTTCCAGCCGAAGAGGAGGATGTACTTGGACTGAATGAAGTCGGCCAGCGGGCGCCCGTCCCCCATCACCGTGCCGAAGGAGGCCTTCCGCGACACGTCGCAGAGGTTGGAGTGGTTCGAGTAGTTCGGCGTCCCGTACAGCCTGCAGAAATCGGCCTGGATGTGCGTGAACGAGTGGTCCTCGCTGAACCAGATGAGCTTGTGGGCTTCCCCGGCGTCGCGCAGCCCCTTCATCTTGGCGGCGATCTCGTCCAGCGCCTGGTCCCAGGACATCTCCTGCCATCTGGGGTCGGCGCCGACCGACTTGTCGGGGTTGGTCCGCTTGACCGGCTTCTTTAGCCGGTCCGGATCGTAGAGCTGGACGATACCGGCATTGCCCTTGGGACAGATGGCGCCGCCCTCGGCACAGCCAAATTCCTCGGTGTAGCCCTTGAAGAAGTCCGAGGAGATGTTCGAGTAGTTGTTCGGGTTCCAGTTGTTGGGCTCGATCTTCTCCACCACGCCGTTGACGACGTGGACCATGATCCCGGACTGCCCGCCGCACATGTTGCAGCAGGACGGAATCCACTGTCCGGCCTCCCGCCCCCATTGCTTCCCGGCGACCGGGTCGGCGGCGAGGGCATGCTCTCTGGAGCCAACGCTGGTGCAGCCGGAAACCCCGACGCCGGTGGCCGTCGCGGCGGCCGCGGCCCCAGCCACCTTCAGGAACTTGCGGCGTCCGAGCTTCTCGTCAAGCACGTACATGACTGGCCTCCTTGTCGAGCGAACCGCTGTGCCCGGCGAAGTGCCCATCGCCCCCGGGACGTGTCTCGGCGGGTTCCTTGGGCAGGAGCAGCTCGCCTAGGCCGAACAGCACGAGCCCGAGCCCGACCACACCGGCCGTCAGCAGCCCTTCCGACACGCTCGGGACGTAGTGCGTCGTCATCCGGGCGGAGGCGATGGCGGTGGAGAGTCCCTTGATCTCCTCGGCCGCAAGGCCGGGCACGACGATGTTCAGGCGGACGCCCAGGAACCCGAGCGCGATCAACAGTCCCGCGAGCGAGACCACCCGGGGGTCCCTCCGTGTCGGCAGCGCGAGCAGCAGCACCGGCACCAGCGTCCCCAGCACGAGCTGCCAGCCCCAGAACACCCACCAGAACGGTCCGCCGATGGCGAGCTTCAGCCCCTCGATATGCCCAGGGATGCCGCCGTAGAACGCCACCAGCATCTCCGAGACCTGGAAGAGCACGTCCAGGAGCAACAGACCCAGGACCATCTGGCCCAGCGCCAGCACCGTGTCCCGGTTCCGCGTCCAGCCGTCCTGGAAGATCGCGGCGATCACTGTCAGCAGCGCGCCGCCGCTCACCAGGGCCGACAGCAAGAAGAGGATCGGGAACATCCCGCTGTGCCAGTGGGGCCGGGCGGCCACCACGCCGAAGAGGGCGCCGACGCCCCCGTGGAACATGATGGCCACCGGCACGCCGATCGTCGCCAGCACGCGGACGACCCTTCGATCCCGCGCCGCGGTCGCCTCGGTCAGGTCGCGGGAGCCGAGCGAGAGCCAGCGGTAGACGGTGCCCTTGAGTCCAGGCGCGCCCATCCCCGCCACCAGGTCGCGGCGGAGCAGGAACCACAGCTCGGTGAGCAGGAGCAGGAAGTAGATGGAGTACAGCCAGATCATCCAGGCCATGGGGGACTTGAAGTTCGCGTAAACGATCACGTGCCAGGCCCGGGACATGTGTCCGAGATCCGCCCAGATGGACAGGAGCGCCAGGAACAGGGTTACCACCGCGGTGAACACCGCGAGGCGCCCGATCCGCTCGAACCGCTTCATGTTGAAGACGTACACGAGCGAGGAGATCAGGAACGAGCCGGCCGAGAGGCCGATGAAGTAGATGTACGCCGCGACCCAGAGTCCCCAGGTCACCACGCTGCCGTAGTTCGCGTTGAGGTGCCCGTGAACGAGACGGTCGTACCAGCCGGCGAGCCCTACCACGAACAGCAGGCCCCCCGTGATCCAGAAGAGCCGCTTGAGTCCGCTTGGGTTCATGACGCGTACCTCACAGGAGGTAGTGGACGTTGGGCTCGGTTCCAAGCTCTTCCTTGAGCCGAACCGGTTGTCGCTCCCGCACCAGCTTCGACACCTCGCTTTCCGGGTTGTTGAAGTCCCCAAAGAAGATCGCGTGGCCCGTGCAGGTCTTGGCGCAGGCCGGCCACCGCCCGGCCGCCTTGTCGTAGCGACCGTCCTTGTCCTGGAGGTGCAGGCAGAAGGTGCATTTGCGGACGTTGCCGACGGGGGAACCATCGGGCTCGCGACGGCGAAACTGGTTGTATTCGGGAGAGGGCACCTGCGCGTACGGCGTGGCAGCCGCCACCGGCGCGTAGTTCTCGCCGAAGTCGAAAAAGCGCGCGCCGTATGGGCACCCGGTGATGCAGTACCGGCAGCCGATGCACCGGTCGTAGTCGATCACGACGATGCCGTCCTGCGCCCGCTTGAACGTCGCCGAGACCGGGCACACGTCGACGCACGGCGGGTTCTCGCAGTGGAAGCACGGCTTCGTCATGAAGATCGGCTTGTCGTCGAAGCGGTTGGCGACGGCCTCCTCGACTACCACCGTGTAGGACACGCCGGGCGGGGTCTTATTCTCGGCCTTGCAGGCCACCACGCACGCCTTGCAGCCCACGCAGCGGCGCGTGTCGATCACCATGCCGTAGCGGAATTTGCGCCTCGTTTTCGCGATGCCGCCCTCGGGCACCGCCGCCTTCGCGGGCGGCGCCGTGGTGAGCGAGGCGACGCTCGCTCCGGCGCCCAGCGCCGCTGCCAGGGCCGTCGCGCCGGCGCCGAGCAGCCGTTGGACGAGTTCACGGCGCCCCATCGTGGGTGCAGCAGTCGCCTTCGTGTCCGTCGCCATCGAAAGCCCTCCCGCAGCGGTTCAGATCCGGCCCATCCTCGCAAACGCGCTGACCCGGCATGAGCCAGCCCGGCGCCCAATAGCGCAGGCAACGTGCCAGCCGCGCTCGTCATGGCGGTCACGCCCGTTGGCTGGGTGAACAGCGTGTCGGAACAAGGACTTCCCGATCTCCGACCGGTCGGGTCGCCAACGGCTCACGTCGTGAGTATCGCGGGGAACTGGGGAAGCTCCGCCCCAGTGGGGGCGATGGCCGGGGGAAGCTCCGCCCCAGTGGGGCGATGGCCGCTTATCTGGGGCTGATCCGCCACAGACTTGCCTTCAGACCAAGAACCCCGCGAGAACGCAATGCATCGCCTTCGAAGCCTCGCGTCTCGTGCGCTTAGTCGTGCTCCAGCTGGAGCTTAGGAACTGGCGGTGAAGGTAACTCGGCGGCAGATGGTGCTCACCCCCCGCCAGGTGTCAGGCCAGGAACTGTCCACCAGGAATGCCGCGACGGAGTTGATCGCCTCCAGGCCGAAAGCAGGTACCGACGAGATGTAGCCCCGGTCGGGTCCTGGCCCGAACTCCTCCAGCGACTCCTCCAGCGACCATCGGACCGCTGCCCGCTGCGCCCTGCCCGCCCGCGCGTGGCGCGAGGCCGAGAACAGCGGCGCCTCGAGGTCGCGTCGGCCCACGTCATGTCCGGCCGATCATCTCGCCGACCCCTTTGGTTTCGCGACCTTCGTTGGTTGCGGGGGCTGGATTTGAACCAGCGACCTTTGGGTTATGAGTTGTCTTGAGGCTCTGCCGGTAATCCTCTGATCTCGGAACAATCTCCAGAACGGTGAGCAATTGTCGGTTCTTTCGTAGTGGTCCTACGTTCGTCTCCTTTGAGGATGTTTCAGGGTGGCATGGGAGCAGAACGGGAGCAGATGACCTTTGGGTTTTACCCAAGCCTGTCCTGGAACCCGACGCGAGCCGCAAGACGACCCGTTTGCCGCCTCCAGCAGGATAACGGAGATGAGCGCCCGACGCTCGACGGAGGTCGTGGAGCTCTACTGTGCCTTCACGGCGCAATGATCATCGACCTCCTCGACAGCAACCGACCTGGAGCGGGTGCTACGCTCATGCACATGGGCAACAGGTGCGCGATCAATCAACAGGCTGAGCAGTTCCGGGCGACTATAGTGGCCGCGCGAATCCATCATCCGTTTACGCTTGTCAATCAAACGGAAATCAAGGTCGGCAATCACCACGCCTTCACCGGAGCGCAAAGGGTCACCCATCAATTCGCCTTGCGGCGACACAATCGCGGTAAAGCAGCCACTGGAGATCGGACCGATGGGGCAACCGGTGTCCTGCATGATCTGGGCCTGCTGATCGGCGTCCAGCCAGGCGGTTGCGTTCACGACGAAGCAACCGGATTCCAGTGCGTGTTGGCGGATGTTGACCTGGATCTGCTCGGAGAACAGGTCGCCACCGAAGGAACCGGGATACATCGCGGAGTGAACTTGCTCGCCGTCGGCCATCAAGGCGTAACGGGCCAGCGGGTTGTAATGCTCCCAGCACGCCAACTGTCCGATGCGCCCGACTGCGCTGTCGACCGCTCGCAACCCGGAACCGTCGCCCTGCCCCCAGAGCATGCGTTCATGGTAGGTCGGCGAGATCTTACGGCGACACTGGATCAAGGTGCCGTCGCTATCGAACAGCAACTGCGTGTTGTAGAGCGTGCCACCATCGCGCTCGTTGACGCCAATGGACACCACCATCCCGGCTCGCTTGCAGGCTTCGGCGATGGCCAGAGTTGCGGGCGACGGTACGGTCACCGCTTGTTCAAGTAGCCGGAGGTGTTCCGCGCCCATCTCGAAAGGCCGCTGTACAAAAGAGAAATAGGGGTAGTACGGCACCACCGTCTCCGGGAAGGTGGCGAATTGCACGCCCTGGCGACCGAGCTCAAGGATGCTCTGGACAACTTTGTCCACCGTGCCTTCGCGGCTGTAGAGCGCGGGGCTGAGTTGTACGGCAGCCGCCTTTATGATGGTCATTGGGGATACCCCTACTTGGTTGATTGTTGGTTGTTGGCTTCCAGTCCCGGCGGCACCGGCGCCTTCAGGACGCGCAGGAGGGCGGCCAGCTTGCCGTCCAGTTCGAAGCCCACCTTGGTGATCTCCGGATTGCCGAAGCTGGCGAACCGAGTGCTGGGCTGGTCGACCGAGAACCGGGTGCGGTCCTGGGCGTCCTCATAGATCGCCGTCCGCAGCGGCGCATAAAGCATGACGGCCGGGTCGTGGTGGAACATGCGCTGCGCGATCGTGTGGTTGCCCATCAGGTATTCCACGCACCGCGACTGGTCGCCGGCCAACCGCATCAACGGCGTAACATCGGCCTGCCAGTAGACGAAAAAGCCGTTCGGTGCGGTTTCTGACGCCACCTGCAGCACGGTGTCCCAGTCTGTGACTTTGGCTAACCGCGCGGCATCGAACACCGGCACGGCCTGCTCGTACCGGGCCCGAAAATCGTCGAACGAGACCCCGACGTCGACCGAAAGACGATGCACTTGATGCACGATCGTCTCGACGGGGCCATCTGTCATGGTAATTCCTCCGGGCAGCGGGCGATCGTTGACACTGCCCCCACAGCCGCTCGGGCTGCCCCACCACGCCCATGTGTCGGCGAATGTCTCTCCGGCTCCGGTCTTCCTCTCTCGCCGGAAGCCAGCCACATTCCGGCGAGGGCAACGACACCGCCTGACATTTGCCAGAGGCCGAGCGTCTCTCCGAAACATATGACCGCCGTCAGCACCCCGACGATCGGGTCGAGGTTGAGGTAGGCCCCCACCAGGCTCGCATCCAGCTCACGCAGTGCACGGCTGTAGACGACGAACGCCAAGGCGGATGCAACGACGCCCAGGAATAGCGTGCCGAGCCAGCCCTGCAGCGAGGGATCCGGCCATGGGACGAGAGACAGCTCCACAGCGGCGGCGGGCAGGACCATGGCCATCCCGATGACTGACACGCAGGCGATCACGACGACTTGATCCGTGCCGGCGAGCCGCTTGGCGAGCACCGTATACGCCGCCCACGCCGCGACGGCTCCCAGCATGAAGGCAGCGCCGACCAGCGGGGCGGGCGATGCGCTGCCGCTCTCGCCGGTCGCAACAACGACCGCCACGCCGAACACCGACAGCAGAATGCCGGCGATGCGGCGTTTCGAGGGCGCTTCCTTGAGGCCGACTACAGCAGCTACCACGACGGCGGCGGGCACGAGCGCAAACACAATTGCGCCCTGAGCTGCCGAGCCGTAGACCATCGCATAGGTGAACCCGACATGGAAGATCACCACCCCGGTGAGCCCCATCAACACAAGCGCTGCAAGGGGAAGCGGTTGCGGGAGACGCCTGAGCCCGCCGCGCGCCGCCGCGATGGGCACCAGTACGGACGCCGCAATGAGAAAACGCAGAAACGTGAGGGTCAGCGGCGGGATGTCATGGACAGCGGCCTTGGTGACGACGAACGTGCTCCCCCACACGATCATTACGACGACGATACCGGCGAGCGCGCAGGAGCGGCGCGAGAGAGCGAGGTGAGCCTTGGTTTCTTCCCCGGGAAGCTCAAGCATGGTGTCCCTTTGGTTGATACGACCCGGGCACGGCGCGCATGCTAATGGAGACCCGATTCCAGGCGTTGATCGCGGCCGCCGCCCAAGTCAGGTCGACCAGTTCCTTCTTGGAGAACTCCTTCCTCGCCTCCGCGTAGAGGTCGTCGGGCACCCCATTTCCGATGTGGGTGAGCGCTTCCACCCAAGCGAGGGCCGCTCGCTCGCGATCGCTGAAGAAAGGCGTCTCCCGCCAGGCGCTCAGGGCATAGATCCGCTGCTCAGTCTCGCCGCCCGCACGGGCGTCCTTCGTGTGCATGTCGATGCAGAAGCTGCATCCGTTCATCTGCGACGCCCGGATCTTGACCAATTCGAGGAGGGAGTGTTCCAGCCCACACGTGGCGAGGTAAGAGCCCAGCGCAGTCATCGCCCTGGTCGCCTCCGGGGCCAGCCTCGGGTAGTTCAGTCGCTGCTCCATGATCAGCTCCTTTCGCGCTTTTGATGATCTACCCGACGCATTGCTGACAGCAGCGATCCCTTCGGGCAAGATCTCGGTACTCCGAACCGCTCGCCGACGCACCGACGGCGAGGACGAGGAGAAGGAGCTCTCACGTCGAGGCGCGGTCGATCCACTTTTCTATCGACGGTGCGTCGTAGCCGCCTAGCCTGTCGAGGAGGCCCTCGGGGGAGTCTGAGACCAAGATCATCGATCCGTACTCACGTCTGACGAATCCTTCGTCGAAGGCATGCCTCACGAACGCAAGCAACGGATCGAAGTAGCCCTGCACGTTGAGCAAGCCGCACGGCTTTCGATGCAGCCCGAGTTGTCCCCAGGTCAAGACCTCGAAGAATTCCTCCCACGTCCCCCAGCCGCCGGGCAGGGCGACGAACGCATCGGAGAGGTCCGCCATGGTGGCCTTTCGCTCGTGCATCGACGCCACGACGCGAAGCTCGGTCAAGCCGGTGTGCGCGATCTCCTTCGAGACGAGTGCGGCGGGCATGACGCCCGTCGCCTGTCCCCCCGCGGCGAGCACCGCGTCCGCGACGGCGCCCATGAGCCCGACACGGGCACCGCCATACACCAGACCGATTCCGCGTGCCGCCAGCGCGCGGCCAAGCTCCGTAGCGCGCTGCCGGTACTCAGAACGCGAGCCCGCACTCGACCCCGCGAAGACGCACACGTTCTTCATGTCGACCTAGGGTGGCCAGCGTCCCCGCTGGCCACCCTAGCGCACATTACCTTTCCCCTTCCCTCAGCAGCACACTCGGCGGAGCACCTTTCTTTTTCACATAGAAGACGAGGAGTTTCGCGGGTTTCGTCTCACTGGCATTGCGACTCACGATGTGCAAATCCGTGGGCGCTTCGTGAAAGACCTCGCCGGCGTGAACGGTCTTGACGCCACCACCCTTCACTTGAGTAACGACGCTTCCTTCCAGCACATACACGAAGAGATCCGCGTTATGTCGATGTGGCAGGGAGGCCTCGCCGGGAGCGAAGTCGACGGTTTCCACCATGCCTTCCTTTCCGGGCACATCGGGCAGATCCTTGGTCATCAGCCGTGTCACCGTTCCGACCTGGGCACTAGCGCTGCCAACCGCAACTACGCTGCCAAGCACTGCCAATAGCAACAACACCGTCTTGCTCATCATCTGCTCCTTTCAACGTTAGGGTTGACTGCTTCTTGTGTCTCACTCATCCTGTTTCCCTCTGACTGGCTTCGACGGGCCAGTAGCGCATCCAGGCTGAATGGGACGCTTCCGCAATTCGCGAGAAGCAAGGCGCCTCCCACCCCCGAGAAGACGGCAAAATTCAGGGGCGCCTTGACTCCCAACGCAAGCGTCATGGCCACCCCGAACGACAGAAGAAGAAGTCCACTCAAGAGCGCGGCGGCGCGCGTGTGCCAGCCGACGACAAGAAGAAGACCGCATACAATTTCAGCACCGGTGGCGATGACTCCCAGCGACGGAATCATTCCCGCCGGCACGTACCAATTGAGCGTGTGCGTGTATTCCAGGAACCGCGCGAAATTCCCCCACTCCACATTCGGTTGCCCAAACGCTCCCCACAGACCGAACCGGTCTGCCACGGCCGAAAGAAATCCTATCCCGAGCGCACATCGCAAAAACGCCGAGCTGAAGCTGCCCCATCTGAGAGACATGTCTCTCCTCCTTTTGTTATGACTTTAGAGGATAGGCAACATGAACGACCCCAGGCCCAGCCAGCCTGACCGCTTCCTGGCGAAAGCCGGGATCAAAGCCGAGCTCGCGGCGTGCTTTGGTGATCGAGACAAAGCCGTCGTCCTCGGCGATGTTGAATATGCCTGGCTCGCCTCGGTCGATCGCGAGCAGGGCGGCATGGGCCGCTGCGTCGACGTGAAGAGGCGCTGGTCGGGTTGGCTCATCCCTCCCCGTTCCCGGTCCATATAGTTGACCATAACGAAGCACCACGCCTTCAACGGGAGGCGACATCGTTGTCAATTGCTCGAGCGCTGCAACGCCTTCCACAACGATGGCATTAGGTGATTCGGCGCGGAGATCCAGCGGAGCATTCTCAGAATAGGGTTGAGGCCCATCCGCGTAGACCCAACAAGCCAAGCTTTGGGCGATGATCCGACGAACACCGGCTTCACGAGCCACCGCAACCAGATTGCGCGTTCCCTCGATGCGGATACGCGTAGTACGGACAATGCCCTCTGCCATGCCGCTCGGTTCAAGATTGGCCGGAAGATCCGTGAGTTGATTCATGACGATGCCCGGACCCACCGCAGTCATTGCCCGGGACAATGCCAGGGCATCGAACACGTCGACGACGATGGGGGTGACGCCGGCGGTCCTAAGCTCGGCGACTTTTCTCTCTGTTCGAGTCGTACCGAACACTTGATAACCCGCGTCGAGCAACTGCGGCACAAGCCGTTTGCCGATCGCTCCGGTTGCACCGGCGAGAAATACCTTTGCCACGTTTGTTCCTCCCTGTGTGGTGGGTTGCTGCTTGAGCAATCCCGATACGTGCTTAGGAATCTGCAGGCCAGCGCTTCGTTGCTCGACTTCGACACTCACGGCAGGGTCTGGCAAGAAGGCACTATTTCGCTGGAGTTCCGAGCCCGGCCGACGATAGTGACGGCTTCGACAGCACCGTAGCTGCCTGGCGTGACACCCGTGACTCGCCGAAAGGTGGTCGTGAAGTGGCTCTGGGAGCGAAAGCCCACCACATGCGCCACCTCGCCGATGGACGCCTGCCGGTCGGGGAGCACGAGCAAGATCGTGGCTACCTCGATCCGCCGCCGGATCACGAACTGCCGCGGGCTGATGCCGGTGCTCTTCTTGAAGAGGCGCGCGAAATAGTACGGGCTCATATGGACTACCGCGCTCAGCTCCGCGAGCCTGAGCTCTCCGGCTAGATTCGCCTGGACATGTTCCGCGACCCGTCGAAGCCGCGACCACGGCAAGCCGCCGATCACCTGGTCTCTGGGCCTGCGCCACGCGGGAATGGCATCGCGCACGTGATCGATCATCACTGCTCACCGCCGCGCCGACGAGCCGGCTTTGGACCGCTGGTGAGACCGCCATGCCCCGGAGACATGTACCCCGCGAGCCGCTTGCGAAGAAGCAGGCGCGCACGGTGCACGCGGGCCTTTGTGCTGGCAACCGTGATGCCGAGGACCTCGCCGACCTCCCGGTACGACAGCCCCTCGACATCGCGCAGCACGACCACCGCGCGGTACTCCGCGGGCAGCTCGTCGAGCGCAGCGGTCAAAACGGTCCGGAGCTCGCTCTGGAGCGATGGATCGTCGACGCGCGGCGACCAATCGGTGATGGGCTCGGGAGGCCGGCCCTGCTCATCGAAGACCGGCAGCGCCTCGTCCAGTGAGCGGTCCAGGCGCCGGCGGTACCCGCGGCGCAGTGTCCCATAGGCGGCATTGGCGACGATCCGATAGAGCCACGAGCCGAAGCCCGAGTCGCCCCTAAACGTCTCGATCTTCCGAATCACGCTCCAGAACGCGTCCTGGATGGCTTCCTCGGCATCCTGCCTGCTCCCAGTGATCCTGATGGCCAGGCGATACGCGCGGTCGCCGTACGTGGCGACGAGGCGCTCGGCGGCGGTCGGGTCGCGTCGGCGCAGCGCTTCCACGATCGGCCAGTCGCGATCGACTCTTGCCGGGGCAGCCCCCATGGTGAATTCCCCCGCGACGACCGTTTCTTGCTCTCGAAGTTGTTGCACTTCCATGGCACGTGCCCTCCCGCGACCGAACGATCGGTGTCGTAGCTAGGATGCAATGCCCCTCTTACGCATGGGCGGTGCCAGCGCGTGGCAGGGAGCAGAAACACTGCCTCCGCGTGTAGTTGCGCGTCCGCTCCGGCAGAGGGGCCCGCCAACGAGATCTCGTGGCAGCACGAGAATTCGCTGGCGGACCGACGAGATCTCGTTAAACTCCGACCATGCGTCCGGAAGCCTTGCAACCGGTCGCCCTCGCTGTCGCCCAGGAACGGTCGCTCGACGTGGTCCTGGCTCGCATCGCCCAGGGACTCGCCGGGCAGCCGGGCGTGGCCCTAGCCCGCGTGTGGCTCCTCGCGCCGGGCGACATCTGTGACGGCTGCCACGTGCGGAGCGAGTGCCCGGACCAGACCCGTTGCCTCCGGCTCGTGGCGAGCGCCGGCCGACCGACTCGCTCGCCCGAGGACTGGTCGCGCCTGGACGGCGACTTCCGGCGCGTCCCCCTGAACGTCCGCAAGGTCGGCCGCATCGGCGCCACCGGGGAGGGCATCCTGATCAAGGAGGTGGCGGACGATACCGCCTGGATCGCCCGCCCGGAGTGGGCCCTGCGCGAGGGCATCCGGAGCTTCGCTGGCCATCCCCTGCTGTTCCGGGACGAGGTCCTCGGGGTGCTGGCCGTCTTCACCCGCACGCCGCTCGACGAGGATGCCTTCGCCTGGCTGCGCGTGTTCGCCGACCACGCCGCGGTGGCCATCGCGCATTCCCGTGCCTTCGAGGAGATCCGCCGACTCGGCGAGCAGCTCGCCCTGGAGAACACCTATCTGCGTGAGGACGCGCGGGCGGTGGCGGGCGGCATCATCGGCGGGAGCGCCCCCCTTCAGAAGACGCTCGAGCAGATCGCCCTCGTGGCGCCGACGGACACGAGCGTGCTGGTCCTGGGCGAATCGGGCACCGGCA
>LLBZ010002549.1_pt9 | contig 14639 bp, 14 predicted proteins | sample 1489421 | NCBI WGS metagenome assembly LLBZ01 (sample SAMN04092657, study PRJNA295927) | soil metagenome | biome: Soil prokaryotic community; feature: Bulk soil; isolation source: soil from tomato rhizosphere | host: tomato cultivar Moneymaker | place: South Korea | collected 2011-11-01 | reverse complement strand
AAGTTTTCGCTGCGTCATGAACGCAGCAGATGTCCGGTTAAAAATTTGGCTCTGAAATTCGATCCTGAAGCGCGGGCCGATACACAAGTTATTCCTGCGCGGCGCCTTACCCCGGGTGGTTGCGCATCCAGTCGGCGGTTTGATGGAAAGATTGCATCAGACGCTTTTGCAACGGCTCAGTAACGCCGACATCCTGCATTGCCCATGCCATGCAGCGCAACCACTGATCCCGTTCCGCCGATGCAATCGGATATGGCAGATGCCGGGCGCGCAGGCGCGGATGACCGAAGCGTTCGATATACAGGTCGGGCCCGCCCATCCAGCCGGATAGAAACCAGAATAGTTTGTCGCGCGAACCGTCGAGGTTTGTCGGATGCAGTGCACGGATGCCGGCGAACTCGGGCTCCAGATCCATCAGATCGTAAAAGCGGTCCACCAGCTCGCGCAGTTTTGTCTCGCCACCAATAAGTTCGAAGGTAGTAGTTTGATCAATGTCGTCTTGAGCCATGGGCCGAATAATAGCGCATCGCTGAGGCATTTCACGCCTCACTTTCCAAAAAACACGGTTCCATCGGGTGCAATAAATGCAATCCAATTGGGATACCACATCAACACTGCTCCAAAAATATCAATAGCCCTTGTTGACAAATTCGTGCATCGAACAGATGCCGCTCTGATTCAATGACGATACAGCGGGTGATGAAGTTTTTCAGGCATGCCGTTTGGTGATTCAAGTCGCAAGCTCAACGTTGGCAATGCCTGTTTGAAATCTCTCCGTTCCAGCAATAACGAACGGCGAATTTTTTCATTTTTCAAACATGGCGGTGTATTCAAAACGAAAGATGAATCGCAGAGGCAAGTTCCCTTTGAGTCGACGCAACGACGCGGTTGATATCGCTCAATCGACACCCAACTCGCGATCCTCCGATACCTTAACTAGCTACCATTAATAAAAACGTAATGCCTCTGTCGATTTGAAAATTCATGGTAAGCATTGCTGCTTCTTTGAGCAACTTGATTAATCAGTTTGTATTGTCCGGCGTTGTCCTTGTCGGCACGCATTGATGACATTGATACGATCTTTGCAGATGCTTGCGTACATGGATACTCACTCGCAAATTTTTTTAGTGGGTATTTGGGCTGAAGGCGTCATTCATGATTTTCACAATCGCAGAAGACAAAATGCCAGGTGGAATATGCAGGATTTAATCAGCAGGAACTCCACACGGCTGGAACTTTCGATGCGTCTGATGGATGTGACCGGTTTGCTCATTGCAGGTCAGCTGGTCGGCTGGCTTCACTTCAACGATGCCTTGATCGGCGCGGCGCCGGTTCACACCATTCTTTTGTATTTTTGCTGCGCGCTCGCCTTGTTCTTGTTTCCGCAATTCGACGTCTATACATCCTGGCGTGGCCGCTCAATATCGGCCATGTTCATCCGCCTGGCAGCAGCATGGGCTGCACTCCTGCTCATTGGCGTCGTTTTCAGTTTTTTGATTCACAAGGTTGGCGAACTATCACGACTCTGGATGGTTTACTGGTTTTTGTCGGGCATCGTCGTACTGGTGCTTTCCAGAACCATCGTGCATACCACGCTTGGCTATCTGCGCAGGAAGGGCTTGAACAACAAGCGCGTGATCATTGTCGGCTACGGCGCCATCGGGCGAGAAATGCACCAGCGCGCCACCACGAATGACTGGTATGGCTACGAAGTAAAGGCGGTTCACGCCGCCCCGGAGGATACGGTGCATCTGCAGGATCATGCCATCACACAGTTAAACAAATTTGAAGAAATCCCGGCATATGCCGCCACCAATGACATCCGCGAAATCTGGATCACACTGCCGATGAGTGCATCAGTGCAGCTGCGGCAGTTACAGCTACTGCTGCGTAACTCGCTGGTCGATATCCGATGGATGCCGGATACGTTCAGCATGCAGATGTTAAGCAGCCGAATGATCGACTTCATGGGCTTTCCGACAGTCGACCTCAATACCCCGATGTCGAATGGACCCGGTGGCGTATTCAAGGATTTGTTCGACAAGGCCTTCGCACTGGCTGCGCTAATCATGCTTGCGCCGCTGTTCATCGTCATTGCCATTGCCATCAAACTCAGCTCTCCCGGCCCGATCCTGTTCAAGCAACCGCGTCTGGGTTTGAACGGAAAAAAATTCAACGTCTACAAGTTTCGAACCATGAAAATGCATGATGAACGCGACAAGGTCACGCAAGCAACCAGGAACGATCCGCGCATCACACGCATCGGCCAGTTTTTGCGCCGCACCAGTCTCGACGAACTACCGCAATTCATCAATGTACTGAAAGGCGAAATGTCGGTCGTCGGTCCACGCCCGCATGCGCTGCAGCACAACGAGATGTACAAGGATTTGCTAGAACTCTACATGCTGCGCCATCGAGTCAAGCCAGGCATTACCGGATGGGCGCAGATCCATGGTTACCGCGGTGAAACCGACACGATCGAGAAAATGGCCAAGCGCGTGCAGTTCGACCTCCACTATATCCAGAACTGGTCACTGTGGATGGATCTGAAGATTATTGCCTGGACTGCCTTCAAGGGCTGGACCGGAAACAACGCTTACTAGCGCACATCATCAAGCCAGGCAATCAATCAAGGAACGCATTTGTCAACTACACCGCAAGGCATTGACCCAAGGCGCATTGGAAATAAATCCGGCATCTGGAAACAGGCAATTTGAAAAACATCAGTAAAAGAGGAATAGAACCGCCATGCATAAAAAAATTACCAAGGCAGTTTTTCCTGGCGCGGAGCGCCATCTGCACAACTTGCGTGTCGATCCAGATGATGAAGTTCAGCTCAGCGGCGGTATCGCAGCATTACTGGCGGAGGCAGCAACGTGATTGACCACTTTCTCAACAAGGAAACGATGATGCCGTCTGCACCAGCCACGCGCGACAGCAATGCGCGGCTGGACGGTGCCCGTTCGAAAGTCGCACTGATTACCGGTGTCAGCGGCCAGGACGGCACTTACCTGGCCGAACTGCTACTCGAAAAAGGCTACACGGTCTATGGCATCAAGCGTCGCACCTCGATGTTCGATGCAGAGCGTCTCACGAAGACGCAGTGGAACGAATCGCACCGCTTCTATCTGTGCCATGGCGACATGACGAATGGCGCCAGTCTGTACCGCATCATCGAGCAGGCGCAGCCAGACGAAATCTACAATCTTGCCGCGCAGAGCGAAGTGGCCTATTCGTTTGAAGAACCCGAATACACAGCCGACTCCGACGCGCTCGGACCGCTGCGGGTCCTCGAAGCCATTCGCAAACTCGGCCTGCAAGACAAGACCCGGTTCTACCAGGCGTCGACATCCGAGTTATTCGGACACGCACAAGAAACACCGCAATGCGAATCGACGCCGTTCTATCCGCGCAGCCCGTACGCCGTCGCCAAGTTGTATGCGTACTGGATCACCGTCAATTACCGTGAAGCGTACGGCATGTATGCATGCAACGGCATCCTGTTCAACCATGAGTCGCCGCTGCGGCGCGAGCACTTCGTCACGCGCAAGATCACACGTTCGATGGCGCGCATCGCGCTTGGCTTGCAGGACTGTATGCAGCTCGGCAATCTGGACGTGCGACGTGACTGGGGCCATGCACGCGACTATGTCGAGATGCAATGGCTGATGCTGCAACAGGATCAACCTGAAGATTACGTGATCGCGACCGGCATCCAGCACAGCGTGCGCGACTTCATCAATGCTGCGGCGACAGAGCTGAGCATGACACTGGAATGGCAAGGTCAAGGCATTGATGAAATCGGCATTGTCATCGAGCCCGGCCCGAATGCCGGCATCAGACGCGGCCAAGTGATTGTGCGTGTCGACCCGCGCTATTTCCGCATGTCCGATGTCGATGCAGTGTTGGGCGATCCGACCAAGGCGCACGCACGGTTGGGCTGGCAACCGAAGATCGGCTTCGCACAGATTGTCAGCGATATGGTGCGTGCCGATCTTGCCGAGAACCTGCAAGCGATTCGCGGCGACCAGGCATTCGCGGTACATAACGCGGCATTACAGAACCCGCTATGACGCCAGCGTCACTACCAATGAACAGGCAACGTGCAAACGACATTGTTGCTCCAACCAACAAGAAAAGAGGAAAACATGAACAACGATCTGCGCAAACGTATCTATGTTGCCGGCCATCGCGGCCTTGTGGGCTCCGCCATTGTCCGAGCGCTTCATCGTCGCGGCTATACCAATATTGTGACTCGTACCCATGCGGAACTGGAACTGGCCGACCAGGCACAGGTACGCGAATTTTTTGCTTCCGAAAAAATTGATGAAGTGTATCTGGCGGCAGCACGCGTTGGCGGCATTCATGCCAACAATACCTACCCTGCCGAATTCATTTATGAAAACCTGACGGTGCAAGGCAATGTCATCCACGAAGCATGGCGCAACGGCATCACCAAGTTGCTGTTTCTCGGATCGTCATGCATTTATCCGCGCATGGCGGAACAGCCGATCAAGGAAGAGTATCTGATGACCGGTGCACTGGAACCGACCAACGAACCATACGCGATTGCCAAGATCGCCGGCATCAAGATGTGCGAAAGCTACAACCGCCAGTACGGCACCGATTACCGCAGCGTCATGCCGACCAATCTGTATGGACCAGGTGATAACTATCACCCTGAAAACAGTCATGTGATTCCGGCATTGCTCCGCCGTTTTCATGAAGCAAAACTGAACCGGGCGGAGAAGGTCGTGATCTGGGGCACCGGCACGCCGCGTCGCGAATTTTTGTATGTCGACGATATGGCGGATGCATGTCTCCATGTGATGAGCCTGGAACGAGCAACCTATGATGCCAATACCACACCGACGTTGTCACATATCAATGTAGGCGCCGGCAAAGACGTCACTATTGGCGAACTGGCGGAATTGATTCGCAAAGTGGTCGGCTACGAGGGCAAGATCGAGTTTGATACCAGCAAGCCGGATGGCACGCCGCGCAAGTGGATGGACACCAGCAAACTGATCGTACTCGGCTGGTCGCCAAGGATTCAACTGCTGGAAGGCATGATCGAAACGTACAGTCAATTCGAAGCAGAATCGGACTATGGCGGAATCGCTACTGCGGCAGCATAGCGGCGGCCGGCATTTCGTGACAGCAAGGCAGGCGCACCAAGCACGCACCAAACAACCACGTACCGGACCGAGGAGCGCAAGACCGAGGAGCACAAATGTACAACGTACCAGCGTGCATCGCGATCGGCAATTCTTCTGCGCTGATGCCGGCAGGCGACCAGATCAAGCGACGCATGGATGCCGCCGGCAGTCCCCACGTCGATTTTTTTCGAGAAATCCATGGCCATGTTTAATACGATTGCCGTCACGTTGATCGCATTGGTCGCGATCCCGATCATCATCGGCACCAGTCTGAAAAACGCCAAAGTTACCGCACTCGCGTTGATCGCCGTCCTGTTCATGTTCGGCTCCTCGACCTGGGGTGAGACTGAAATCAGGAACACGATCTATTCGCGCGGCGTTGGTGAATTGTCGTTTTCACTGATCAATCTTTTCCTGTTCGTCGCCGGCTCGGCGGTGCTCATTCGCAAGCTGACCGATCCGCTCTATCCCAATATTGCGCCCCCGATTGCCAATTACTTCTGGGGCTTCACTTTCCTGTTGCTGGCCCATGTACTGGTCGCCATCGTGTCCGGCATTGATGTGCTGGTGGCGCTCGGCTATAGCGGCATCATCAACGTGCTCAACATGCTGGTGTTCATTTATCTCGCCGTCATGGCATTCCGCAAAGAAAAGGATCGCGACAAGCTGCTTCTGGCGATCATCCTGCTTGCCGCTGCGCGTGCTGTTTTCGGATTGATTCGTTACCAATGGTTCGGCGGCGATAGCGCCAATCCATACCAGAACTTTGAACGCCTCGATATCAAGATTGTCTTTTTCGACATGTCGGACAACTTCATTGCCAGTCTCGCTGCATTTTGCGCAGCATGGTTGCTGACGTCACCGACCGCAAGAGTGTCCATCATGCAGCGCATTGCGCTATGGGGTCTTTTGGCGCTTGAAATTGCAACCGTCACGCTGTCATTTCGCCGTTCTGCGTTGCTTGGCATGGGCTTGATGTTTGCTTTCCTGATCTACCGTTTGCCGGGTCGACGCCGTATCCAGATTCTCCTGCTCTCGGGGGCGATCGCATTTGCCGGCGTCACCGTATTCTTCGAGCAACGCCTGCAATATGCAAGCAAGGGGGACGGCAATGTGATTACATCAATGATTTACGACATTGCCCCCGACAAGAGCGTTACGTCGGGCAGTAATCGATTCTATGAACTGTATGCGGCATCGAAAAGTATCGGCAACAACTGGCTCTTCGGCCTCGGCACCTGGGGTACGTTCACCGGCGACGAAACAGCACTGTCGTATCACTTCGGCCGATTCGATTTTGTGCACAGCGGATTCGGACACATCATCCTGAAGACTGGACTGATCGGCCTTGCTCTCTTTCTCGGATTGCTCTACCGCTTCTGCCGCTTTTACTTCAAGCGATGCAAGCATCTGACCGGCAATGCACGTCTGCTGGCGGATGCCGGATTTGCCGGTTTCCTGTTCTGGTTCCCGACACTGTTGATCGGCACGCCAATTATCGAATTCCGGACCATGCTGCTGATCGGCTTAACGCTGGCCTTGCCATTCATTGCTGTCGGTGTCACACGCAGCCACCCGAATGCCAACAAACACTACTCTTATGCTGCTGCGTAACTCGCTCTGGAATATTACCGGTTCCGCGATACCTGCACTCGCGGCGCTGGCAACAGTGCCGCTGTTGATTGGCGCGCTAGGTGTCGAAGGATACGGCATTGTGACGATCGTCAGTTCAGTGATCGGCTATTTCGCCGTACTGGACATCAACATGAGTTCCGGCGCCATCAAATATCTCGCCGAAAATCATGCAGCGGGCGATCGCGAACGCTTTTCCGAAACCTTCTGGTTCGGCGCTTCCTTCTACGGCCTGCTCGGCCTCGTTGGCGCACTCCTCATTTTTTTCGGTGCCGATTGGCTGGTGCAACGGCTGTTCGATCTGCCCGATACCACGCGCGAATCGACATCGCTGGCGCTCAAGATCGGTGCAGTCGGCTTTGCGTTGACGCAGGCGCAGCATTACCTGATTGTGGTACCGCAGGCGCTGCAGCGCTATGACCGTTCCGCACAGACTGAAGCGTTCTTCGGCGTATTCGTGAATGTTGCGTCGGTCATTATTGCACTCGCCGGCGGCGGCATTGCCGGCGTCATTGCGGTGCGAGTCCTTGTCTCGGCGCTGAATGTCATGTACTTGATTGTGTTGATTCGCGGACTCAATCTTCATATCACATTGCGCTGGCCGCGCAAGGAATTACGGGATGGGCTGATGTCGTTCAGCGCGTACGCGTATCTGAGCAAGCTCGCGTCCACCATGCATCAGCATGGCGACAAGCTGATCATCGGTGCTCTCGCAGGTCCGGTTGCCCTTACGTTCTATACGGTGCCGGTGACACTTGCCAGCCGGATTCTCGGACTGACCTACCGTCTGTCAAGCGTGATCTATCCGCGCGCCAGTGCACTGGCTGCGACCCGGCGCATGGAAGAATTGCGACCGATTTATCTGGGTGCGATGCGCTATGTCACGTATCTCAATTTGATGGCGCTTGGCGTCATCGTGCTGGCCGGCGACGAATTCCTGCGGCACTGGGTTGGCGAGGAATTCGTCACGCGCGGCTATCCGATCCTGGTGCTGGTGACACTCGCATTGCTGTTCGATTCTCTGACCAATGTTCCATCAATGGTCAATGATGCTCTCGGACATCCACGCGTTTCCGGCACGTTCGCGTTGCTGCGAGGCCTGCTCGGTGTTGGCCTCGTGTATGCGGGCGTCTCGATTGCCGGCATTACTGGTGCGGCAACTGCGCATCTCGTTGGCGCCCTTCTGTTGAGTGGCGGATTTATTTTCTACGTACACGGCAGAACCGTACCGATTCCGCTGATCGATACCTTGCGTGAAGGATGGGGGCGCAGTATCGCCGTCGGCTTGCTGATTTTCGGCGTCTTGTTCCCTCTCAAATGGCTACTTCCTTCCAGTCTGCTCGCCACACTGCTGATCGTATCGACGGCAGTCATGGTACTTGCGGCTGCCGGGATCAAGCTCATCGTCGGCGTCGATGAACGTGCGGCACTCCTCGCTGTCGCACGTCGCTTCCGTAATTCCGTTTGACTGTCATGCGAATCCTTATCGTTAGCGAAGACATCCCTTATCCAAACATGGGTGGCCTGGCCAAGCATGCGCTGAATCTTGCGCGCGCACTGGTGCAGGCGGGACATCGTGTCGACGTCCTTGGCGGCGATCAGAATTCGATTGCAGTCGCGGGAGAAGAAGTAAATTTCGGTGGCCGCTTCTTTGGCGAACTGAATGGCCACTTGTCCGGTTGGAAGGAGCGATCGCTCGGCACCTATCTGCCGCTCAAGCGGCGCTGGGTCGGCCGGCACTTCGCGAACATCATCATGCGACGCGCCGCCGATTATGACGCCATTCATTATCACGGTCATGTGCCGAATCTTGCACACTATATTCCGGCATCCGTCAATTTTGTGCAGACCCGTCATGATCATGGCAGCGAATGCATGCGCAGCACGCGTTTTCGCGATGGAGAAATTTGTACGTCAGTCGATCCCGCCGAATGCGCACGCTGCATTCGGCCCAATCCGAATGTGCTGCAGCGTACGATAACCACAATCGCGGTGAAGCAATTCAGAAGCGATGTCGCGGATGCATTCAGCCGCCACAAGACAATTTTCGTATCCGACATGTTGCGCCGCAATTTCACACGCACCATGGGACCGGGTCCATGGGGTGCGGTCGTGCATAACTTCATTGACGTCGATCGGCTTGAGCAGGCGCGCATGTGTGCTCCTGCACCGGTATGCGATGGCATGCTGCATGTATTTATCGCCGCCAAGTTCTACAAGGCGAAAGGCATCGAAGCATTCCTGCATGAACTGTCCCCGCGCCTGCCTGCGAACCTTCGCGTCACGCTCGCCGGGGACGGCGTTGACGAAGAACGGCTGCGTGCCGAGTTCGAAAGCGAACGCATCCGCTTCCTCGGCTGGTGCAACCCGGAAAAGACGCTGCAGATGGCAGCCAGCGCGAATGCCATCGTTGTACCGTCGATCTGGGAGGATCCCTGTCCATCGACGATTTTTGAGGGTTTGCTGCTCGGCAAGCCCACATTTGCGCTGGCGCGCGGCGGCACGCCCGAACTGGCAATGTATGCATCGGCGCCCGAACAGTTGCGACTGCATGCCGACATGCATGCGTTGGTGTCCGATCTGATTTCATTCGACGCAAAACAGAAATTTCCTTTGCCGTCGCAAGTGTTGGGCAGTTCGGCACATGCCGCCGAAAAGCTGGTGAGCATTTATCGCTTGCCACCGGGCCGCCTTTCCGACTGATAGGGTTATTGTCATGCCGCTTACCTTTTCCATCATCACTTGTACCTGGAATAGCGCCTCGTATCTCGATCAATCGATCTCCTCGGTATTGATGCAGGACTATCCGCATATTGAATACGTCTTCGTCGACGGTGGTTCCAGCGATGGCACGCTGGAACGTATCCGTGCACTGGGCCGGCCGTATCGCCTGGTTGAAAACGTCCGCGGCGGCATCAGCAACGCGATGAATGAAGGCTTGCACGCTGCCACTGGAAACGTGGTCGCCTATCTGCATTCGGACGACTACTATCTGTATCCCGATGTGCTGTCGACAGTGGCGCGCCATCTGGATTCCGGCAATCGCGGCTGGTTGTTCGGCCGCATTGAGCAGGATATCGGCGGCCGTCTGCGCCCGGAGGGTTTCACTGCCCCGCGTTATAGCCTGAGGCGCCTGCTGCGCCGCAACTTCATCCCGCATCCGGCGACTTTCGTACGGCGCAAATTGATGTTGCGCGCCGGCGGATTCGACACGGCGTTGAAATACGCAATGGATTACGACCTGTGGCTGAAGCTCGGCCGACTGGCCGAGCCAGTACAGCTGGACGAGGCATTCGCCGCATTCCGCGTGCATGACGGCAGCGCGTCCACCAAGAACAAGCTGGCGGCAATGGAAGAAGATTTCCGGGTACGGCTGGCGCATGCGGGCGCCAATCCATTGGTGCGTGGCATGCATTACACCCGCTATCTGGTACGCCGTCAGCAGGTATTGCAAGCAGGAGCACACGCATGAGAATGGCCGCATTTTCCCTGATTCTGGCGACGGTCGGCCGCACCAGAGAACTCGATCGCCTGTTCAACACGCTGGCGGCACAGACCTTCCATGATTTCGAGGTCATCGTAGTCGACCAGAATCCGGATGACCGCCTTGTACCGCATATCGAACGTGCATGCAGCTTCGGTATCGTGGTCAAGCACCTGAAACACAATCCGCCCAATCTGGCAGCGGCACGCAATGCCGGCATTGCTGCGGCGACCGGCGAATGGCTTGGCTTTCCCGACGACGATTGCTGGTATGACCCGCATGTTCTCGCAAGAATCGCCAAGCGTTTCAAACACCCGACCACACCCGTCGGCGTGATCGTGCGCTGGGTCGAACAAGGCGAGCCGCCGATTGCCGTGCCGATGCTGAGCTGGGAACGTTCACGTGCATTCCGTGACGTGCCGGTCAGTTCGATCACGCTGTTTTTCCAGCGCAATATGTTTAATCAAATCGGCGGCTTCGACAGTCGCCTCGGCATTGGCCAGTGGTTCGGCGCCGCCGAGGAAACCGACTTTATCCTGCGCGCATTGCGCCATGGCGCTATTGTCGCGTATGAGCCCACAGGCGAAGTACATCATGCCGTGGCGCCAAAAACATTCCAGGCGGACCCCAATGCACGGCTGGCTGCACGCTATCGTGCACGTGGCACAGGCGCGTTATATGCCAAACACGGATTACCGCTGTGGGTCATCGTGCGAGGTCTCGTCGCACCGGTGTTGCGCCCGCTCATACGTGGATCGTTCGGCGCGGAACTCGCGCACGGTCGTGCCGTCATGCTTGGACGGCTCGACGGACTGCTCGGCTGGAGACGACGCGCTCAATAGGCTTGCTTGCTTGTTCAGACGCAAAGTCGCTTTCGCCACGTTCGGTAGACTGTTGTCAACAAGGTATGTACTTGAACTCAAACTCATTGGTTCATTGGTTAGATGAGTGTCATGCATGGTCCTCGGTGAATTGCCGGCTGGACCCGATCGATGATGCATTCTGATCACTCGGCTATTTTTTAATTCTGCAAACATGCCAAAAAGTACCGTAGTCACTGAGCATGGCAAATCTGCGGCCCAACATCCATCCGCACTGCCAATGCATCGACAAAAGATCTCATCGGACCAGACTCCGCCGCTCACCGACAACCGGCCATCCGAGCCGACGGAATCGGATGCGAGTCGCTTGCACGCAGCATTGGACCGGGCGCGCGAGCAGCGCAAAAGCAATCTGAGCTTGCTGAAAATTGTATTGATTGCGACCTCACCGACATTACACAAGCTGCCGGTCTATTACCGGCTCTCGGAAATGCACGACGTGAAGCTGCATGTTCTGTTTTGCTGCCGTCATGAACCGGGATGCGTGTGGAATATTCCACCGCTGGATTTCGAACACACTTTCCTGAGCGAGCGGATCGGCACAATCAATGGCCGCCCGATGTGCAACAGCATAAACGTCGTTTCGCATTTGAAACGTCTGGCGCCTGATGTCGTTGTGTCCGATGGTTTTCATCCGACCCATTTATATGCGTTTGCCTATGCCGCGATGAAAGGCATCGCGCATGTGCCGCTGACAGACGGCACCGATTATTCGGAAAGCACACCCAATCGCATGCAGCACGCGCTCCGCCGGTTCATCTACGCGCACTCTGCCGCCTTCGTTTCCGCCGGCGCGGGTGGCCATCGCCTGTATTGCAGCTATGGCATTGATGACGTACACCGCTTTACATCGAGCCCCTGTGTGGATAACTCGCGTTTCTCGCCGCTGCAGAATGTCATTGGCAAAGGACGGGATGCGACGCCTCAAAAGCGGTTCGACTTTCTGTTCAGCGGACTGCTGGAGCAAGCGAAAAATCCGTTATTCGCATTGCATGTGGCGATCGACGTCGCAAAAAGATTGAATCGCAAGACAAGTATTTTATTTGCCGGTGGCGGCAGCATGGAAGAGCACGTACGGTGGGTGGCTGCACAAAACGCGGACTTGATCGATGCCGCATTTTCCGGTCATGCAATGCAAGACCAACTACCTGCATTGTTCCGCTCGGCGCGCATTCTGCTCTTTCCTGCACGCTGGGACAGATGGGATATCGTGATCAATCAGGCATGCGCAGCCGGATTGCCGGTCATTGCCTCGCCCCACTCGGGCGTGGTCGGCGATCTTGTAATTCATGAAGAGAATGGATTCGTGCATGAACTGGAGATCGATGCCTGGGGCCAACATGCAACAATGCTGCTTTCGAAACCTGACCTCTTTGAACGATTTGCCCAACGCAGCCGCACGCTGGTTGCCGGATTCACATTCGACAAGGCCGCAGACGGACTGGTCGCCGCATGCAGGCACGCATTCACTGCACGGGCCAGAGGCAAAGTCAGAAAAGACGCCCGGAGCCGGCCTCGCGTTGTGATCGTCGAGCGCCAATTGCTGCATTATCGTGTCGCCGTGTACGAACGCCTTCGCGCGCTGCTCGACAAGGAAGACGTCGAATTGCAGTTGTTGGTCGGTGAAGGCACACCGGATGAAAAGAAAAAGAAGGATGAGGTCGCTCTTGACTGGACGATTGCAATTCCGACCCGCTATTTCTGGAACAACCAGATTTGCTGGCAACCGTTTTCTTCCTATGCGCGCGACGCCGACATGGTCATCGTGATGCACGAGAACAAGCTCATCTACAACCTGTGGCTGATCTCGTTCGGACGCCCGCGCCGTCTCGCATTCTGGGGTCATGGCCGCAACATGCAATCATCCAATCCGAATGGGTGGAGAGAACGCTTCAAGCGCTGGACTCTGACCAAGGTCGATTGGTGGTTCGCGTACACCGATTCCACCGCGACGCTGGTAACGTCGGCCGGGTTTCCGCGCGCACGCACATCAGTGGTTGACAACGCGGTCGACACGCGCGAGATGGCGCAATTCTGTAATGCCATCAGCACAGACGATTGCCGCCGCCTGCGTGCAGAAATGGGGCTTGAAAATGGTCCCATCGGCTTGTATGTCGGTTCGCTGTACGAAGACAAGCGACTGCAGTTCCTGCTGGATGCGGCAAAGCGGATTCGCGACAAGGTACCGGGATTCCAGTTGCTGGTTGTTGGCGCAGGACCGGACCAGGCATTGATTGAAGCTGCAGCCAACGAGCATGAGTGGATCCATTATTTCGGCCCGTTGCAGGGACAGGAAAAGGCGAACATGCTGGCACTGGCCGATGTCATGCTGAATCCGGGCCTGGTCGGTCTCGGCATTCTCGATTCGTTCGTTGCAGGCTCGCCGATGTTTACGACCGATTGCGATCTGCATTCGCCTGAGATTTCCTACATGGTCTCAGGCCAGAACGGCGTAATGACGGATAACGACATGGCCTCGTATGTTGTCGCCGTGGTCGATACGCTGAACAATCCAGCCGAACTGGAACGATTGAAGAACGGCGCACTCGCCACCGCGTCGCGCTACACCGTCGAGAACATGGCGAATCGCATCTGCAACGGCATCATGGCGTGCATTGCCAGCGTGTGACTGGAGAATCCAAGGCATGAGCGTGGTGTTTTCCTGTTCGCTTGATGATGGCAATCCGTCCGACATGCGGGCTGCCGAGATCCTGAACAAGCATCGTTTGAATGCGACGTTCTATATTCCGATCACGAATGGCGAAGGGGCCAATGTACTGGCAGCATCCGACATCCGCGCATTGTCGCAGACATTCGAGATCGGCTCGCACACGCATGACCATTGTTTTCTGAAAGACCTTTCGCTCGATACCGCACGCTATCAGGTAAGCGAAGGCAAGCGTCGCCTGGAAGACATCATCGGCGCCAGCATCAGCGGATTCTGCTATCCGGGCGGAAAGTACCGACGCGAACATATCGACCTGGTTGCCTCGGCTGGGTTTCGCTATGCGCGCACTGTGGTGAACCTGTGTTTCGACAAGGGCGATCACCCATTCGAAATGCCGACCACCATCCAGTTTTTTCCGCATGACAGAAACATCTACCTGCGCAATTTCGTCAAGGGCGGAAGCTGGGGCAAGCGGCAGGATGCACTTAAGGTCGCGTTGAAATACGACAACTGGCTGGATCGGCTCTATGCGCTATTCGATTACTCGGCAGAGCGCGGCAGCGTATTTCATCTGTGGGGACATTCACAGGATATCGATCAGTTTGGTGCGTGGGAAGAATTCGACCGCTTTCTCGCCTATGTAGCGATGCAGGTTGCAAGAAAAAATCGCTTGAACAATGCACAGCTTGCGGTGCGGACATTTCAGCATTGATGTGCTGGCGCCATGCTCTTCGCTCCTTGCCCCGCACTCTGAATCGACCCGCATCACCCTCACATCCATACGCAAACTACTCTAGAGCCTGTTATGAACTGTT
>LLBZ010128933.1_pt1 | contig 14691 bp, 12 predicted proteins | sample 1489421 | NCBI WGS metagenome assembly LLBZ01 (sample SAMN04092657, study PRJNA295927) | soil metagenome | biome: Soil prokaryotic community; feature: Bulk soil; isolation source: soil from tomato rhizosphere | host: tomato cultivar Moneymaker | place: South Korea | collected 2011-11-01 | reverse complement strand
GCGATCGTCTGCGCTGGGGTAAGGGAACATGGACCGCAATGGCGATGTTGATGCGCCTGACGCAGCAACGGCGGAGATCAGCCACAGCGCAGTTGCGATACACGCCAGCAGGCCGATCGCAGACAGGCGGAACAATATTCGCCAGGTCCGCCGATATGTTGCCGAACGCGACGCGGTGACGAACGCGATCAAACAGGCAGCGGCGGCGATCACTATATTCCACAGGCCGAGTGGGTCCCGTACCGCCGAAAGCAGCAATATGGCGGCCTGCGAGTTTCGGGTTTGCAGCAACCAGCCAACAGCCTCGACCGGAATGATGGCGAGGGCCTGTGTCAGCACTGTGCAGGCAACCGTCACAGCGACGATGCCGATCGCCAGCCACGCCCCGGCGATCGAAATCCGGCCTTGCGGGGTCGACATAGTGCCAGACCTGTCAATCTTCCTCAAAGCCGCTCCCCTTATGGAAATTATTGAAAAGGCCGCTCATATTCTTGCAGAGTAACCGGCTCGATTGAAACCATGAAAGGCCGCGAGCGGTAGCGTTCGCGGCCTTCGGTTCGCCCATTCTGGTCCGGTCGGCGCCTCCGACACGGCCGGCTTAGGAGCTGCTTTCCTTCGCGCCCCGCTCAAGGGGCGGGTTTCGTTCAAGTCCTAATCCAGTCACACGATTCGGCGCTGTTTTGCCCGAGTTCGCGAAATTGTGAAGCCCCGTTATAGAACATGATTTCCATCTCATACTAATGCAGAATATAGTTTGCAACAGACAATCGAGCTGTATCGCGCGGCTATGCGACCCCGCGCGGATCGCGCTCTGCCTTCTTTGCTGAGACCTGCAGCATCAGATCGATGCCAAGGGGTCCACGGGGCGTTGTCATTATCGCGATCTGGTCATGGCAGGGCTAGCCCGTCGGCGTGTGCTGACCGAGAGGGATATGCGCCGTCGGAGGAGATCGCTTGTTGCTGCGCGGTCAGGACAATTTCCAAGCGAGCCGCCGTCTCGCTGAGCTTGCCATATATATCCGCCCGGCCGTAACAGCCGAGGGGATCGCCTCGACCCGCGACGATGAGTTACAAGATGACACATCGTCATTTGCAGTTCAGGGCAACGGACCCGGTTCGTCATTTCGGAGCGTCGGCCGCCGGCATTTGTAGCGGGCGGGTGAAGTCGGTGCAGCCAGTATCGACGCCATCAATGCAGCGGACCCTGCATCATGACTATCAGGCAACAGCAATTGCCCTGCCCTCCGCTCCCCGCTCGCCGCGTACAAAATCAGCGCAGACATAGTTGCCTCGCGGGGCACAGGGCGAGGCAATGCGCCAAGCGGGGTTGCCCGGATAGGCTTTCAGCCCCGCCATACCACATGGCGATTAGCCACCCGCCAGTATCCGGGAGGCTAGCCCGGCTCAGCGACGGCGTCTGTTTGCACCATTTCCGGAATCTCCCGAGGCCAACGGCCAACCGCCATCTCGGGAGGCAGGATGTCGCTAAACCCTCCCGTCTTCAGGGGGTCAGTGTAGAAGCCCAACGCATAATTTCCGAATGAATATCCCAACAGGTCGGTCAATTCCTGATCGAAATTTTTCGCTATCTCAGGCGGGCACGAGAGATACTGATTTTCTTCCTGTCGCAGCCAGCCGAGCAGATAGGTAACGTTAAGCGCGATCCGCGGCGTGTCGCCACGGTTCTCCCCGCCGCTATGAATGACCGTCCCATTATAGAGAAGAACAGAGCCCGCCTTCATCACCGCCTGTATACTCTCGTCGCGCCTCGCCTGGCGCTTGAAGCTCCATTTGTGACTGCCGGGCACAACATGCGTGGCGCCGTTCTCTTCGGTAAAATCGGTTACCGCCCAAATACCGTTGCATTGCGGCTCGATGCCCTCGGGAATGACGCCGCCGCTATCGTCGCCGCCCCAAATGAAGCGATCACGGTGAAGCGGCTGCGCGGTCTGACCCGGCAAAATCGTGATGAGCTGGGTGATATTAAGCTGGATCTTCGAACAAAACGGACTGAGGGTCGCGTTCGCTGCCCCGACAATAAGGGGATCGACCGCGATTTCACGTACCGTAGGGCATCGCGCGATCAGCCCACCGGTGCGTTTCGTCTTCCGGCCCGCCCAGTCGTCCAGACCTTCGGCCGTCTGCTCGATCCACGGCGCGACATCCTCCTGAAGGGCTTTCAGCCGCTCGGGTGAAAGCACATCCCTGATGATGCAGGCACCATCCCGGTCCATCGCGGCAACGATTTCCTCGACAGTGCAGTCGGGGTTCAAGGTTTGAAGGCCCATAACTCTCCCTTTTCGGATACCGAGCCGGCATATCACCCGCGCGCAAATCCATCTTTGCATACTCTCGACTCTCTTCGAAAAGTTGACATATGTCAACTTATTATTTGCGATTTTCATATCACCGATGGCTTCGGGGGCTCGCGCAGCCGTCGCGGTGTTGGCGATCCTCACGCAGCAGCAAAGCAGACCGAACAACGGCAGCGCCGCCCAAGGAATCCGAAACCGAAAAATGAATTCCATCCATGACCCGGAGCGAATGCCCTGATCGCAACTTCCCCCATTTTCATCTTGACAAACGTTGAAGGACGTCAACTATTGAGTGCCAACTTCGGTCGAGGCCGCTCGTTTTTTTTGCGGGGTGATCAGAAAGTCGGTGAAGAGCGCCAACAGGGTGAAGACCGCCAACAGGTGGCAGCCTGTTCAATGGAGAAACGTCAGTCCCATCAAAGTCCTGGCGCAGGACGAGCATTCCGGAAGGATATCAAAATGAGACGATCCATTGAAAGAGGCATTGGACTTTCTTGTACGACGGCGATGACGGCATTTTGTCTTGTCGGCACCGCGCATGCACAGTCTCAAACACAATCTACCGACGGCGCATCCGACAATGCGAACATTTCTGGGACTGAAATCGTGGTTACGGCCCAGCGCCGCGACGAACGCGCCCAAGACGTGCCCATTTCGATCACAGCCTTCTCTCCGGAACGCCTCCAGCAGCAGGGCATCACGCAAGCGCAAAACCTGCAGGCCGTCGTCCCGTCGCTCGTTGTAGGCAATAATGGCACCCCTTCGCGAGAAGCGCAGAGCTTCACTATCCGGGGACAGGGCGCGACATTCCAGGCATCTCCCGGCGTGGTTGTTTATCTCAACGAAGTGCCGTTACCCGCCCCGATATCGATCCCGCAGCAGGGAGGCGCCGGCAATTTCGTCGACCTTGAGAATGTGCAGGTTCTCAATGGACCACAAGGCACACTGTTCGGTCGCAACACCACGGGTGGTGCCGTCCTGCTCGTCCCCAAAAAGCCCACCAATCATTTCGAGGGATATGCACAGGCAAAATATGGCAATTTCGATAACGTCGAACTGGAAGGCGCGATCAATCTGCCGATCGTCGAGGACAAAATTCTCCTGCGGATTGCCGGCGCATATCAAAATCGCGATGGCTACACCCATGATGTGATCTGGGACAAGGATCGCGACAATCTCAACTGGTATTCCGGCCGCGCGGGATTGACGCTCAAGCCAATCGACGGTTTCGAGAATTACACCATGGCTTACGGAGCAAATTCCCGGACCCATGGCACGGGAACGATCATTTCCGCGATCAACATTGCAGGACTTTCCAATCCAAGTCTGGGCTTCTGCTACGAAGGTCCGACCATCCCCGGCGCCATCGCGTCGTGCGACGTCTACAGGGCGGCGGTCACGGATGCGGAAACACGGGGACCACGCCAGACCGCGCACGGTGTGGATTCATTCCAGAAAACGAAAACTTGGGGCATCATCAACACGTCGACGGTAGATCTGAATGACGCACTCGCCGTTCGCAATATCATCAGTTACCAGCGCTTCAAGACGAGCTATAGCGCGGACAGCGACGGCACGGTTCTGCAGTTGGACGATGGCGATCCCCGGACTTATCCGTCGCCTGGTCAGGCAACCTTGCCGGGCGACGGAACGCCGGTCACTTATCTTGACGCCACACCCACGCGCATTCCCAGGGACGACCTGAAAGTCTTCACCGAGGAACTGCAACTTCAGGGCAATCTGTTCGACAAACTTCTGACCTTCACCGTCGGGGCATTCTACTACGATCAACGCCCCGTCGGACCACAAGGAGCCGGGGCTGTCGGCTTTTGTCCAGCCGCCTTTACAGGCCTCTGCAGCGGTTATGACATCAGATATGCGATCACCAATAGGTCAAAGGCGCTCTATGCGCAGGCTACGCTGGATTTTGGGCTGATATCGCCGGTGTTGGAAAAGCTGAAGCTGACCGGCGGATATCGCCACACATGGGATAAGGTCCGCGGCGTGGTCAGTTATTACAGTGAAGATCCCGGCACACCTGGCGGCGTTATCTGCTTCGACACCAACCTGCCCCAGCCCGATCCAAGCCAATGTGGATTCGATGCCACGCTGAAGACAAATGCTCCAACCTGGAACATCGGCCTCGATTACCGGATTTCTCCGGCCCTGCTTCTCTATGGAAAGGTCAGCCGTGGCTACAAGGCCGGTGGCGTCAATGCCAATGCGGTGTTTTTGACCACCCGCACCTTCCCTCCCGAGTTTGTGACGTCCTACGAAGGCGGCTTCAAATCGGATGTCCGGGTCGGAGGCATGCCTCTCAGACTGAACGCGACCTATTATTACTTGGATTACAAAGATATTCAGCGCGCCACCGGCGACTTCAATCCGGATACGCAAGCGGGCGGCGCTCAAGTTCTCAAGGCAGATGCGAGAATCCCGGGCATCGAGGCGGAAGCCTCGCTAAGGCCGTTCCCGGGCGTCGAAATTGGCGGCACGTTCAGTTACACGGATGCCGAGTACAAGCGATATGAATATCAGCCCAATATACCGGTGCAAGACTGCACCGGCAATTTCATCAGCCCGGGTGAGACGGCGGTCCTTACATGCCTGCCGTTTCAATATGTGTCGCCTTACATCTACAGCTTCCATGTCGCAGCGGAGCAACCGCTGGGCGACAACCTCGGCACGATCGCATTGTTCCTCAATTATGCGCACAGCGCGTCGCAACATACGGAAGCTACGGTGATCGCTCCGGATCAAAAGCCTGGCGAAAAGCTGGAAGCGTTTGGAACGCTCAGCCTGTCGCTCGACTGGCGGAATGTCGGCGGAAGCCGGTTGGATATCGGTCTTTACGGGACCAATCTCACCAACAATCTGTACCGCGTGAGCAATAGCAATACGTTCCCGTCGCAATTGTACAGCTCGACCTTGTACGGAGAGCCCAGAATGTACGGCGTCCGCCTGCGCTACGCCTTTGGCGGATGAGGTCGAACTGAATACCACGTCATGAATTGCGAAGGAAATATCGATATGTCAGACACAGGAATTGTGCTCCCGCTCGGCTTTACCAAGCTGGTGGTCGAAGACATCGACAAGATGTCCGCCTTTTATGGAGCCGTATGCGGCCTTATCGAAGAGGGGCGTGGCGAGGATCAGATCGCAGGCCGCCCCATGTGCGAGGTCTATTTCAAGGCAGATCCGCCTGGAACTGGAACCTTCACCCTGACAAAATTCCTGGATGCACCAAGGCCGAAGGTCGAGGCTGTCATCCTCGGATTCGTGGCCGGCGACATCGATCGGTTCATCGAGAAGGCGGTTGCCGCGGGGGCAACTATCGTCGAGACGGCGCATGCGCGGCCCGATCACGGCGTCAAAGTTGCCTTCTTGAAAGACGTCGAAGGCAACCTCATCGAGGTGGTCGAACTACTCTGACGTTGACATTCTCAACATGGACGATGGCAGGTTTTGCTGCAATCGGCATTGAATAATTCGACTCCGCGGGAAAAAGGGCGGTGCGATAGCGCCGCCCTTTTCCTTTCGAGGGCGGCGCGGATGCACGATCGGCGACGTGGCGGCCAAGATCAGCTTCGGAAGTTGCCCGGGTAGGCGATATCATCGAGAGATTTACGATCACTCGGCCCTTCCCGCTCTCGCAGTTTTTCAGGCAGCGTCGCCGGATCGCCCATACGGCCTATGGCGACCGCTGCTTCGATGCGATACCCATCGGGCACGGCCAATTCCGTTCTGGCTTTTTCCATTTCGATCCCGATCATCCCATGGGCGTGATAACCGAGCAGATGCGATTGAAGCGCTATCGCTGCCCATGCGGCCCCCGCGTCAAAACTGTGTGAGTGGCTGGGCTTGTCCGGCGACCCCATCGTCGTTTCGCTCACGATGAAGAGAAGGGCGGAGGCTTGTTTCGCCCACATGGCATTGAACGGTATGAGAAGATCGACATAACGTGACCAGTTCGCCGCGTCGTCACGCCGTGCGTAGAGAAAACGCCAAGGCTGATAATTATACGCCGACGGCGCCCAGCGCCCGGCATCCAAAATCGTGCGCAGATCTTGAGCGGGCATCGCCGAAGCGTCAAATGCTCGTGGCGACCAGCGATGGAGAAATAGCGGGTCGAGAAGCGTGTCGGTCTGCCGATGGGTCGTCATGTCTCCGATAATCCTTCAATGAAATGGTTGTCGCACGACAGCTTGTTGCCGTGGCCCAATGAAGAGCTTGACTAAACGTTGTCATCTGTCAACAGTTCTGCGTGATCGCTTGGCAGCATGCAGAATCATGAAGCAGCGCTGCCTTCGTTGTCGAATTCACGGCGGCTTGGAGCATCGCGTCCCGTCGCCGTTGCACGAAAGAACGCCAGCCATGACGGACAATGCGGGCAGCAACGAAATGAGCATCGAATGGCGTGGCCGCGGCGGGGCTATGCTCCTTCGCGCCACGCTTGCGCAAAATGTCGGGACAGGATGCGCATTCGGTGGCCTGGGCGTCAGCGTTCTTGCGCTGCAAGATCGCTTCGATGCGTCATTAGGCACGGCGACCATGGGACTTTCGCTGACCGTCTTGTCGATGGTCGCGCTCGGTCCCCTGCTCGCCGGCTTGATTGCCCGGTGGGGCCTTCGGGCTGTGATGTCGACGGGTGTCCTGATCTCCCTGATCGGCTATCTCGCTCTGGCTTACGCGCCAACCATGCCGCTCGCTCTGGTGGCATGCGCGCTGCTGATCGGCCCGGGCGCCGCCCTGTTCGCCGCCCTGCCGCCCGCGGTTCTGGCAAGCGGCTGGTTTCCCCATGCGCGGGGCAGAGCCATGGGGATCGCCTACCTTCCCCTGTTAGTGACGGTCATACCGCTGCTCGGAGTGAGCATCATCCAGCGCTATGGTTTGACGAGCTTTTTCGTGTCTCTCGCGGTTCTGCATCTGCTATTACTACCGCTCATGCTGGGCGTCGAAGACCCTCCGGCAGAAGCTGCCGACGAGCCAGTTGCGGTCGATGGAGCCGGTGTCGGATTTGCAGGCAGCGTCATTTCGGGCAGTGCCATCTTCTGGCTGATCGTACTGGGTGACGGCATTCTCAACGGCACCGCCATCACCGGATCGGCTCATATGTTGCCAATTGTCGCAGGATATGGCGCGTCGTTGGAGATGGGGGCGGTGTTGCTCTCGATTTCAGGAGCATCGAGCATCCTCGGCTCCCTATTGGCGGGCTACGCCTGCGATTATGTTGGCTCGGCAAAAACACTCGGGATTGCCGCTCTCGGATTCGCGGCGGCCTGGGCGCTTATGGGTGTCACGGGATGGATGCCCGCTTTGACGGTTTCCGCTTTTCTCGTCGGGCTTTGCGGAGCCGCGGTTTTCCCGCCCATCAGCGCTTTGGCCGTCGAGGTGTTTGGCGTAGAGGCCTTGCCGAAAGTGCTCGGCCTACTGGGCATCATGACGCTTCCCTTTACATTTTCGATGAGCCCGACCGCGGGTTGGTTACACGATGTTCTGGGTAGCTATGATGCTGTATTTGCCGGGGTGGTCGCATCGTGCCTGATCGCGGCCGCAACATTCTTCGGACTGAGCCGATATCTTGGGCGGATGACGAAAGCCGACCTCGAGACGCAAGCCGGCGCGCTATCGACATGACTGCAGGCCCGATCCGCGCACCTTCTCTAAAATCGCCGCTTCCGCAGCGATGGTTCGCATCGTCCCGCTTCATCTCCTTTTTTTAACGGCGATACGGGCCGGTCAATTGCCTTCGACCCTAGAGTTCAAGTCGATCTAAAACTCCAAAAGAGAGGTTCATGTTATGGCTCACACGAAATTTCACCTTGGATATTTCACCAAATTCGGCGCGACGTCGTGGCCAGGCGACGGCAAAGAATTTGGATCGAACTGGATCGATGGTTCCTACCACAAGGAACTGGCCAAGATTCTGGAAGCGGCGAAATTCGACTTCATCCTGTTCGAAGACACCGTGATGGTGGGTGACAGATATGGAGGCTCGATGGAGCTCGATCTGAAGAACGCGACGTTGGCCCCCAAGCTCGATCCGCTCCCGTTGCTGCCGGTGATGGCGCAGGAGACGTCGCACATTGGCTTGATCGCCACGGCCTCCACAACCTTCTATCCGCCCTATTTGCTGGCGCGGCTGCTTTCGACCATCGACTCGCTGACACGGGGACGCGCCGGCTGGAATATGGTTACGTCGAGCGAGAAGAACTCCGCGCAGAACTTCGGGTTGGACAAATTGCTTCCGCCCACCGTCAGGTATGATGTTGCGGATGAGTTTGTGGAACTGACCCGGAAGCTCTGGGATTCATGGGAAGAGGGCGCTTTGGTCGCCGACCCCGATACCGGCGTCTATGTCGACCATAGGAAGGTTCACAAGATCGATTTTGAAGGCGAGCATTTTCGCTCGCGCGGTCCGTTGAACACCGTCCGGTCTCCGCAGGGTTATCCCGTACTCTGTCAGGCCGGCGCATCGGAACGGGGACGCGAGTTTTCGTCCAAGAATGCGGAAGTCGTTCTGGGCATGATGACCGGCGGCGTCGCTGGCATGAAAGCCTATCGCGAGGATATCCGGGCGCGCGCCGAAGCTCAGGGCCGTGACCCCGATGATATCAAGGTGGTTTTTCTGACGCCGGTGAACATCCTTCCCGAAGGCGTTGAGCAGCAAGAAATGACCGAGGCCGAAAAGCAGGCGTCGTTCGAACATAATATCGTCATGGCATCATCGTCGCTGGATGTGGACTTTTCGCTCTACGACCTCGACGTCCCTGTGCCGCAAGACATTGTGGCAGGCGGACATACCAGTGCTCTGGATCACATGAAAAAGGCGGGGCGCGAAGAAGGCAAATCCATCAGGGACCTGTTTTCCGCAGGTCAGGGAGCCAGCGGAATGGATTTCAGCGGCACGGTGCAGCAGGTCGCCGACAAACTGATGGCGGTGATGGACGAGGTCGGCGGCGACGGTTTCCTGATCGAAGGATCCGGCTACAATCGGCAGCTTCCCGACCTGGTGAACGGCGTCATTCCCGCCCTGCAAAAGGCGGGGGCCGTTCGTACCGAATATACCGGCACGACACTTCGCGAGATATTACAGGAATTCTAGGTCCTTTTGCAAATCGATAAAGGCTGAATTGCGATGTCGGGGCATTCTGGATCATGGCGCGAAATATATCAGTCGAGTCCGACGCCGTTGGTGCGCCTTTCTGATGACGAGTTCAGCCTGTACGTCAATCGGAACGGCCTGCCTGCGGAGTATGCTGAACAGATCAGAGCGAAACCTGTCAGCGGGACACTCAGGATGCAAATTCCTGCCAAAAATTTCGGCCGAAACATTCGCATCCGATTGTCCAATGAAGAGAGCGGCGCTCCGATGGTGATCGGCGGAGCTTCTGCGAGCCTGAGCAACCTGCCACGCTTCAACGCGCATATCACCTTTGACGGTGAGCCGGGTATTGCCTTGCCCCCCGGAGCACCAGCAATAAGTGACCCCATCGATCTTCCCGACAATTGCGATGGACAATTGGTCCTGAGCTTTTACATCCCGGGAGAAATCATGGTCGGCGGCTTCGGAAAATGCCCGGTGGAAGTGGCGCCTGGCAATCAGCTTTTCGCCGAGCGGTTAGATGACCCGAAATCTTATATTATTCGGCCCTTCGTCTCCGCAATCTCGCGAATTGCGCGGCCCTGCGATCCTGTAATCGCGACATTCGGGGATTCGCTCACCGACGCTAATTGCAATTTTCCGGAAAGCTGGCCCGATTATCTCCTGCAGCGGCTCTCAAAGGCGGATCCGGAGTTGCGCTGGAATCTTTCAAACGCAGGGATCGGCGGCAATCGCTTGCTCACATCTGGCGCAGAGCCCGACATGGGCACAGCTGGCCTTGCGCGGCTTGAACGCGACATCTTGCGGATCGATGGCCTGTCGCATGTTATTGTTTTGCTTGGCATCAATGACATCCTACTGTCGGATGCTACGGAGGCTGGTGAAATTCCTTTGGTAAGGCCAGAGGCATTGATAGCCGGGTACAGACAAGTGCTCACTCGCGTCCGACTACGCGGTGCCAAAGCAGTGTTCGGCACCCTCACGCCTTTCAACGGCTCAGCATATTTCACGAGCGAACGAGAAGCGGTCCGGCAGGCGGTCAATATGTGGATGAGATCTTCGGGAGAGCCGGACGCAGTGATCGATTTTGACGAATCGGTCCGCGATGGAGACCAACCGAGCCGGTTGCTCCCGGTCTACGACTTGGGCGACTGCCTTCATTTCTCGGAAGCAGGCTCCCGGGCACTGGCAGCAAAAATAGATCTGGCGATCTTCGCTTCACATTCCTTTTTTCGGGACCGAGATGACCAAGATCACTATTAGACGCGCGGCCAGCATAGACACTTGTTCAACACTCAGGGTTAGATCTAATCGACAACCCGGCCGTCGATCCTGAGATTTTGCAGTTCATCCGGGGTAATCGTCTTCACCATCGTGATGAGCCATTTGACCGACAGCGTTTTCATGAATGGCATTTTGGAGGCCCAAGGCTTGCCGAACCCCGCCAGAGCCGTCGTTCCTTCCATCGTCGCGTTAATATAGAGCGCGACTGTCTCGACTTGATCCGCGTCGAGCAATGGATTTAACTGCTTTACGAATGAACCGATCAAATTATGAACATAGCGATACAATGCTTCAACACGCTCAGCTACGAAATCATTGTGGTTACTCATTGCCCATAACTCGGTAATCAACCGCGTGATCCGCTTCGTCTCGATATCTTCCAATGTGCCGGCGATCACCAAGGCGAGAGCATCCTCCGGCGACATTTTCGTCTCGTACACACCGCGTTTGAGACGCTCCTCGCTTGATGTCAGAAGCTCGTCGAGTAGAACCTGAACGAGCATTTCCTTCCGAGGAAAATGGCGGCTTACATTCCCCACCTGAAGATCGCACTGCGCGGCTATTCGCCGCAATGTGAAGGCTCCTGACCCTTCCTCAATCAAAACATGCAGCGCAGCCTGAAGGATCGTCTCAACGGTCTTGGAGCCTTGGGAATATTTTCCCGGACGCGAGGGAGCAAGATCAGATGCAGTATTGGCGCTTTCCGTCATGACCTAGACCTAAACCATAGAAAGCGAACGAATCAAGGGCATCCCGGGGCGTTCGGAGATATCGGACGTGAGTGGAGAGCGGGTTGGCGCGCGGCTGCAACTGCAATTTATCATGCCCCGCAGCTGCGGCCGCATTGCTGTTCAGCCTATCGCGTCAGCCGCGCCCGGTCGAACCCGATCGAGGCGCCGACAGCAAAGCTGGCCGGGGCGCCCTTTGGTTGGCTCGCCCGGTCCGCGAGCCAACGATCGAATGTCCGCAGGCGCCGGGCGCGCCCTTTATGCTGCGGCGACCCAATATTCCGCAGGCATGATTGTCGGCAAGCCGGGATCATATACCTTGGTCAGAAGTTGGGTGAAAGCAGGGTCACTCAGCGGATCGCCCGGCGTTTTGAACGGCTCTCCGCGAGAGCGAAGATCCGAGATGAAGATGTCGAAGACCCGCTCATGTGTCAGGTCGTCAGTATGGTCGAGCGTGACCCGCATTTCATCGATATCCATGTAGATGTCGGCGCCCCAATGGAACAATAGCCGCGTTTCCTCCGCCGGCAGATGATGCACCACCTTGCCATCGGTGGAGATATTCCACCCGTCGGACTCACTGTCGCCCCCGATCACCGAATTGATCGCCAATCCTTCGACCCTGCGCATCTCGGCAGGGCCGCATGCGTTGGCCCCATGATACATAACCTCATTCTCGACGACCGCGGCGCGCCCCCACATGGGGGCATGTAGCTGCTTGGGCTGCCCCTTCGGGCCATCGGGCCAATAGGAAAAGCCGCCGCCGATTTGCCCCTTATAGTACCATGTAAGCACTTGGGCCTTTTTGGCTTGCCACTTACGAAACAGCCCCGACTTGGTCATGAGGCCGATTAGCCAGGAAGGAGTGTTCTGGTAATTAACGCCTCGAAAATCGGTTCCGTCGACATGCGGCGGCCCCCCGGCTTCGGTGGGTCCCTGAATGTTGACCAGCATCAGGTTGGGGGTCGCGTATTTCGCATTCCAGTAACCGCGGACCAGATCGAGAAATTTCGAATTGAAGAAGCAGTCTTCGATCTCGGGGAACATGCTGGCGTGCCCCCGCCCCAGCGTCGCACGGAACACGGGGCTGAGAAACATGTCCCAAGTCGCCTCCACTCCCTCCGGCAGCGAGCCGGACGTGGCGGCGATGACCTGTTCCGGCGACGTGAATTCCTGTGCGAGGATCAAAGTCCAAGGACCTTCTTCCCGTACAACATCGAACAACCTCCGGCGCTGATCCTCGGTATATGCATTTTCGATTATCAGCGGCTCGGCGATCGGGCGGAGGAAGCTTTGAATGCTCATCACCAATATCCTTCAACATGTAACGGAATATCTTGTTCGAGGCGTTGACCGGTAACTCATGCCGATTGTCGACCATCTGCGCAACGCACCGAACAGGGCGAGGCGCTACGGGTCCTGCGATAGCAACAATAGTTGACATGCATCAACTTTGTCAAGCTGGCGTCGCCAAGAGGGGGCACATCGGCCTTGCTCACCCTCGATCACAGTGTCGACCTCGTCGGCGCCGACAATCACTGGCTGGGGCGAACCCCTTTGCTTGCACCTTCGCGCACTTATGAGTCCGCATAGTTGACCTATGTCAACATTTATAGCACTTCTTTGCGCTAACATACCGAATCGATAGCCACAGCGACCGCCGGCCGATGAGGCATGAAGGAACAGCCTATTATGAGCCTCCAGACTTTGAACTCCGATTCATCGGTCGAGACAATTTTGGCCGCGCTGGCCAAAGACGGCGCGTGCATCGTCGAGGGCGTGCTCTCCGGGGAAGATCTGGAGGCGCTCGATGCCGACCTGAACCCGCTAATCGACCAGTCGCCGACGGGCGTCGAGGAATTTGGCGGCCTTTCGACCAAACGAACAGGTGCGCTGGTCGCTCGTTGCAAATCGGTCCGGCCGATCGTCATGCATCCGCTTATCCGTAGCACTGCAGAGGCCTTTCTCGCCCCCTACTGTGAGCGCATCCAGCTCAACAATACGCAGTTGATCACGCTCATGCCCGGACAGCTTGCACAGCCTCTGCATCGCGACCGGCTGTGCTGGGGTGGCGGCGCCGGTGGCTATCTGCCGATGCCAATCGAGCCGCAGTTCAACACGATCTGGGCAATTACGGATTTCACCAAGGAGAATGGTGCCACAATGGTCATCCCGGGCAGTCAAGCTTGGGATTTTGACCGGAAGGGCACCCTCGAGGAGACGGTGCAAGCCGAGATGAAGCGCGGTTCGGTTCTTCTTTACAGCGGCTCGGTATTGCACGGCGGTGGTCCCAACCATTCTGGCTCGCGTCGTGTGGCAATGAATATCACCTACTGCCTCAGCTGGCTTCGACAGGAAGAAAATCAATATATCTCGTGCCCGCCCGATATCGCGAAAACGCTCAGCGAGGATTTGACCGACATGGTCGGTTATACGATGGCCAATTTTGCGCTTGGCTTTTGCAGCGATCCCGCAAAGGTCGGCGAGATTTCCGACGTGTTAAGCCCAGACATGGTAGCGCTTGGACGCCCCTCCCGCTACGAAGCAATGGCAGCAGATGAAGATGGCGCGCCCATACTCCGGTCCTGAGCCCGTGCTTCGTTTTTAATCACTGGGCTCTTTCGGTCCGGTTTCGAGTGGCTCGCGCGGAGTTTTGCTCCCAACGGCTTCGGAATGCCGGCCCCTGACTCTCTGGACATTGGACCAATCAATAGCCCCTTGGTCGGGGATTGCGCCTTCTCCGTCCCTCCCCGATCAGCGACCTTGCTTCCATTCCCGGCTGCCCTCATTCGATACCTTCGACCAGAATGACCCGGTAATCAGCCGCTTGATGACGCATCTGACGTGCCGCGGCATAGGCCGGACTGTCGTACCAAGCCTTCGCTGCTGCCATGGTGTCGAACCTCAGGATCACCGTCCCGTCCGCAGCCGGGCCTTCGAGCGTCTCGCTCGCGCCATAAAACGCCAGTGCCGCCATCCCTTCGGCAGGGCGCGCCGCCCGGGCGAGCGCGCCATATTCAGCGAAAGCGTCGGCGTCGCGCATCTTGTCGCGGATCATGATCGCATAGGCCGGCATTGGTTCAGCATCCCTTTTTGATGAGAGCGACACGCAAACATTCGCGCGCGAAGATTCTACGGCTCGGGTTTCGTCCGATCGTCGAGGCCGACTGTCGACCAGGCCCGCTCTATGTCGAAACAGACATTGGCTCAAGGGGACCCGCAGCCCTTAATCGAACAATATCGTTCTATTAAATTCACA
>LLBZ010051608.1_pt1 | contig 14723 bp, 12 predicted proteins | sample 1489421 | NCBI WGS metagenome assembly LLBZ01 (sample SAMN04092657, study PRJNA295927) | soil metagenome | biome: Soil prokaryotic community; feature: Bulk soil; isolation source: soil from tomato rhizosphere | host: tomato cultivar Moneymaker | place: South Korea | collected 2011-11-01 | reverse complement strand
GACGGCATCGCGTTCCAGACCAATATCCTGGCATTGAATGCCGCAGTTGAAGCCGCACGTGCCGGCGAACAGGGGCGGGGTTTTGCGGTGGTGGCCGCCGAAGTGCGCAATCTGGCGCAGCGTAGTGCCGGTGCGGCCAAGGAAATCAAGTCGCTGATCGGCGACTCGGTGGAGAAAGTCGATGCCGGCAGCAAGTTGGTCGATCAGGCGGGCGCGACGATGGCGGAAGTGGTGGACAGCGTCAAGCGCGTGTCCGACATCATCAGCGAAATCACCGCAGCTAGCGGTGAACAGACATCAGGTATCGAACAGATCAATCAGGCAATCACGGAGATGGACAACGTGACACAGCAGAATGCATCGCTGGTGGAAGAAGCTGCAGCTGCTGCCGAAGCATTGCAGGATCAGGCCGACAAGCTGGCGCAACTGGTCAGCGTGTTCAAGCTCGATGGCATGCAGACGGCGGTGCCAATCGCCATAACGAAATTTGCTCCTTCCGGAAAAACCTCAGATTCGATCGCTGAAAAGAAAGTTCGATCGATCGGCACCGGCAATCGGCAAAGTGGCACGAAGGCTGTTGTCGCCCCGCCAAAGAAACTGGCCGCCGTAGCATCATCAACCGTCGGGGGTGACTGGGAAGAGTTTTAAAAAGACGATCGGCCGCCCCACTGACCAACAATGGGGCGGCACAGGTTCGACTGAGAAAAATGGGGCTGCGCGACCTCTGAAACAGTTCATAACAGGCTCTAGTGGTCAGTCAGGACGACAGTTGTTCCTCTGTCGACACCGGGTCAGTCGGCGTTATTTTCGCTACCAGCAACCGGTCTATCCGGTTGCGATCCATGTCGACCACTTCGAAACGATAGTCTTCCCATTCGAAGTGCTCTGAAATCTGTGGAATATGTCCCAGCCTGGTCAACACGAAGCCGGCGAGCGTATGGTACAAACCCGACGTCTCTTCCGGGAAGTCTACATTGGTTTCAAGCAGTTCGCGAAAGCGATCCAGGGAGATGCCGGCATCCAGCAGCCATGATCCATCTTCGCGCTGTACGCCATCAGCTTCATGATGCTCGTCGATCACCGAGACATCGCCGACCAGTGCGCCCAGCACATCGCTCAGGGTAACGATGCCTTCGATCTCACCATATTCATCGACGACCAGTGCCAGCTCGGCACGATTTTTCTTTAATGTTTCCAGCAAATCCATTGCACTGATCGATTCCGGCACAAACAACGGCGGTTTGGTTGCGGCATCGATATCGATCGGCTGGCCGCGGATGGTTTGCTCAAACAGGTTGCCGGCATGCACCACGCCCACAACCTGGCCAAGGTCGCCCTTGCATACCGGGAATCGGTTATAGGGGCTGTCAGCAATCTTCAATAAATTGGTTTCGAGCGGCATGTCGAGATCGATGAAATGCACATCCATGCGCGGCGTCATCAAGGCTGCGACTCGCTGATCGTCCAGGCGCAGTGCGCGCGACACAATCTCGTGCTCGGTTTTTTCAAATAATCCGGCCTCGGTACCTTCCCGCAGCAAACCGGCAATTTCTTCTTCGGTTACCGCATCGTCCTTTTTATGATGCAAGCCGAGCAGCCGCAGCATGAAATCGGTCGCAATCGTCAGGATCTTGACGAATGGTCCCATCATTTTCGACAGCCATTGCATGGGGGCTGCAATCAGGGACGCGACGGATTCCGGATATTGCATTGCGATGCGTTTCGGCACCAGCTCGCCAAGGATCAATGAAGCGAAGGTGATGCCGACCACGACAATCGCTAAAGCAATCTCGCGTGCATATTCGGATACGAAAGGGATTACTGCGATGTTGGGCGTCAGTTGGGCAACCAGCGATGCTTCACCGAATGCACCGTTGAAAATACCGATGAGCGTGATGCCGACTTGAATCGTGGAGAGAAAATGGCTGGGGCTGTCGGCAAGTTCAATCGCTGCCTGCGCGCCGCGACTGCCGTTTTCTGAAAGTCTTTGCAAGCGAATGCGTTTGGAAGACACGATGGCGATTTCGGACATGGCAAATACGCCGTTGATCAGAATCAGGCCGAGAATGATTAATATATCCACTATGGTAGGACGACGCAGTTAACCCGCCGGTCCCGGTTGTTAAAGTACCGATATTGTACTGGCAAAGGAATATGGCAAGAATGCACAGGCCGGAACCGGTAATTCCAGGCAGATCCGGCAAGCGTTTCCATTCTGACAGCCATCCTGTACAAAGGCCTTTGGCAACTTTTTTTCCACATCACTGTCCTCTACCTATATCAGTTAGTTGAAACACTGAAACCCAGTGTATCGATAAGGACGCGCGGATGGATATTGCCCAATTCATACAAGAATACAGTTACCTCGCAATTGCCTTGGGAAGCTTCATTGAAGGCGAAGCCGTTTTGATTGGCGGCAGCTTCGCAGCGTCTCAGGGGCATCTTGAGATTGGACTGGTCCTGCCGATTGCAGCGTTGGCAAGTTTTTTAGGCGATCTTCCCTATTTCTTTGCCGGACGGCGATACGGCGATTCCCTGATGGGTCGTTATCCTTCTCTCCAGCGTCGAAAAGGCCGCCTGGAACATTTACTGCAGCGGCATCAGGTGCTGCTGGTGCTGTGTCTGCGTTTTCTGTATGGATTGCGCATCGCGGGGCTGCTGACCCTCGGTATGAGCAAGATGACGACCTTGCGTTTCCTGTGGTTGGACTTCATCGGGGCGTTGATCTGGGCTTCGAGCGTATGTGCTGCCGGTTATGGCGTCGGACGGCTGATCAAGGGGCTGGCAGGCAACATCGGAACGGCGGAACAGGTTGTCATGTTCGCTGGAGTATTCCTGTGCGGTTCCGCACTGACGATGGTTTTCCGTCGACGGGCATTCGCGCGAATAGCACGCAGTGGGTGGTAATTCCTTTCTGTTCTGACTGGTTTGAACCGGAGAATGGCGCTTGTCATTGCCGTGACGTTGGCAGTCAACATGTCATGAACGGCAAGTCTGAGCAAAGGTGCGAATATCAGCGCAGGACAGCGGCCTGCAATCCTGCGTCAGCGTTCCTCGTGCCCTTCGCATCGCCTCCCGCTGTGACCGCCAAATTGCACAAGTTATGAGTTGGCGCGTTTAAGTTTGGTTTCAAATTCCAACCGGAATTCCCCGAAAAGAGCACCGTATTCAGCTTGCCTGACCATGAAATAAAAATTATTACAAACCTCCATGGGATTCGATCAAATAGCGATACCTTCTGCCAACCCGGCCATCCACAAAAGTCCGTCACACATCTAAATTCTTTTTACTCTTGATCTGGATCATTCGGACATAGTGACAGGGAAAATGACCTTTACTACATTGGTTCTATATATTTGCGAAGTTGGCATATGAGATAGATGACGTATCAAATATTTCATGTGATTTACGAAACAGGTTACGCCAGCCTTGGGTAAGTCTCATTTCAAATATTCAACTGCAGAGGTGCCACATGAACACGGATTACAAAACAGTCGCTGTGCATGTCAACGAATCGCCGTACATCCTTGCCCGGTTGAATCTTGCCGCAAAATTGGCCGTCAGCTTCGATGCGCACCTCATCGGCGTGGCGTCTATCGGCTTGCCGTTATCTGCGTACGTTGGCGGATGGACAGGCGAGACAGCGGCATTGATTCCGGCTTACCTTGATATGCTGAAGGAGCGGGCGTTGACAGCGCTAGCCATGTTTGAAGCTGTAGCCGACGAACAAGGCGTGCGTGCATTCGAGAAGCGATTAATCGCTGAGGAGCCGGGTGTCGCCCTCTGCCTTCAGGCACGTTATTGCGATTTGATAATCGTCGGACAGGATGATCCGGACGACGAGGTGACAGCACAACCGCCGAACCTTTCGGACTATGTACTGATGAATGCCGTTACGCCGGTGTTGATAGTGCCCTATGCCGGCACATTCGATACCGTCAGGCATCGCGTCGTGATTGCGTGGAATGGCAGTCAGGAAGCCGCGCGCGCAGTGCGCGCCTCGATCCCGTTACTGAGGCAGGCTGATCTGGTACAGGTTGTCGTATTCAATCCGGAAGTCGGGCTTGATGCACATGGCGAAGACCCGGGTGCTGATATTGCGCTTTTCCTGGCGCGTCACGATGTCAAGGTTGACGTATCCTGGCAGATTACTGAAAGCGACATCGGCAATGCCATCTTGTCGCATGTCGCTGATGTCAATGCCGATCTATTGGTGATGGGCGGATACGGGCATGCGCGTTTTCGCGAAATATTGCTGGGCGGCGTGACGCGTACCATTCTGCGCTCGATGACAGTGCCGGTATTGATGTCGCATTAGGCGGTCGTCCCTGTTCAGGTCATACCCTGAAAAATGCAGTGGGGAACAAGACATTGCATTACGTTGAATATGAATCCGCCAGCTTGCGTATCCAATGCGCGCTACAGAAAGAACTCCCTGATTCGATACTGATCGAAGATCTGCAGGGGAGGTGAAGGAAATAGCTTCCTGATTTGTATCGCTGCTGATGGGCGCACTGCTATGCTGTTCCTTGTTTATGTAGCCAGCTATACGGCACTCGGTCATGAGTCAAATGCAATGGTCGGTACCAATGCAATCGCGCATTCCGGAAATCGATGCCGCACACAAGAAATTCATGGAGGAATTGAATCGCACTTCGATTGCGTCTGATGATGCATCTCCTGTGCGGAATGATGACGGCGAAAGTCCGTTTGATGCCCATGAAGAAACTGAGTAATCATGCCAAAAAAAGTTACCCGTAAATCACCTGTACCCGACGCTGTTGCGGTGCCGGCGGTGAAGGCAGGCCGCACTCGCGTAGGCAAAACGGAATCGCCGCCGCCCGCTCCGAGTCGTGCTGCACAGCCAGCGACGCCCGTGGGGCATATACCCGGTGCGCGGCCGGATATCGAACCGCCGACGTCGATTGACCGCATGTTGCATGCCGTGTTTGCACGGGCAACGTCCGACATTTCCCCTGCCAGTCTTGCGCTCGCTTATCTGGATTGGTCGCTACATCTGGCCGGATCGCCGGGCAAGTGGGAAAGGCTGGTCGAAAAGGCAGTGCGCAAATCGGTTCGCTTGCACAGCTATATGGCGCGCCGCGCGTTAGGACAGCCGTGCGACGATTGTATCGAACCGTTACCGCAAGATCGCCGTTTTCGCGGCGAAAGATGGCAGCACTGGCCCTTCGATCTGATTTACCAGGGATTTCTGCTGAACCAGCAGTGGTGGCATAACGTCACCACCGGAGTCGGTGGTGTATCGCCACATCATGAACACGTCGTGTCATTCGCTGCTCGGCAAGTTCTCGATATGATGTCTCCAGTCAATTTCATTGCGACCAATCCTGAAGCACTGGATACGACCATCAGCGAGGGTGGGCAAAATCTGGTGCGCGGCGCTCTCAATTTTTTCGAAGATATCGAACGATCGCTTGGCGGCGCTCCTCCTGTGGGCACCGAGGCATTTCAAGTCGGACGCAATATCGCCGCTGCGCGGGGTTCGGTGATTTATCGCAATCGCCTGATTGAACTGATTCAGTATGAACCGACCACAAAAACCGTACATGCCGAACCGATCCTGATCGTGCCGGCGTGGATCATGAAATATTACATCCTCGATTTATCCCCACACAACTCACTGGTCAATTTTCTGGTGAACGAAGGGCATACCGTCTTCATGATTTCCTGGCACAACCCTGGTGCGGACGACCGTGACCTGGACTTCGAAGATTATCTGAAGCTCGGGCTGTTTGACGCGCTCGAAGCAGTGCAGGCCATCGTGCCGGAGCAAAAAGTGAACGCGGTCGGCTACTGTCTCGGCGGCACATTGCTGGCGATCGCTGCTGCATTCTTTGCACGACGCGGCAAGGAATACCTGAACTCGATGACGTTGCTGGCGGCCCAGACAGATTTTGAAGAGGCAGGCGAGTTGATGCTCTTCATTGATGACAGCCAGTTGAACTATATGGAAGACATCATGTGGAGTCAGGGATATCTTGATACGCGGCAAATGGCGGGCGCATTTCAATTACTGCGTTCGCATGACCTTATCTGGTCGCGCATGGTGCAGCATTATCTGCTCGGCCGACGTGCACCCATGACGGATCTGATGGCGTGGAACGCCGACGCGACGCGCATGCCGTACCGGATGCATAGCCAGTATTTGCGTCAGCTTTTCCTGAACAATGACTTGTTCGGGGGACGATTCAGAGTGGACGGGAAGGCGATCTCGCTCGGCGACATTCATGTACCGATGTTTGTGGTGGCAACCGAGACCGACCATGTCGCCCCATGGACCTCGGTGTACAAGATTAATCTGGCCGCCGACACTGACGTCACGTTCGTGTTGACCAGTGGTGGGCATAATGCCGGTATCGTCAGCGAACCCGATCGGCGCGGAAGGTATTTCCGGATAGCGAGCGGGAAACGTGGTGACAATTATGTCGACCCGGAGACTTGGTATATCGAGACGCCACGTTCCGAAGGTTCCTGGTGGCTGGCATGGCGAGCCTGGTTGCGCGATCGATCAACGCCGGGCGCAACGCCGCCCGGCATGGGAGCGCCGAACAAGGGATATCCACCTTTGGTGGTTGCACCCGGTACGTATGTACTCGAACGTTGATGCAACTGCATCTGTTCCATCTGTTCCAATTTGCCGTGGATTGTGGGTTAGTGGAATTTGCAGAGAGCAGGACAGCACCATCCCGGACGCTCTTCGCTTCTCCAGGTTACTTTTCTTGCACGTTATATTGTCAACCGCTCCATTAGCCGGTCGCTGGTCGCGGCGACTCGTATTGCTGATACGCCCATATGGCGCAACCGCCGGCGCCGATGATTACTGCGAGCATCAGAACGAGAGGGCCGATGAACGGAATCGCAAGGGCAAGGCTCAGGAGCAACAGCGCCAGACCGAGATAGAGCACCTGCTTTTTCCATGAGAGCGGTTCCGCGTGTTTCGTGGCCAGGGCAGCTTTTCGGCCAAGGAAAAATGCGGTGGCAAGATAACCGAACAGCAAGGCCAGCGGATACAGCAAAAGCAGCGCAAAGCCGATCGGCAATCCAATCACGGTAACCATCAGCAAAATCGTCACAGGCGGTATGGCAAACAGCATGGCGAGACCGATCAGCAGGCTGCGTACAGGATGTTCTCCGATCGTGCGCTGCACGCCGTTCACGGCATTCGGAAACAACAGGTAAAGCAGCGTGCCACACACCAGCATGCTGACGAAAAACAGCGGATGTAACCATGACAGCACGCGTCCTGCACCTCGTTGTTCGACCTGCCATCCATCTGTTGTTTCCAGTCGCGTAATGGTGCCGCTGACTTGCGTGCGCAGATTGTCGGGTAGTGCGGTCGGGCTCGAATAGGAAAGATTGCCGCCAAACCGTGCTGTTGGCGCCACGACGATTTCCTGCCCGATCAGTCGCGTGTCGCCATCGATCCGGCCCGATAAGGTGATCTTGCCGCCATGGATTTTAGCGTCGCGATCAATGTTGCCGGCAACAATAATTTCGCCGCCGGCAAGTCGGGTTGCACCGCCGACATGCGCCTGGCTATCGACGGAGATCGTACCGCCGGTTGCCATCAAGTCGCCACCGATGTTCCGTTCGACTCGCACGGTGCCTGCAGCGACACGCACGTCTTCGTTGACAGGGGCGCGAATATCTACTGCACCGCCTGCAAGTGTGGCATCGGCGCCGACGTCGCTTTCAATACTGATGCGACCGCCGGCCACCATCAGGTCGGCGGCAACCGGCGTCACTACCCGGACTTCGCTGCCGCCAATATAAGTGTTTCCGGTTGCCGTTGTTTCCACTCTCGTTGTTTCCTCGGCAATGCCGACTGAACAGGCGAATAAGAGAAGAAACGTGCAGGGGAGGAATGGCTTGTGCATGATGTTCCCGCGATTTGTTATCTCTTTGGTGTACATGCGCGGCGAAGGTTCATGCCTGCATCTGTTGGCCGCTGCGTCGCGCCTTGCGGATTGAGCGGGCGCAAAGTCAGGTGGGCAATCTGCCACATGAGGTTCGCTGGGCTGTCTATCGATATGGAATTTTTGGCGGCTCTTCGGTTCTGATGAAGGTGTCGCGACGACGCATTTGCCATGCAATTGGAATTTCCCGAGACTGGACCTGAACATGCATTCCGTGCTTGATTACCGGCTAAAGAGGTTGAAACGAGGCTCGTTTGCAAAGTTGATGTTGCTTTCGCGACGTGTCGGCCAATTGCTGCATTCTTCGGTTCCGCTTGCGAAATTGGAATATCGCGGCAAGACGCAGAACAAGAATCTGATGATCTTTTTGCCCGGCATTGACGATGTGGCAGAAGATTTTGAGAGGAGGGGATTTATCAATGCCCTGCAAGAACAAAACATTGCGATCGATGCAGTCGCCGTCGACGCGCATGTCGGTTATTACGCGTCCCGGGAAATTCATGGCCGGATAACCGACGACATCATTGTGTCGGCACGCGAGTCAGGTTACGAACAGATCTGGCTGGCAGGCGTTTCACTGGGGGGATTCGGGGCCGCCTCCTATGCTGCACGTCATGCCTCCCATGTCTCTGGTTTGCTGTTGCTTGCACCTTATCTGGGCGGACGTGAACTGGTCCGCGAAATTGCATCGGCCGGCGGCGTCGGAAACTGGGAACCCAGCGCGATCCGGGATGATGACTATCAACGCGCATTATGGGCGTGGTTCAAACGGCGTTCCGAAAACGATCAAGCTGCACTGCCGATTTATCTCGGCTATGGAAACCGCGACATGTTCGAGCGTGCGAATACCTTGCTTGCCGATGCCTTGCCTCGGGCAAAAGTATTTTCCATTCCTGGCGGCCATGACTGGCGTACCTGGAAACAGCTATGGCACATGTTTCTGGAAGAATGGAAATCTACCTTGCGGTAAGGAACGTGCATGCAACAATTAACGATCAGGACGCGTTGTTGCTGCAGTTCTGCATGCCGTCTCCGGTGCGGCGATCCACCGTTTTTCGCAAATTGCATGAAGGGATAGCGTGATGTACAGACATATTCTGCTGCCGACAGATGGCTCCGAACTTTCCAAACAAGCCGTTACCAGTGGCATACTTTTCGCAAAAAACATCGGTGCGACCGTAGTCGGCATTCATGTCGCTCCCGTGTTGCAAGACGATCGTCTGGAGGACTGGCTGCATCACGATCCGCATCACGCCGAACGCCGCAAGGCGTTGTTCGATACGTTCGCCGACGAATGCCTGGCATTCGTGGCCAATAGCGCGCTGGCGGAAGAGGTGCCATGCACTTGCAAAAAAGTCAGTGCGAAGGAACCATACCAGGCGATTGTGAAAACCGCCGAACAGACGCACTGCGATCTGATCTACATGGCGTCGCACGGCTGGAGAGAAGAGGAAAAACTGCCCCTTGGCAGCGAAACGCTCAAGGTTCTGCATTCCAGCAATGTATCGGTACTGGTCCACAAGCCTTGGCGCGAGCGATTGTGATTGCTGTAATGAAGCGCAGCGCGTCCGGGGCGGCGGCTCGCAAGAACCGGACGCGCTGCGCTTCTCCAGACTATTCCTTTATGCGTGTTCCATTGCCAGGTAACCCACTACGATGCATTCCTGGAGTTTTCTATCGTGCGGGGCGATGTGAGAATTCTTTTAAGTCTGGCAAAACTCGTGCTGAGAACGCGCAGACCGGCCTGCCCCATTTTTGTTGAAAGAATCCTGATCGACATGAACAACGTGCAGGTCTCCAGCATCATGAACCGCACCATTTTTCCTCGATGTCCGTTGCTGAGGATGGCATAAGGCCAAAGCGAAGGACGGAATAGCGGATGGTAATAGGTGTCGGCGAATCCGGACGTCAATCGTCGTATTCCAGCTTCACAGGGTTGCTCTGCACTCTGCGCGACAAAGTTGAATCCGCACCACACCGATGCGGACAGGCTGCGCCAGAAACGCGGATTCGATTCGAATAGATATACTTTTCCGGTATTTTTTTCGATGCGTGCATCAATATTCATCACACCCTCATAAGCGCTTTCGGATACCACGATGCCGGCCACCTTTTCCAGATAATAGTTGGCGAAAAATCTTATCCCGGAACCGTCGTGTTCGGGTTCGAGCCGTTGTTGTATCGCGAATGACCGGAGTTGTCCCTGAACAGACAATAGATTCAGCCCGACATCCGTTCCTTCGATATAGCGCTGTGCGATCAGCGGTGCATATTGATAGGAATCGTTGTCAAGTATGTGACGTCGAAACTCGGTTTCATTCGAAATGACGTACGCTCCTCTGGACGCGTCTTCATTCACCGGTTTGACGACAAACGGAAGTCCGAGCGCTACCGCTGTCGCCGCATAATCCAGTTCGTGCTTGTTGCCGATATGATGGGTAAGCGGAACATTGAGGCCATGCTTTATGCAAAACTGGTAAAAGTGCCATTTGTCGTCAAAACAATCGAGCATCGGTGTGCTGGGAGTCGGAATGACGGTAACCGTTAAACGGGGGCGGATGCGGTTGATCAATCGCGCACCGGCGCAATCGGACGGGATCAGGAGTGCATCGGGCTCCATGCCGGAAAAGCGATTGATGCGATCGAGCAGCGCGTCATCGTCCGCGTCCTTGAAATCGATTTCCATATATTCCGAAGACAGGATGGATCGACGCAGGAATCGGGTGCCTGTTGCACATATGACCAGGCATTTCGCATCCGTGAAGGCGTGAACGGCGAGCAAGACTTGAACGAGCACGAATTTGCCGGCACCGATCACGATGACATTTCGCGTGGATCTGGTATGTGCTTGAGTCATGATTCAGTTTCGACTTTTGGAAGCCTCGTTGCAGGTTTTTTCTTCATGGCCGGTCTCTGCGCAAGGTGCCGTGCAAGGCGATCGGAAGTGAATTCAGTACCTGCCACAAAACGCATGAGCGGGCCGAAGGATGCTGCCGCGACGGGGCCGATGAAATAGAGTCCCGGGATGGAGGATTCAAAATGCGCAGACAGTCGAGGATTTCCGTCCAGATGTTGCACGTCATTGATGATGTCGCCTTGCAAGAACGGCAATCGCTGAATATTCACGTCGTAGCCTGTGGCCGAGATGACATGGTCCGCTGAGACATCCCGTCTGCTGCCGTCCGAATGGACCAGATAGAGGGTTACACGATTGCCGGATGCGGCGGCGCCTGCCAGGTGGTATCCAAGAAGTGCCGGGACCGACGCCGCCCGATCTTTCATGACCCATCCGCCCGAAGGACCAAGATGCGTTCTTGCGGTTCGCAGTCGAAATTTATCGGGAAGATAGCGATAGAGCCAGGGAAGATCGGCATAAAGCCGGCTGCGCCAGCCTGGGCCGATGCCCGAGATGGGCTCGCGAATACGGCGCCAGAGCGTGCGCGGTTTGTCGAGCCACGGTGCACCGAAATGAATCCTGTTCTTGCGAACGATGTGTTGAACCGATGCGTTCGCTTCATGCAGCAGAACCGCAATGTCGATCGCGGAGGCGCCGCTGCCCAGTACGGCGACGTCATGACCCTGAAACTTCTGCAGATCCTGATGGTCGCCACTGTGCGAAACGAGTTGCGGCGGCAGGTTGGAAAGCTGTCGGGGTATCCGGCGAAAATAGTCGATGCCGACTGCCAATACGACAGCGCGCGCCACAAGGGTCTTTCCGCTTTCCATTCGCAGTTCGAAGTGGCCGTTGCGATGGCGTAGCTCAACCAGAATGTCGTCTTCCAGCTCCGGCGCAAATTGCTTTTGAAAAGCGATGCCGTATGCGCAGAATGTCTCAAGCGAAATCGGAAGATCGACATCCTGGTAAGGAACGCCTTGCTCCTTGCAGAATTGGCGAAAGGTGAAGGTACGACCGGGATCATGGAGATTGGATGCGAATCCGGGCGATTTCAGCAACATGCCCTTCGGCATTTTTGCAATCCAATTGTGCATCGGACTGCCGATGATTCGGAAACTTGTATTCTGCTTTCGCAAATGCGCGGCTACCGACAAACCATACGGCCCGGCTCCTACGATGATGACATCGATCTGTACTGTCACGATAAATCCTTTTTTTCTTGTGCGCTTGAGATAGGTACGAGATAGGTACGCATGAAGCGCATGTGGATAAAAGAGGTGTCAAGAGGTGTTGCTGCGTTAGTTCCTTTGAGGCGATTTGATTGCCTGCCGCAACGGTAATGCGTTGAAAGGATTAACTGCCATGCTAGACACAACTCGGCGGCCGCTTTTGTGCTGTATCAGAATCTCACTTGGCAAAAACATTCATCGAGTTCGCGTTTTTGTGAAAGACCGGTGAAGTTGTGCAAGACATGCCACCTTGCATGTAACCGCCCGCGAGAAGGGCACATCGCTGCCCATTCCAGGAAACAATGCCTGTGATCGGATGAAGGTAACTGGCATGTTCAACTAATCGGCATGGAACGTTTTCGTCAAGACCGAATCATCTACCGATAGAGCAAGACAAGGAGTGAATCATGAATCAAATTGAAGTTGTTCTCTGCCATCCGGTGCGTACCGCTATCGGCACTTACGGCGGCAGTTTGAAAGACGTGCCGGCTACCGATCTGGGCGCGACTGTTATTCGTGAAACGCTCAGACGTTCGGGGCTGGCCTCCGACAAGGTGCAGAGTGTGGTGATGGGCAATGTCATCCAGGCTGGCCAGAAGATGAATCCGGCACGCCAGGCGGCAATTGCGGCGGGATTGCCGGTCGAGGTGCCCGCGCATACGGTCAATCGTGTGTGCGGTTCAGGCGCGCAAGGCGTCGTCAGTGCCGCTCTGGAAATCTGGACAGGCATGATCGATTGTGCGATTGCCGGCGGCATGGAAAACATGGATCGCGCTCCCTACCTGTTGCCACAGGCACGCTGGGGTGCCCGCATGGGTGACGTGACCATGCTGGACAGCATGCTGTACGACGGCCTGCACGATGCATTCAGCGGCAAGCATTCAGGATGGCATACCGAAGACCTGGTCCGGAAATTCGACATCTCGCGCGAGGATCAGGACCGCTGGGCGCTGCGGTCGCAACAGCGCTTCGCTGCAGCGCAAGCCGCAGGCAAGTTCGACGCCGAGATCGCCGCGGTAGAAGTGCCGGGACGGAAGGGGCCGACAGTCTTCAACAAGGATGAGCATAACCGCCCTGACACCACGGCAGAATCGCTTGCCAAACTGAAGCCGGCATTCCGCAAAGACGGCACGATTACGGCCGGTAACGCGCCTGGTCTGAATTCTGGCGCCGCGGCAATGATCGTTGCAGAGCGGCAGTGGGCCGAGCAGAATGGATTGACGCCCATGGCACGTCTGGTCGCGTATGGCGTCAGTGCGGTGGAACCCGGCTTCTTTGGTCTGGGCCCGGTGCCGGCAGTACGACAGGCACTGGAACGCGCCGACTGGTCGGTGGGAAGTATCGAACGCGTCGAAATCAATGAAGCATTTGCCGCTATTGCACTCGCCTGTCTGAGCGAGATCGGATTTTCCGAGGACGTCGTCAACGTTGATGGCGGTGCGATTGCACTTGGCCATCCAATCGGCGCCACCGGCGCGGTGCTTGCCACTCGGCTCATGCATTCGATGCAGCGCGATGGCTTGAAGCGGGGAATCGTCACTTTATGTATTGGCGGCGGTCAGGGTATTGCACTGGCGTTGGAGAATATCTAAAACTCTTATCTGAACTCTTATTTGAAGACTCTTATGAGCAAAACGCCACTGCAACGACGCCGCGCATGACTGTCCGATTCCTGTTCCAGATCAGAGATGACGCGGTTGATCAGTTCGAGACTGAACATAAATGATTTGTCAGGAGAACGATCATGCCAATCAACGAATGCTGCAGTCACGACGTTGTCTGTTGCGACGCGGATTGCGGAATCCCGCAAGTGGCGGCGCTCATGCGCAAGCATCATGTAGGTGATGTCATCGTGACCGAGAATCAAAACGGAATGGATGTACCGGTCGGCATCGTGACCGATCGCGATATCGTGATGGAAGCTGTTGCGCTGCAGGTGGACGTGAATGTCTTCACTGCCGGCGATATGATGAGTACGCCAGTCACAACGGTGCGGGAAAATGCCGGTGTCATTGAGACGCTGCGCATGATGCGTAATCACAATGTGCGCAGACTGCCGGTTGTCACCGAAGCCGGTGGGCTCTCTGGCATCGTTACCGCCGACAACATCATCAACCTGCTGGCACGCGAATTGTCAATGATGGCCGATGCGATCATAGAGCAGCCGGCGAAAGAGGCGAACCTGCGGAAATAGCGGTGTCCATGCACCTGTCTCCGTGCAGTGGCAGACATGAATTCGGCATCACGATTACGCATTGATGCCAAGCCGAACCGGGCAGACAGTATTCAAATGTGCCAAACCTGCTCGAAGGCACGAATGAAGACCGGTAGCATGTCGTGCGGCAGATGGTTTATTCCGCCCGCAGCAGGGCGTCCACCACCTTCAGGAAACAAGTTGCAAAGGCGATCCGCGTTACCCATGGCGGCAAGCGGTGCACGGACACTGACCGTGTAACCGCCGCGCCCATTCGGCGTGAGAATGGCATGCGCCTGCTGTGGAGAGTCCGTGGCAAGAAGGTTGCCGTAGGCGCCGCGCACGCGCCGGCTCCACGCGGCGTCCGGGAGAATGAAGATTTTTCCGCAAGCAAGAGCCACATCGGGTTGAGTCTGTTGCGCCATGTACAGATCTTGTTGACGCGCCTCGCGCAACACCCTGAATAC
>LLBZ010014126.1_pt2 | contig 14774 bp, 16 predicted proteins | sample 1489421 | NCBI WGS metagenome assembly LLBZ01 (sample SAMN04092657, study PRJNA295927) | soil metagenome | biome: Soil prokaryotic community; feature: Bulk soil; isolation source: soil from tomato rhizosphere | host: tomato cultivar Moneymaker | place: South Korea | collected 2011-11-01 | reverse complement strand
AGAAGATAAAAACTCAGAGAGATAGTAAATCAGGTGAAAAAGTTACCGTACCATATTATAGATAATTTTTCCATTTTCTTCTGACATTTATTTTTTTTATTACTTGAAAAAAACTATAATCTTGCAATTTTTATTTACTTTTTATAACTGTTATTATAAAATATTTAACTTACAGAACAAAATAAAAATAATTTTTGGGGGCAATGTTTTTAAGTTTAATCTCTTTGAATAAATTTCACAAAAAGAATGGTTGAAAATGTAGTACAGATTATTCAAAACAAAAAATCATTGTCAAAGACAAATCGTTTTATTACAAACGAGGAGATAAATCAGTTAGTCAAGGAACACGGCACTCCTTTATATTTAGTAGATGAAGGAACATTGCATGAAAAGGTTTTAGAACTTAGGAACGCTTATAAAAAATTTCATGGTCATGATGTAGAGATTGCATATTCAATTAAAGCCAATTTTAATCCATCTATTCTAAAAACATTCATGAAGGATAATATCACATTCGATCTTACATCCCTTGGCGAATTGTTCTTCATTAGAGAACTAAAAATTAATCCTGAGAATATTATCTATACGAGCGTAACAGAAGAATTGGAAGAGTACAAACAGGTATTATCTTACGGTGTTAAGAGAGTTGTAGTTAGCTCATACTTTGGATTAATTAATTTATCCCAGGCTGCCAATATTGTGGGTGTTATTCCGAAGGTAATGGTGCGGATAAATCCTGAAGTGGGTGTTAAAGCCGAGGTACGCGCATCTTACAAAAATGGCAAGTTTGGAGTTCCTTTAAATGGTGGAAAGGTTGATTCGGCATATTATATAGTTAAATCAATATTTAGCAGCCGTCCGAATCTAGAGTTTGAGGGATTTCATTTTCATCTTGGATCTCAAATTACAAACTTTATATGCTATGTTAATGCCCTGGAAAGATTACACTCACTTTTAAACAAACTTAAGAAAGAGATTCCCAATTTTTCATTCAAGACTTTGGATATCGGAGGTGGAACCCCGGTTTTCTACAACGAACCCGTTCCTACTCCACAGGAAATGGCTTCTATATATTTAGATAAATTGAATAACTTGGTATCGTATCATGGTAAATTTACACTAATGATAGAAAGTGGTCGGTTCCTTGTGGCAGAATCTTCTCTGATGGTTTCAAAAATAGTCAATACCAAAGAATACAATGATCACAAGATAGTGATTTTGGATACCGGTTATCATTTATTGTTAGATGCTGCATTGCTCAAGCAAGAATATCCACAAGAAATCGTATCAAATAAGAGTAACAATAACCATCTCTACTTTTCATCAAATTCTAACAAACAGTATACAGGAAAGAATATTCAGCTTGCAGGACGATTGTGTGATACATTTGATGTTTTTCCAACATCAAAATTATCTGATTTATCGTATGCAAATATAGGCAATTACGTTTTGTTTTACAATGTCGGCGCATATTCTCTGGTTTTTAACATGCCCTTTCATTGTCAGACTAAACCACCAGTACTAATGAAAACATGCGACGGTGATATAAAATTAATAAGAAAAGGCACCACCTTTAACGATCTGTACATAGAAGAAGGCGGATTAATTTCTTAATTTTATTTATACATACAGTTGTGTATACATACAGGTGTTTGGAGAGTTGATGATTTTATTTGACAAAAGATACTAGAGTTCATATTTTCGTTAGCGGAAAAGTTCAGGGCGTTTATTATCGTCAGAACACACTACAAAAGGCACAAGAATTAGGCATTTTTGGCTGGGTCAGAAATTTGTCGGATGGACGAGTGGAATCTGTGATGGAGGGCAGTAGAGCTGATATTGATAAAATGTTGGCCTGGTGTAAAGAAGGTCCCCTTGGTGCCAAAGTAGAAGAAGTTAAATTCATTGATGAACCATATAAAAATGAATTTTCGACTTTTGATATAATCAAATCCCTCTAATTGTAATCATACACGCACTCACCCATCCACCCATTCACCCACACACGGGCACACATTTATCGTCGCGTGAGTGATTATTTTTTTATTGCTGTAGCAGCAACAATCATCATCTTTTTTTATAAAGGCCTTACCAAGATCTCATTTTCTGTTAGATATTTTTTAACTTCCTTTAATTTTGCCTTATTAAAATGAAATAATGAAGCAGCCAATGCAGCGTCAACTTGCGTATTTTTGTATACCTTTAGTATATCGTCAACTGAACCGCAACCTCCGGACGCAATAACTGGAATATTTATTTTGTCACAAATTGCGTTAATCAACTCTATATCATATCCATTTTCTGTTCCGTCTGTATCAATACTAGTTAAAAGTATCTCTCCTGCTCCTAGCGTTTCTACTTTTTTTGCCCATTCAATAGCGTCAATCCCGGTTGCCTTTTTTCCACCAAAAATTTGAATTTCAAACCAATAATCCTTTCCATCCTTGGAAAACATGTATTTTCCTTTCTTATCAAAAGTTCTTTTTACATCCAAAGCAACTACTATGCATTGTTTTCCAAAAATACGCATTAATTCTTGTATCAACTCGGGGTTTACTACTGCTGCCGTATTGATCGATACTCTATCTGCACCACTTAGTAGCAGATTACGTGCATCTTCTAAAGTCTTGATCCCGCCCCCTACAGTAAACGGAATATTTATCACACTTGCTACGTTCTTTACAATATCTTTCATTGTTTCACGGTGTTCTTCTGCAGCAGTAATATCTAAGAATATCAATTCGTCTGCGCCTTCATCGCTATATTGTTTGGCTAGTTTAACCGGATCGCCAGCATCTTTTAACTCTTTGAAATTGATACCTTTTACAACTCTTCCTTTATTCACATCTAGACAGGGTATGATTCTTTTTGCTACTGTCATATCAGATCAATTCTTGGACATGTTCTATTTTCAGCTTCTTGTCATACAACGCTTTCCCTAAGATTACAGCATAGCAATTGACATTTCTTAACTTCAAGATATCGATAATATTACTTACCCCTCCGCTAGAAATTATTTTTATGTCCTTGAATGTGTTGTTTATCTTGACCAAAGTTTCTATATCTGGTCCTTCCAATGTACCATCTTTACCTATGTTGGTCAACAAGAACTCATTGATTCCTAATTCTTTGTAAAATCTTATCGCATCAAATAATTTTATGCCCGAAAATTCTTTCCATCCAGATATCATAACATTTTCCTCATTGTGATCGACAGAAATTATGATTCGACTTAGCTTCTTTCTTGAAATTTTTTGTATAATTTCAGGTTGTTTGAAGGCAAATGTTCCGATTACAACTTTAATCTGTTTTTTGATGTCCAAGAGTCTGTTGATGCTATTTATAGTTCTAATTCCACCAGCCACCTGAACTGGAATGTTTACTGAATCTATTATTTTTGATATTAGTTCGCTATTGTTTTTGCCAATATTCAAAGCTGCATTAAGATCAACTAAGTGTAACATATCAACGCCCTCAGCTTCCCATTTCTTTGCTACTTCTAACGGATTGTTGTCGTATACCGTTTTGTTCTCAAGTTTACCGTTAACTAATCTGACCACTTGACCGTCCAACAGATCGATTGCTGCAATGCTTTTCATTTTGACCTTTTACAAATTTTTACAAAGTTTTTTATCATTTTTTCGCCTACCGTGCTTGATTTCTCTGGATGAAATTGCGTACAATATATGTTGTTAATCTCTATGGAAGCTGGAATATTTATTCCATAATTTGATTTTGAAGTGATTATGTCGCTATTCTTAGGCATTGTATAATAAGAATGTACAAAATAAACCCATGATCGGTTGGGCACACCCTCAAATAATTTGCTATCTTTACTTGTTATCTCCAAGCAATTCCATCCGATATGCGGTATTTTTACCAATTTTTTGGGTAAAGATAATACTTCTCCTTTTATTATGTCCAGTCCTGCCAGCTTTCCCTCCTCACTTTTTTCAAATAACATCTCCATTCCTAGGCATATTCCCAATATGGGAGTGTTTTTTTCTATAAACTTTGAAAATCCTGATTTACATTTATTTATTGATATGATTGCCGGATCAAAATTTCCAACTCCGGGCAATACTATTCCGTCTAAATCGTCTATTGAACTATCAGAATCGAGATCATTTGTTACGGATACTTCTTCTGCCCCATTTCTTTGCAAAGATGATTTCAAACTAAAAATATTTCCAGCACCATAATCAAATATTGATATTTTTACCATTAATTACATCAATCCTTTAGTAGTAGGAAGTTCTCCCCCTCCGTTGTCTGGATCTATTTTTATTGCACTTCTCAATGCAACCGCGGTAGCTTTTATAGCGGATTCGATTTTGTGATGATCATTTGCGCCATAATGTACAGTTATATGCATGCAGCACTCCAAATTCCCTATAAATGATTGAAAAAAATGGATGATATCCTCTTGTGAGATGTCCTCTATCTTTTCTCTATCTAGTTTCAAGTCAAGATGACTGTATTGTCTCTTTATCAAATCTATTGAAACGCTTGAAACTGCTTCATCCATGGGAATTGTAGCATTTCCAAAACGGTTTATCTTTTCTCTTTTGCCGAGGGCCTTATCAACTGCTTGACCCAGTACAATTCCAATGTCTTCTATCAGGTGATGTTTAATACCGTCCTCGCTCTTAGCGTTTAATTGAATGTCAATTTTGCTGTGTTTTGAAAATGAAATTATTATGTGATCCAAGAAGTCAATTCCGGTATTTATTTTTGAAATTCCCTTTCCGTCTAAATCAATCTTAGCCACGATGCTTACTTCTTTTGTCTTTCTTTCTATCTCGCTCGTGCGCTGAGGATCCTCTACAATCACTATTTGAATTTAATTTTTTGTAATATTTAATATATTTGGTAAATCATTAACATTTTCTATAATTAAATCAGCATTTTTTGACCTTAGTATTTCCTCTTTGATTTTAGACAAGTTGTTTTCACAAGCCTCGTGGGTGGCAGTGGTGGTGTTGTTGTCATCATGCTCGCTCTCACTACTAATATTTCTGTCAACTCCTTCCCCATATACTCCACAGAAGAATACCTTGCTCTTTTTGTTTACTTGACCATTAAAATTTTCAACCATCAAGAGATCTGCGATAGAGTCACCGACATATAAGGCACTTTTTAATCCTAAATTATCCAATACCCTGTGGAGAGAATATGCATTTGGTTTAGAAAATTCTCTTTTTTCGTCTTCCAAAAATATACAGGCGTTGTCTTTGAAATATTTCATGAAATTGCCTAAAGTAAAATAAGAGGCAACTTTGCTTCGACCAGAAATTAGGCCTAAATTTCCATTGAATCTTTGTGAAAGCTTTTTGATCGTCTCCTCTTTAATTATGAGTATATCGTTGCTAATCAGTGGTTTTTCAAAATAATATCTTGATTCCCTATCGAATCGCTTCTTAAAGAGAACTGGACCATAAAATATTTCATTAAAGAGTGTTGAGATCACGTTTTCATCATTACCATCATCATCATTTTTTGCTGCTGCATGGCCTGGATAGCTTAATTCGTTTATTATAGTTCGTATGTCACCCATACTCTCCAATTCTTTTTCTACCGAATCCTTGCCTTTGTCATCGAGTTTTTCTACCACTTTGTCAAAAGTTACTAGAGTTTTTTCTATATTCATTTTATTTATCAGAATACAGTGTAATATGATTAAGATAATCGCATACGCAGTATCAATGTCGTTATTAAAACCACCTGTATTTCGAAGTTTTGAGATTAATTTCTCAAATGGAAATTCGTTTGAAATTTTGATGTCGTAACTATCTTTTAGAATTAGTTGAACTGTTTTTATTATGGCCTCGTTATAAGATCTCCTAACATCCACCAATACGCCATCTATATCAAAGATAATAGCTTCACACTCATCTATACCATTGGACAAGTTTTAAATCTAAATGAAATTTAATTATTAATAACTGTATGAATTAGATATATAGAGGTAGCAATTACGATCAGTATAGTATATTAATATAGTATAATCAACGATATAAGTTATATATTACAATCTTCTATAATATTATGTGAAATATCGGAATAGGACCGAAATAATTTCTAATATTCTAAATGCCGCCAATGGGGGAATTTCTAAAACTAAAATCATGTACAAGGCATTTCTTTCTTATGCTCAAATCAAAGAATACTTGCCTATATTATTAGAGAATAACTTGTTAGAATTAGGTCCTGACGGTAAATACCGAACAACTGAAAAGGGTATTCGATTCTTAAAGATGAACGAGGAGATCCAAGAATTAATAGAATCAAAATCACTTCAAGATGATTTTACCTAACTGCATCTATATTTTGTGATTATTGCAGTCAAACCTGAAATTAATAATTAATTTCTTGTAGTAGTAACCACACGCTTTTGTGATCAATATAGTCAGACTAACCAATAGTTTGTTATGGTATTAATTATATGATGCTATTATCAGAACTTCATCCAAGTACCATATTTCTGAATTTTGTCTTTACTGTTTGCATTCATCCGTCTATGCTTCAGGTGATTCGAAAGATAACTGTTGTTCACTTAATATTATAACATCGCCAAAGCCATATAATTCTGCTATAAAGGTAGGGGAAAGGAAATAATCCTATATCGTTACAGGTATTTTCCTTCAAAAGTAGAGATAATACTGATACCTCTATAATGGGTTTAGATACTATAGAAAAGATCGGGTGCCATTTAATTTTCCTGATAATACAAGATTCATTTCTTTTTTTAACAATTTGGGTGAGCTGTCAAAAGAAGTAATTGATAGTAGAATTCAGATGGTTATAATGTTAAACGCAAGGGCGTTGATACCTGCTATCGTCTCTCCTATGATGAGGTAATAAATTCAAATAAGGCTCCGCTTATGCTTTTGAAGCAATTGAGAAAATTCATAAATTCATATATTCAGGACCCTCTTCTTATTGTCTTTAGATAAGTTGAGATAACCTGGGACTAATTGCTTTTGCTCATTGCATCATATCTAACTATATATTTTCTAACTTATTTCTTAATTCTATAATTGACAGAAAAGATAATTGACTCTTTAGATTCAAATGAGAATAAAAGGAAGAACAGTTATTGCAAAAATTCTCAGAAAATTTTAAACAAATTCAGGGTTGATATCGGTAATGAAGCAAAAATAGTTACCAAAACCCAAGAATTTTTTGGAATTATTTTGCCTCGATATGAAACTTTTAGTGATAAATACATCGTCTTAAAATTGAAGAGCGGTTATAATATTGGTATTGAGGTTGACAATATTGTTGAAATAGTATCTCTAGAAAATAATCTTTCGTCTGCAAAATTTTCTTCAGTATTATCCACCAAAAGTTCAACTTCACTCTCTGTGCCCTCCTCATCACCATCATCACGACTAGAATCAAGCTCAAGGTCTACACATAATAAACTAGGAGGAAGTTCGAACTCCTTGCCCAAAATATTACTAATTAGCACTGGTGGAACCATTGCAAGCAAAATTGATTATAGAACTGGAGGTGTAACATCACTTTTGAGTGCCTCAGAACTGTATTCTGTTTTTCCTGAACTCGCAGAATACAGTGTTATTCACCCTGAATTTTTATTTAATGAATATAGCGAAAATATAACACCCGAGCATTGGACGTTACTGGCAGATAGAATATCACAAGCAGTTACTAAAGAACATTATGATGGTATTATTGTATCTCATGGCACTGATACAATGCATTACACTTCCTCTGCATTGAGTTTTGCTCTCAAAAATGTCCCAATACCCGTGATCTTGGTTGGCTCACAGCGCTCATCTGATAGGCCCTCTTCTGATGCATTTAGCAATTTAGTTGGTGCAATTCGATTTATAAAAGATGCAAAATATTCTGGAATATTCGTTTGTATGCATAGCAATACTTCAGACGATATAATTGCATGCCATATAGGAACTAGAGTAAGAAAAAATCATACAAGCAAACGTGATGCATTTAGATCACTTGATTCTCTTCCATTCGCTTTTATTGAGAACTCAGGAACACAGTATAATAAAGTCTTGCACAATGAAATAATAAATTACAAAGACACCTCAAAAGTTTTCGTATCAAAAACAGCATTTGACTCCAGAGTATTTCTTCTAAAATTCTATCCAGGTTTTAATCCATCATTTCTAGAAACTTTTTTGAATTTAGATTATAGAGTCATTATTATAGAGGGTACAGGACTAGGTCATATAAACAAAAAATGTTTTTCAATTATATCAAAACTTATTGAATCAGGAATTTTTATTTTTATGACATCTCAGTGTATATTTGGTCGGGTACAGATGACTGTGTACGATACAGGACGAGATCTTTTAGCATTGGGCGTTATTTCACTTTCAAATATGAGCTCTGAAACCGCTGTTGCAAAAGCAATGTGGGCTTTGAGCAATAATTCTGGAAAAGAGGATTTCATCAAGATCATGAAATCCGATTATGCAGAAGAATTTTCTGATATTTTGCCATTGATTTCTTCCACACAAGAGAGAGGAGAAAAGAAGAGGGAGTAGATGATGGAAAAGCAGAAGGAAAAGAAGGAGTAGGAGAAGGAGGCTTAGAACAAGTAAGATGAGTTTAAATCTTGACAAGTTGAATGTTAAAGTTGGATTTGAAATACATCAGCAACTAAATACATCGACTAAATTATTTTGTGACTGTAGTGGCAAGGGGTCAGACGACGAATATGATTTCGACTTTATTCGTGTCCTAAGACCCACTAAAAGTGAATTGGGAGATTTTGATAGGGCCGCTTTATTTGAACATGCCAAAATGAGCTCCATCAAATATTATTCTAAAATTGGGTACAGTTGCTTGGTGGAAGCTGATGAAGAACCTCCACATAATGTAAACTATGATGCACTTGAAACGGCATTACTGTTTTCCCTCGCCTTAAAATCTAATATTGTTGATGAAATTCACGTCATGAGAAAGTTAGTCATCGACGGATCGAATGTCAGTGGATTTCAAAGGACCATGCTGGTATCTACGGGTGGTTATTTGGAAGTAGAAAATTTTCAAAAAGTGGGTGTTCAGGGTATTTGCTTGGAGGAAGATGCAGCAAAATTAATTTCAACAACAAATCCGAAATTTAAGGAATACGGGTTAGATAGATTGGGAATTCCACTGGTAGAAATTGCACTTGAACCAGTTTCTGGGACTCCTGAAGATATTGTAAATGTGGCGCTGACTCTGGGTCGACTACTTCGAAGTAGTAAAAGAGTAACAAGAGGGATCGGAAGTATAAGACAAGACGTGAATATTTCAGTCAATGGAGGTCAAGTTGTAGAGGTTAAAGGAGTACAGCAACTCTCTCAACTTGTTAAGGTATTGGACTATGAAATAAAAAGACAGTACGGCATGATTAAGATCGCAGAGGAATTTAGTAATAGAAATATTGAAGATTCATTCATTGGAGATAAGGTTATAGATGTTACCTCTATTTTCATGAATTCTTCATCAAACGTCATAAAAAAAATCCTAAAAACTTCTGATCCCGTTATCAAGTGTATTCGTTTAAGAAAGTTAAGAGGACTTGTTGGTTATGAACCTGTCAAGGACGTTAGAATTGGCAAGGAGTTGGGTGAATTTGTTAGATTTTTTGGATTAGGTGGACTTTTTCATTCAGATGAGTTACCCCATTATGGAATCACAGCTTACGAGATCGAAAAAATTGAGAAATCTCTTGATATTCCTGTAGATAGTGACTTTGCCTTCATCATTATTGGAGGTAACAGAAACAGAATAGATAATTTGATTGATCCACTGATTAAACGGATAATCCAGTTTAAACTCGGTGTGATCGCCGAGACACGTGCCGTTACCTTAGACGGAACTACAATTTTTTCACGCCCCAGACCTGGTTCATCCCGTATGTATCCTGAAACAGATATCATGCCTATTCCAATCGAGCCAGAGTTGATTGAAAGATTAAAGGACAAAATACCGTTACCATGGAATGAATTGATTAAGCGAATTATGAAAAAATACGAATTAAATAAGAAATTGTCTGAACAAATATTTGATTCTGACTATTACGATTTGTTTGAAACTATAGTTAGAACTAAATCTTCTACTGCCTCTCCCACCTCTCGCTCTGCCATTACTCCTACATTTGTTGCGTCAAAACTTACTGAGGATATTGTAAGTCTTGCAAGAAATAATCTTGATAAAAGCCTCCTGACCGATGAAATGATTCTGGAGATTTTTGATAGACTCGAAAAGGGGCTTATTGCAAAAGAGTCGGTAATCTTAATTTTTGAAAAACTAATGAAAGGAGAAAGCGTATCAGTACAAAAAGCAATAAATTCTCTCAATTTGATCCAAATGAATGATACGGAACTATATTCACTTTTGGATAAACTATTTAATGATAATATCAATATCATAAAAGAAAAAGGTTCTAATTCTATGGGAGTACTTATGGGCAAAAGTATGGCAATATTAAGGGGTAAAGTAGATGGAAGTAAGATTAATGATTATTTAAAGACAAAATTAGAAACTTTTCTGAAAGATGAAACATCGAAGTAGTATGACTCGCCTACCAAAATCAATTAAAAGCCACTACATCGATTCATTTGAGACAAACTTGGAAAACTTGAGAACCTTTTTGCATCGTCGTAAAATTCCGAGGTACGAATCCGAGGAAGTATGCTCGTTGATTTCCATGATTTATAATCAAAAAGTGGATTACATTTTGGCAACTTGTGAAGATGACTGGAGCAAATTAGAACCTTTCTCTTCTCCATTGATCATTTTTGTCCAATGTATGGGAGAACTGCTTGCTGATCAGGATCATCATAATATTTCATCAGAATGCCGACTTATTTTAAATTCATATACAAAAACATTAGAATCTTGGATGATTTAGTGATTAATATTCTTGTTTATAATTATTAATGTAATTGATTAAAAAAATATTTAGTGTGCGTGAGGCGGAGGTGCACTACCCTTTGATAATTCTTCGTTAAATGTTCCTGATGCTTTTTCATGGAATTCTAGTGCAGCTTGATCTACCTTTATTGCCTGAGGTGGACATACCGATACACATGCCATGCACCAGATACAATCATGTTCTCTAATTGGATCTGCTTTATCGGTGTAATCTTTTCTTTCTTCCTTTTCAGAAGAGCCAGTTCCTTCCCATACTTGATTTATAGCTTCTTTTGCTGGTACATCGTGTTCAGTTCTGTACCATTGAAATACTTGTACAGGACATGCTTCAATACATGCTCCATCTGCTACACATGAGTCCCAGTCGACTGCTACCATGGTCCCACTTATCCCTAATGGTCCCACTTCTTCTCCCTTTGCTTCAAATGCTTCTTTAACTTCTGAATTTTCTGATGCTTCTTTTAGTGAACCAGGACCCCATAAAAAGTGATAATGTTCACCGTCTGACATTTTTATCTTTCCAATTACCTGATTATTTGTTGGAAAATCTGGATCGATTGGCATATTTTTTCGCAGTGGTATTTGATCTTTAATATTATATAAATCATGTGTAGAGTTTCTTCGGAATTGTATTTCTATATGCATATAAATACATTGGCAGTTGTCTATCCTACGTCTTTTGCCTTTGGATATTATTCATTTTTGTTAGACAATAGTGAGGTAATTTCTAATACCTCATCAGGTATTTACCAGTTGAATATATTGATAAGCTGACGTTTTGTCATCAAATGCATAATGTACTTTTTGAAAGTTCTTTCTGAATTCTATTACATTTGTCCGAACCTTGGAGATGTCTTGCTTATCGATAACAACTTTTTTGATAAACGTCGCTATTTCTTGCATTTCATTTTCTTTCATTCCTAGTCGGGTTACCTCTGGAACTCCAATCCGTACCCCACTAGGATGAAAATAATTTCTACCCTCTTTAATATCGCCAGGAAGCAATTGTCTGTTTAAGATTATGTTGCATCTTTCTAAGTCTTTTTCAATATTTCCACCATCCCCATAATTTGAGACATCTACAGCCAGCTGATGCGATTCAGTGTATCCTCTCTTTTCTCCTAATACCTTAAATCCATGATTTGCAAGCGAATAGGCAAGCATCTTTGCATTTTTAATTACTTGTTTGGCATACTCCTCACCAAATTCTAGAGATTCCGCTAATGCAACGGCCTTGCCCGCGACGTGATGCAAGTGATGACTGCTTGTATTTCCTGGAAAAATCGCTTTTTTAATTGGCTCTGCATACTTTTCCGCAGAAACTATTATTCCTCCTTGAGGGCCCCATAATGTTTTATGCGAACTCATTGTCATAGAATCTGCACCCTCTCGTAAAGGATCCTGAAACTGTCTACCTGCGATCAAACCTGCAACGTGTGCACCATCATAATTTATGTAAATATTTTTATCATGAAGAAATTCTGATAATTCTTTAACGGGATGTGGAAATAAAAAGAGACTTCCGCCAAACATGGCTATTTTTGGAGGCCTCCCATCAACGATTAAATTGCTAATTTTCTTCTTAGTTTCTTCTACATCTATAGTCATATTTTCTTTGGAAAATGGAAAGTGTTCTATTACCAAACCGTGTACCAACCCTGCAGTCCCATAGTGTTCCCTTTTACCGTGCGAAATATGTCCTCCTGTAGGAATTGAGGAGGCTATCATGGTATCTCCTGGATTTGAAAAAGCTGAATAAATTGCTAAATTTGCAACAACACCGGATGTAGCCCTGCAGTCTGCGAATTCGGCCTTAAAAACCGACCTTGCCAAATCATTGCAAATATTTTCAACTTTGTCTATGTAGGTGCATCCAGCATAAACTCTCTCTCCAGGCCAGCCTTCTGCGTATCTATTTCCAAAATCTGAAGCCACTGCTTCTCGGACGGCAGGACTAGGAATGTTTTCACTAGCTATAAGTGGGATTGAATTATTAAACCAGTCATGGTGTTCTTTAATCAACTTTAAAATGTCATTCTGTATTTCTTTTCCATTCAACACCTTTTTTTGGAATAATTACTTATATAAAATATCGTAATCTTGATAAATAGTAATATTTTAGGTATAATTTTTTAGGTAATTATAACAATAATTTTATACTACATGTATTTTATCTACTCATGCAGAAGGTTAATCAGATGGAAGGATATTGTGTAAAGTGTAAAGCAAAAAGAGAAATGAAAGATGAAAAACAGGTAACAATGAAAAACGGAAGACCTGCCACCCAGGGTATATGTAGCGTATGTAATACGAAAATGTTCAAAATAGGAGGATCTAAAAAATAATAAAAAATAATGAACATTTTGATAATTCCGATGATTAAAGTCGATATTTTTATTATTTTGAGCATATCTGAGTGTCTGCAAACTCCAACCTAGGCTAATTAATTCGTATCAATAATGATAATGCAATCACAGTACAGTCACTATATATACAGTTGTTAAAATTTTTATATTTGATAACTTTTATTTTTTGTACAGTAATGATGACAACCTTCTAGCTCTGAACTGTTATATATTAATCAGTAATGCTTTATAGAATTCATGAAGGGCACGTCCACAACAGATTTTGATAGGCCGGATTGGGATACGTACTTTATGATACAAGCCTTTTTAGCCAAACTTAGAGCAAATTGCCTTACAAGGCAAATCGGAGCAGTTATAGTTAAGAATTATAGGCAAATATCAACCGGTTACAATGGTACTCCTTCGGGCTTTACTAATTGCTATGAAGGTGGGTGTAAAAGATGTTCTGATAGGGTAAAAGGCGCAATTAAATCGGGAGAAGGTCTTGAGCGATGTATATGTGTGCATGCTGAGGCTAACGCAATAATGCAGTGTGTTATGTTTGGAAATGCCGGCAGCACTAAAAATGCCACTCTGTATTCTACTCTTTCACCATGCATAGAATGTAGTAAGATGGCGATTACAGTTGGAATTGACAGAGTTGTTATATTGACTCGGTATGCCGAGGACGGGACTGCTATACTAAAGCAGGCTGGGGTAAAGATCTTGGAAATGGATCCGTCAAAATTAGAATCTTGGATTGAAAAAATGTTCAAATAATTGTGAAATGGTACTTTTACTACAAATCAGTGAATAATTTGCATTAACTGTTTAAAACTCTAAACTAATAAGAACAAAACAAAAAAAATAAAAAAATTAAGGAACTGATCTGCTGTAGAGTTTTCCTTCTAGTGCTAGTTTGTACATTTCTGCTACGTATGGGTTTCTTGCAGGCGTTTCCGCACCCAGCTCCACCAAACGTGCATATACCCTAACTACATAGGCCAAAGCACCCATAAATGCTACTACTACACCCATGTTAAACATCCAGTGGTTTGGTACAGAGAATATCTCTTCAACAAACCAAAAGTGCCACATTTCATTGATACCTATAGTAAACATGGTTGCCAAGTAACCGATAATGGTGATCTTTAGACCAGTATTCATTGAATTGTTTGGTCCTCGAAGTACTGGAACTCTTCTGTCATACATTGCAACAAATCCCCAACCTAATGGAAGTGCAATAAAGTGACTGTACAACCACCAGTGAGCTGGTGTAAATGCACTATCTCTAATTGCTGTTTGGTGTAGTGATCCATCAACAAAGTTATCTACTTCTACTGATGCAGCAATAGATCCTAGCATGATGACCATCAGATAGATCTTTTTTAGTCTTTGAATTTCAACTTCTTTTGGAATTAATGCTGGCATTTGGGCCATAATCTTTCTTCAACATATCTTCCAGATTTAGGTATATAAGATATTAAGTATAAAAGTTACAAATGCAAATAG
>LLBZ010009874.1_pt4 | contig 14783 bp, 13 predicted proteins | sample 1489421 | NCBI WGS metagenome assembly LLBZ01 (sample SAMN04092657, study PRJNA295927) | soil metagenome | biome: Soil prokaryotic community; feature: Bulk soil; isolation source: soil from tomato rhizosphere | host: tomato cultivar Moneymaker | place: South Korea | collected 2011-11-01 | reverse complement strand
GGTGGTCATCCCCGAGCTGCGAATTTCAGACAAAGGCCTTGTGGATGTGACCAAATTCAATTTTGTTCCTGTTGTGGAGGGATAATGGCTAATTTTCCGTTTCAACGTTTGCAGTCCGACCTGGCCGCCTTGATCAGTCAGACGCCGGCAGGCGCGCGCCTGGTCTCGGAGCCTGAGCTTGCCAAGCAGCTGGGCGTCTCGCGCGCCACTTTGCGTGAAGCTATGCGGACCTTTGAGACTCAGGGTCTCATACGCCGCCGGCAGGGCGCGGGGACGTTCGTGGTCGGCAAGGTGCCGGTCATCGATGCCGGGCTCGAAGTCCTCGAAAGCCTCGAGACGATGGCGCGCCGCTTAAACCTGGCGATCACCGTCAGCGACCTGAATCTTGAACAGGTCGATGCGGATGAAAACCTGGCGATCGGCCTGGGGGTTCCGCTAGGGACCTGCCTCACCCGGGTCCGGCGCGTGATGCGTGCCGATACGCGTCCTGTCGCGTATCTCGTCGATACCCTTCCCGAAGATGTGCTCAAGCTGCAGGATCTTCCCGAAGGTTTTAACGGATCCGTGCTGGACTTCCTGCTCGAGCGAGGCGACGAACTGCGGCTCTCGCGCGCCGCGATCAGCGCAACCAATGCCACGGCGGATGTTGCAAAAGCACTGGAGATCCAGCGCGGGGATGTGTTGCTGCAGTTTGTCTCCCAACTGTATACGGCCAAGGGGAGAATCATCGATTACTCGGCCAGTTATTTCATCCCCGGCTATTTCCACTTTTATGTAAATCGCCGCGTGGGTAACAGCTAGCACAGATCCTGAAGAGGTACTTCGAAGAACAAAAGACTGATTACACTATGGCCCCGCGAATCAACCTTTCCTGCAAAGAGCTATATACACTATATTTTGAGAAGCAGCTTACATTTGCTGAAATTGCTCAGCAGTTCGGTTGCAACCCTGTTACCGTACATAAGCGACTAAAAGCATGCGGTTTCCAGGCCCGTCCTTCCGGCGGCTCTGCCTTTGAATATCCAAAGAAAGATTTCGATGGCAATCTGGATGAAAAGGCATATCTCATTGGATTGCGCTTGGGCGATTTGCATGTAGAAAAGGGAAATTGGGCTATACGTATCAGGTGTACGAGTACACACCAGGAACAAATAAATTTGATCCATGATTTGTTCGCTGCTTATGGCGGTGTTTGGGTTAGCAAACCCCTCGCAAGACGCGGCGTAGGGATTACAGTTCACCTGAATCGGTCTTTCGATTTTCTGTTACCTCAGGACGATACGATTAATGAGTGGATTTTAAGTGACGACAATTTGTTTGCCGCATTTTGGGTAGGCTATGTGGATGCAGAAGGAAGTTTTATTGTCAGTCGCGGCAGAGCACACTTTAAAGTCGATTCCGGAGATAGAGGGATACTGTATCAAGCGTGGGCACGCCTCGGTGATCTGGGAATTGTATTTCCAGAGCCAAGATTGATTCGGCCTGCAGGGACCTGGATTAAACAATTTCAACTGGCAAGCCATCGTGACCTATGGCGTCTCGCGACAGAAAGAAAAGAAACTCTGCTGCGACTTTGTTCTATTCTCTCGCCCTATTTGTGGCATGGAAAACGAATTCGAGCAATGGAGGCTGTAAGAGCAAATGTAGCCTCAAGAATACCCAATTAATCTGGAAGGAATCTATGACAGACACAGCAAAGCGAATACACGATAGAGTAGAAGAGAAGCGTGAAGAAATTGTTCAATTCATGCGTGACATTGTAGCCATCCCATCGTTTGAGTCGAAGATTGGCCCAGTCGGCGAACGAATTCAAGCTGAAATGAAAAAACTTGGCTACGATGAAGCACGTTTTGACAAGATGGGCAATACTGTTGGTCGCATTGGCAACGGCGAAAGAATCATCGTTTTCGATACTCATATCGACACAGTGGGGATTGGCGATCCAACCGCTTGGAAGTGGGATCCCTTCGAAGGCAAGATTGAAAACGGCATTTTGTATGCCCGTGGTGCGTGTGATGAAAAGAATAGCACGCCGGGTATGGTGTACGGTCTTGCTATTGCCCGCGATCTAGGCTTACTCGATGGCTGGACCGCATACTGTTTTTGTAATATGGAGGAGGAGTGCGATGGCATTGCGCCAAACACCTTCGTAGAAGTCGATCCCAAAGTGAAGCCAGATTTCGTGGTAATTGGCGAGCCCACGAAGATGCAGGTCTATCGCGGGCACAAGGGCCGTCTCGAGATGAAGGTCACGGCCAAGGGTAAATCTGCACATGCCGCCTCCAACCATCTAGGAGACAATGCAATCTATAAATTGCTTCCCGTTATCGCAGGCATCCGTGATCTCGAGCCGCAGCTGGGTGACCATCGCTTCTTAGGACATGGCAAGATCACAGTCAGCGACATGCATGTCAAGACGCCTTCCATCAACGCCGTGCCGGATGAAGCCGTGATTTACATCGATCGCCGTATGACCTTTGGCGAGACCAAGGAACAGGTGAAGGCGCAGGTGGATGCACTGATTCCTGATGAATTCCGCGACACCGTCAAAGTGGAAGAGCTCTTTTACGACGAGCCTTCCTACACTGGTTTTGTCTTCCCCGTGGACAAGTATTTCCCGGCCTGGGCCCTGGAGGAGGATCACCCCCTCGTGCAGGCCTGTCAACAGGCAAGGAAGGAAATTGGATTACCGGATGCCGCTAGCGGCAAGTGGAACTTCTCGACGAACGGTATCTACTGGACGGGCAAGGCTGGGATTCCCTCCATCGGCTTTGGCCCCGGCGACGAAGAAACAGCCCACACCGTCAACGACAGCGTGTTGCTCGACGATATGGTCAAGGCGACCGAGTTCTACGCGCTCCTGCCCAGCTTGATCAAGTGAAAACGATAGAGATTCGCCGGCACTCCAGGCGTTCCATCCCGGGTGCTCACTTATCGCAAGAGGGTGTGACTCTGGCGCGGCGCATCGGGGAGGGACTGGGCCCATTCGAGCGAGTGGTGACCTCCACTCTTCCGCGTGCCTTCGAGACTGCCATCGCGATGGGCTTTGCCGTGAACGAACAGGTAGAGCTTATGAGCACGTATGGCGACGCTGTGGAGCAGGAAGTACCATGGCCACAATCCTTTCCGGCCTATGCAAAAGCAGTCAAGCGTGACAAATCTGCGGCGCACTATGCAAAGCAGCTTTCCAGATTTTATGCCCAGGTAGCCGATTCCCTGACAGAAAACGGTGCCGCGCTGGTGATCAACCACGGAGGCATCGTGGAGCTGGGGGTAGTTGCATCATTCCCGGATGCTGATTATGAATCCTGGGGTGAGGAAGTTGACTACTGTGAAGGCGCGCGGCTATTTTGGCACGATGGAAAATTTGTGAGCGTAGAATTACTGCGATTATCAAACTAGGGAAGAACTGAAAGCTTCATGAAAAACTGACTAGCAGCCAGAAAGACTAGCTGACTAGAAGACTAAAGACAAGGAGACGAAACGAATGCAAACGAATTTCAGAGGTCGCGATTTCATTGGCGACCTTGACTTTACAAAAGAAGAAGTCGAAACGGTTCTGGATGTCGCGTGGGACCTCAAGCGCAAGCGCGCCCTGGGTGAACCTCATGCGTACCTGCGCGACAAGGTTCTGGCGATGCTCTTCTTCTTTTCCTCCACGCGCACACGCGGTTCTTTCGAAGCCGGGATTGCGCAATTAGGCGGGCATGGCGCTTTCATCGATTCGAATACCACCCAGATCTCGCATGGCGATACCCCAGTAGAGATCGGCGAAATCTTCGGGCGCTATTTCGACGGCATTGCCATCCGCCACTGTGACTATGGAGATGGAAACAGATATCTGAACGATGTCGCGAAGTACAGCCGCGCGCCGGTCTTGAATATGCAGTGCGATGTATATCATCCGTTCCAGTGCCTGGCGGATCTTATGACGATCATGGAAAAGAAAGGTCGTGACCTGCGCAAGAAGAAGATCGTGGTTTCGTGGGCCTATGCCGCTTCCTATCTCAAGCCGATCTCTGTGCCTCAGTCTTTGATCCTGCAAATGCCGCGCTTTGGCATGGATGTCACTCTCGCCTACCCGCCGGAATTCCCTCTCATGCCCGGTATCGTCGAGCAGGCCAGGGAACAAGCCCGCATCGCCGGCACCGGCTTTGAGATCATCGACAGCAAGGATGGTATGACAGAAGCCTGCAAAGACGCGGACGTGATCTACGCTAAATCCTGGGGTCCCTTGCTGACCACGACCGATAAGGCGGAAGGCAAGAAGCTTCAGGATTCGTACAAGGACTGGATCATGGACGACGCCAAACTCGGTGTCGCCAGGAAAGATGCTATCTATATGCATCCACTGCCTGCCGACCGGGATATCGAAGTGACCAGCGCCGTTCTGGATGGCCCGAACTCGGTGGTCTTCGATGAAGCCGAAAATCGCCTCCATGCACAAAAAGCCGTCATGGCTCTGACAATGGCCTGAAAACAGGAGAATGTCTTGATGTCAAAACTGGCTGTCATTGCCGTCGGCGGCAACTCATTGATCCGGGACGACAAACATGTATCCGTGGAAGATCAGATGGCGGCGCTGCGCGAGACCGCTCACCATGTTGCAGATATGATAGAGGCGGGCTGGGACCTGGCGATCGGTCACGGAAATGGTCCACAAGTTGGGTTCATCCTGCGCCGCTCCGAGATCGCCGCCAAGGTGGAGGGGATGCACGAAGTGCCGCTGGACGTCTGCGGCGCGGACTCGCAAGGGGCGATCGGGTACGAGTTCCAGCAGGCGCTGCAGAACGAATATCACAAGCGCGGCATTCAAAAGGCTGCGGCGACCGTCATCACCCAGATGCTGGTAGACCAGAACGACCCTGCCTTTCAGAAACCCTCCAAGCCGATTGGCTCATTCATGGAGGAAGCCGAAGCCAGGCGACGCGAGAGTGAAATGAACTGGTCTGTCGTCGAAGATGCTGGCCGCGGCTGGCGGCGGGTTGTTCCCTCCCCGTTGCCGAAGAGGATCCTGGAGCTGGATGCGGTCAAGTTGTTGCTCAACGCGGGCATGACGGTAATCACTGTGGGCGGTGGCGGCATCCCGGTTGTCGATAAGGGCAATGGCCAGTATGAAGGCACAGCTGCCGTGATCGACAAGGATTTTGCCTCTTCCCTGCTCGCCCAGGAGATCAGCGCGGAGTTGTTCCTCATAGCCACCGCCGTCGAAAAGGTTGCCATCCACTTTGGCAAGCCCGAGCAGAAGTGGCTCGACAAGATGACCCTCGCCGAAGCCAAACAATACCTGGCAGAAGGCACGCACTTCGCAAAAGGTTCCATGGCGCCGAAGATCCAGGCAATCATCTGGTTCCTCGAGAATGGCGGCAAACAGGCGCTGATCACCAACCCCGAGAACATCGGCCGGGCCCTCAACGGCGAAACGGGTACCTGGATCGTTCCGTAGCTTGGTTCTGACGTAGTTATATATTTGGGTAGTTATCCGGCTTTGGGTGGATAGCTACCCAGTTCACTATTTCACCGTTACACTTCATTCATGACCCTTTCCCCGCGTGTTCTTCTCAGCATCGATTATGAACCGGTGTTCGCGCTGTTTCGACACTACGACAGACTGACCGACCCTGCACAGCGTCGAGAGCTCGACCAGGCTTTCACGCGCGACGCGATCGACCCGATCCTCGAGCAATTGGGCGGTTCCAGGGCCAGCATTTATCTCGTCGGCGAGATCGGGGAATGGTATCCGGATGTCCCGCAGAAGATCGTCGCCGCCGGGCATGAGCTGGGCCTGCATTGTCACATCCATCGCCCGCTGATCAATGTAAACGAGCTGGCCGAAGACCTGCGTGCCTCGGCCTCGTGGTGCAAGCAGTTTGGTGTGCGTGGGTATCGCGCGCCGATGGTGGGTATCAGTGAGTCGGCCTACCAGCTGCTGGCGGAGGCAGGCTTCTTGTATAGCTCATCCATTTATGCGCCGGCTGGAATTTTGCTGCGCAAGGGAGAGATATGGGAAATCCCGGTCAGTACCCTGCGACTGCATGGAAAGGACGATGAGTATCTTGCGCCGCGCGATTTTTCATTCCAATTGTTGTTTGGCGGGGAGTTTCCCTACGGTTCCAGCTTTAGTATTGGTCTGATAGGGAGGCGCCTGTTCCGGATCATCGAGCAGGAATTAAAGCGCGGGCTGAGCCCGGTCATTATTTTGCATCCTTATGAATTGGTCAGCCCGGGCGCGTCGAGCCGTCTCGCGCGGGACTTGATGCGTAACCCGTTATTCTTGCCCTTTTTGCGCGATAAATCGTTTTTCCTCGAAGAGCTCCTGCGCAGCTTCCCCGTCTCGCCACTGGGGACCTATCTCGACGAGATGTTAAAGATCAGGGAAGTCCGATGACCGCAGACTTGGCGCCGCAGGTTCGCATCCTTCAAGAAGACGAGAGGCTGGTCTTGCCGGAATCGATCGCCTGTTCAGCCGGTTTTACCGGGCTCGATCCGTGGCTGAGCTTCGTGCACAAGACCTATAATTTCCCGATTCACCGGGTCGTGTCTCGGGTCCGAAATGAGATCGACGGCTGGCTCGCTCTCGTGCGCGTGAAACATTTGATCTTTGGCGATTACCTGACTACTTCTCCTTTTGGCTCGTACGGCGGCTTTGCCTATTCCTCTGTCGCTACGCGCGATGCGTTGCTGGAAATGGCTTGCTCGCTGGGAAGCGACCTGGGCGTCGAATATGTCAACGTCCGATTTGATGCGGAAGCGGAGCCTCCGGCCGGATGGACGCAACATCCGGTTTACGCCACCTATCTTGTGGATCTCATCACAGACCCTCATGAATTGATGACCGGCTATAGCTCCGATCACCGTAATCATATTCGCAAATCGTTCAAGAAACGTTTCACGATAAAGTTCGGCTATCTCGATTTGCTGGATGATGTGTATGAAGCACTGGCACAAAGCATGCACGAGCTTGGATCGCCGTACCACAGCAAAGGGTATTTGAGGGCGATGGCAGAAGCTTTGGGCCTCATGCTAGAGTTTGCAGTGATGTATGACCCTCTCGGTGAATTGGTGGGGGCAGGAGTCTTTATCTTAGAGGGCGAAAAGGCTACAAATTTACACGCCAATATCTTGCGCCGTTTCCGTTCGGAGTATGCCGGTGAGTTTCTATACTGGATGGCATTGGAACGTTATTGCCGCAGAGGGTTCAAGATATTCGACCTCGGAAGGAGCATGATCGGTTCCGGAAATGAATCCTTCAAAATGAAATGGAGACCGCGTAAAAAAATGCTGGCCTATTGGTACGCGCTCATGCCGGGCCACCACTTGCCTGAACTGAATCAAAAGAATCCGAAATTCCAGCTTGCCATTCAAGTTTGGAAACGACTTCCCGCTTTTGCTGTGCGACCCCTTGGACCATTCCTGATCAAGGGACTTGCCTGAGCGCCTATGCCGGTTCGCCTGATCGAGCTCGCGAATCTGAGCAACGACGAGATAAAGCGTCTGGCTGTCTTGCACCACTCTGTTATGCATACACTGCTTTCCGATCTGGGCTTACCGATGGTTCAGCGCTACTATCAGAGCGCACAGACGGATCCGGATGTGATCGGACTGTCTGCCATCTCGGAGAGAGGCGATATGCTCGGCTGGGCAATGGGATCTCCACATCCTGATAAAATTAATGCAGCGCTTCGTTCACCTTTCGCCTGGTTTCTGATTCAAATGTCACGTGTGGCGCTTACCCGTCCGCTTGTAGCGTGGCAATTGATGTCGACGGTGCTATCGAGTTCCAGCCAGGCAGCACTCAAGACAGGTGAAATTGAACTTACCTATATCGGTGTATCATCTACACAAAGGGGGAAAGGAGTCGGCAAGAAATTGTTGCATGCGTTTATCGAAGCGAGTCGCTCCCACGGATATCACTCGGTCATCCTTAGCGTTGAAACAGATAATGCTCCTGCCATCTCTTTGTACCAAAAAGAAGGTTTCAAAGTGACTCGAACCTTCTCCGAAGGTCATTATCAACGTCATCGCATGGAATTAAGGCTCGCATGAAGGCAAATTTGGAAAAGCTCAAACGTGGCCTCTCGTCACCGCGGAGTGTGCCGGTTCTGTTATTTATCGTCGCCGCGCTGACTTATGGACTGTTCTTCTGGGAACGCGGCTTCTACTGGGATGAAGCCCCCTGGACGTGGATCTACTACCGGCTGGGCCCCGCCGCGCTCACGAAGACCTTTTCCACCAGCCGTCCATTCTGGGGGATGATCTACCAGGTCACGATGCCGTTGCTTGGGCCCTATCCCTGGCGCTGGCAACTGCTGATGGTGATCCTTCGCTGGCTCACGGCTGTGCTCGTGTGGATGCTGCTGCGGCAGGTCTGGCCACGGGATGAGCGCGCTGCTCTGTGGGGGAGCCTGTTGTTCCTGGTCTACCCCGGGCTGGGACAGAACTTCATCGCGCTGATGTATTCCCATTTTTATATTGTTCTCAATTGTTTTCTGTTTTCCATGTATCTATCGGTCCTGGCGATTCGTCGACCTGACCAGCAGGTTCCACTAACGATCGCCGCGCTGGCGTTCTCCGTCGTCAATTTGTTGACGATGGAATATTTTTACTTCATGGAATTCCTGAGGATCGTTTTGTTTTGGATTGTTTTAGAGGGGGATTGGAAACAGACTATCCGCCGCGCAGTGATTTTGTTCCTACCGTATTTTGCAGTCATTCTTGGCGTCACGTTCTGGCGGTTATTCTTCTTCGAAAACCAGAATGCTAGCTATAGCTATGTTACCTTAGACCTTTTGCGTGAAAATCCACTGCTGGGAGTAGCAACTCTTTTTCGAGCAATGGGAATGGCGTTCTGGGAAACCGTCGTCCATGCCTGGACCTTCCCGTTTGAGGCAACAGGTGTGGAGCAATTAGGGCTGCGCGTGACGATCCTGGCTGCACTGCTGGTCCTTGTTTCGGCTATCCTCATCGCGCTCTACCTCGTCTTTCGCCGTAACGAGCAGGAAGAACGCGCGCCGGTCTGGCAAATGCTTTTGCTTGGCTTCACGGCTTGGCTGCTTGCAGGAGGCTCGTTCTGGCTGGTGGGCATCGAGCCTCAACTGCATTTCTCTGCCGACCGCTTCACAATGCCATTCATGCTGGGGTCGAGTTTGCTTGTGGTCGCTTTGATCAGCTTGTTCTATGCCAGACCTAAGCTGCAATATAGCCTGTTAGCTCTCCTGGTCGCGTTTTCCATCGGCAAACAATTCGAGACTAACGTTGCCTACATTCGGGACTGGGACGTGCACCAGAATCTTTTCTGGCAAATGAGCTGGCGCATCCCTGCATTGGAACCAAACACGGCGATCCTTTCCAACGATCTGCCGGTCACCTACTTCAGCGACAACTCGCTGTCCGGGCCTCTCAACTGGGTTTACGCCCGCGAGGGGGAGATGGATCACATCCTGTACTTTATCTCGATCCGGCTCAACCGCGGCTTGCCAGACCTTGTGCCGGGTCTCCCGATCGAGCAGAATTATCTGGCGAAGACCTTCCACGGTAACACGTCACAGCTGGTTGTTATTGACTATAGTCCACCCGCCTGTCTGCGCGTGCTCGACCCGCAAATCGATTTTGCGAACAGACTGCTGGTGCCACTGTTACGCGATGCAGCGGATTTGAGCAACACCTCACTGATCCACCAGGAAAATGCTGTCACCCTTCCGGCTTCTCTCTTTCATTCCGAGCCTGCCCACGGCTGGTGTTATTACTTCGAAAAGGCCGATCTGGCGCGACAATTTGGAGATTGGCAAAAGGTTGCCGAGCTGGGTGATATCGCCTTCGGCCTGGACGATCATCCCAATAATCCCGTTGAGCGGTTTGTGTTTGTCGAAGGCTATGCCCATACGGGAGATTGGGAAGGCGCGGTCAAATTATCCCGGGAATCTTACAGGGTCTCAAGAAATTATGTCGGACCCCAATTGTGCTGGCTCTGGCAACGTATCGAGATCACAACAACCGACGATCTATCCGAGGAGCGAAACGAAGCCTTGTCTGAAATCGAGAATATGCTCGCCTGTGAATCATGAGAAATGTACTTGTTATTGTTAGACAATTTGTCCTACAATATTATGAGTAAATAACCGCATGTATAATCGTGTAGACATTGCATCCTTTTCGTCGGAAAGGAGGTGCTTCGACAAATAAATAGCACCTGGCTCGCTGACTATCCATTTCTACATTTTTTCAAGGAGAAGAAGACAATGCGTAAGTTCCTGTTTCTAGCGATCGTAGTCCTGCTGGTTCTCTCAGCCTGTGGCGCACCGGCAACAGAAGCGCCCGCCGCCACACAGCCGCCGGCAGCGACAGAACCACCTGCAGCAACGGAAGCCCCTGCTACAGAAGAACCTGCCACGGAGGCGCCCGCTGCGACCGAAGCCCCCGCAGGAGATTTCACGTTTGGTATGCTCCTCGTGGGCCCATATAATGACCGCGGCTATAGCCAGGCCCACTATGAAGGCGGGCAATATGCCGCGGAAAAGCTCGGCGCGAACATGATCTATCTGGACAAGGTCAATCCCGCGGACCGCCCCGGAACCACGCCGGACCAGCTTGCCGGGGAACTGGTAGCGCAGGGTGCTGACCTGGTCATCTTCAACTCGGATGATATGAAAGATGCTTCCACCGCATTCGCAAAGGCGAATCCGGATGTCGAAGTGATCATGGCTTCTGGCGATCAGGTTTGGGCCGAAGGGAAGACATTTGAAGATATTCCAAACCTGGCAAATATCTTTGGCCGTATGGAATACGGGAAGATGATCGCGGGCTGTGCTGCAGCTCTTTCTACCAAGACAGGTCAGATCGGCTATCTGGGTCCGCTGATCAACGACGAGACTCGCCGCCTGGCATCTTCTGCCTATCTCGGCGCGAGGTATTGCTGGGAGAACTATGCCGGCAATGATCCTGCCGACCTAGCGTTCAAGGTCACATGGATCGGTTTCTGGTTCAATATCCCCGGTTTCACCTCAGACCCAACCCAGGTCGCCAACGACTTCATTAACACGGGGTACGATGTAATCATCTCCGGCATCGATACAACCGAAGGCCTGACCGAAGCGAAGAAGGCGTCGGATGCGGGCAAAGAGGTCTATGGCATTCCGTACGACTACATTGGCTCCTGCGAAGAAGGTGCAGATGTGTGTCTGGGTGTCCCCTATTTCAACTGGGGTCCCGCATATGTCGAAGCGATTGGCGCGGCCATGGAAGGTAACTTCCAGTCCACATTTAGCTGGATTGCCCCGGATTGGTCGGACATCAATAATCCTGACACTAGCATTGTGGGCTTTGTGAAGGGCGAGGCGCTCACCGATGAAGCCTCCGCGCAGTTGGACGAGTTTATCGCTGAGCTGGCTGGCGGACTCAACCTCTGGACGGGACCCATCAACCTGCAGGATGGCACGCAATATCTTGCAGAGGGCGAAGTGGCCACCGATCAGCAGATTTGGTACCTGCCTCAATTGCTCGAAGGCATGGAAGGCCAGAGCGTTCCTCAATAACCATTCGACAACAGGGGGAAGGCGTTCGCCTTCCCCCTGTTGTTATGTTACGAAGCACCTGAACAGGCCTCCTTTCAAGAAGGATAAAACTCATGAAGGTCGAACTACGCGGAATTCACAAGTACTTCGGAAAGAACCACGCCAATAACGATATTACCCTGACCATTCCTTCGGGGGCTATTCTGGGAATCCTGGGGGAAAACGGCGCAGGAAAAAGCACGTTGATGAAAATCCTTTCGGGCTTTATCCACGCGGATCAGGGTGAAATTGTCCTGGACGGCAAACCCGTTACGATTGCATCGCCCGCCGATGCCATTCGCCATGGGATCGGCATGCTGCACCAGGACCCGCTGGACTTCCCGCCCATGCGCTTGCTGGATAATTTCATGCTTGGCCTTCCGGGCGGACTCTTTCCGAATCGAAACGAGGTTACTCAGGACTTCAATCTGCTTCAAAAGGAATTTGGTTTTTCTCTGGACCTCGAAAGTTATGTGGATTCATTGACTGTGGGTGAGCGGCAACAACTTGAGATCATACGTCTGTTGTTTCTGGGCGCGCGTGTGTTTATTCTCGATGAGCCAACCACAGGGATCAGTGCTGCTCAGAAAGCGAAATTGTTTGACACGCTGAAAAAGTTCCCTGAACAGGCAATCACTACGATCTTTGTCTCACACAAACTTGAAGACGTGGAAAATCTGTGTGATCGGGTCGCCGTATTGCGGCAAGGGAAGCTCGTCGGCGAAATGACCCGCTCCGGGGAAAAGACGTTCGACCCAAAAAAACTGGTGGAGATGATGTTTGGAAAGGCAATTTCACTGGGCGCACGCCAGGCTGCGGAAAAGCATGGTTGTGTGCTCGCGCTCAGTGATCTTTCGATTGAAGATGCCCGGCTGAAGATCAAAAACGTGAGCCTCGAGGTCAACGGTGGTGAAGTGATCGGGCTGGCAGGCATGGAGGGCAGCGGGCAGGGCGCGTTTCTCCGGGCGTGCGCAGGTCTGGTCCGACCGGTAGGCGGCAGGGTGACGGTGAGAGGGCGTGACCTGACAGGAAGGTCGTATCATACCTACAAGCGACATGGTGTTGAGTTCCTGCCGGCGGCCCGCCTCGAAGAAGGACTGATTCCCAGCCTCTCCCTGACCGATCACTACATCCTCGCCGAAAAACCTCAGGGTGTGTTCATCAACCGCGAACGCGGCCTGAGAAAAGCTCAGACACAGATCGCGTCGTACAACATCAAAGGGACGCCGGCCCACGCCGTCGAGTCGCTCTCGGGCGGTAACCAGCAGCGGGCTTTGCTTTCCTTACTGCGGGATCCTCTGTCATTGATCCTGATCGAACATCCCACCCGCGGCCTGGACATCGAATCGGTGATCTATATCTGGGGCAAGCTCAAAGAACGCTGCCGCAAGAGCACGGCCATCCTGTTTGTTTCCTCCGATCTGGAAGAAATCCTGCAATACAGTGACCGGGTGCTTGTGTTTTTCAGCGGGAAGGTTTCCGCGCCCCTGGATGCCTCCACAACGACTGTGGAGCAGCTCGGTCAATTAATCGGCGGCCGAGGCTGGGATCGGTGAGGACCACCATGATAAAGAGTAATCGCTGGACAAATATCGGATTCCAGATTGCTGCGTTGGCTTTGGCGCTCCTGTTTACAACCTTGATTCTGTTGGCTGCAGGTGCCCCACCACTAGAAGCATATCAAAATATCCTTACCGGCGCCTTTGGCTCCTTTAAGAAATTTTCCGATGTGCTGGTTTCCTGGGTACCACTTCTTCTGGTGAGTGCAGGACTGCTAGTCACGTTCGCGGCGGGGTTATGGAACATCGGCGTGGAGGGCCAAATTATCCTCGGCGCCATTGGCACCACCTGGGCTTTGCGTGAGTTGCAGGACACAGGCCTGCCTCCATCCTTGATTATTTTCCTGTCAATCGTGGCAGGCATGGCCGGGGGCGCGCTCTGGGCGTTACTGGCCGGAGCTCTCAAGACATTCGGCGGGGTGAATGAGATTTTCGGAGGTCTGGGATTGAATTTCGTGGCGACAGCTCTATCCATTTATTTGATCTTTGGCCCATGGAAGCGTCCCGGTGTGGCCTCCATGAGTGGAACGGTCCCATTCGATGAAGCGCTCCATTTGAGCTTATTTCCGGGATTACGTCTCAGTCCATGGGCACTGGTCATTGCCATCCTCGCGATCGTTTTCGTCTACTTTCTTTTGCAGGGGACGTATTTTGGATTGCGCTTGAAAGCCGTGGGTAAGAACTTCCGTGCGGCGTATCTGCTTGGTATTCCCACCTGGCAGCATATGATGCTGGCTTTTCTCATTTGTGGAATGCTGGCAGGAGTTGCCGGCGCTATGCAGGTGACGGCTGTGTATTACCGCCTGATCCCATCGATCTCCAGCGGATACGGTTACCTTGGCTTGATGGTGGCAATGCTGGTCAATTATCAGGCCATCTGGGCGGCGCCCATTGCCCTTTTCTTTGCTGCCCTCAATATTGGCAGCATTCAATTGCCAATCGTGCTTAAGCTCGACTCATCCCTCTCTGGTGTTTTGCAGGGGATGCTGGTGCTCTTCGTCCTGATCATGGAGGGCATCCGTCAGCGTATCTCTCGATCCTCATGAGGCAGCTATGGATTCCACGACAATTCTCATTGGGCTAGCCAGTATTCTCGCGTCGGCGGCGCCCATCGTCTTTGCAGTGATGGGCGAAACGCTATCCGAACGTGCCGGGGTCATCAACCTTTCGATGAACGGGACCATTCTGCTTTCTGCGATGGGAGGCTTTGCCGTCGCGGTTCGTACCGAAAGTCTCTTTCTGGGTTTCCTGGCGGGCATGCTGATCGGAGCGGTGGTTGCCCTGGTTGTCGCCTTCTCCTCGATCACCCTGAAACAATCTCAGGTGGCTGTTGGGTTCGTGCTGGCCCTGGTCTGCCGGGACCTGTCCTACTTCCTTGGGAATCCGTTCATGGGGTTGGCGGGCCCGCGTCTCCCTGCCTGGCCGATCGCCGGATTAAGCGAGCTCCCTGTCCTCGGTACCCTGTTCTTCCGGCACGACCTGATGACCTACCTCAGCTTCATTGTTATCTTTTTGTCATGGTTATGGATTTTCCGTACGCGCCCTGGGTTGATGCTACAGGGCATCGGTGAGCGTCCTGCCGCGGCTTTTGTACGTGGCGCCAATGTGAATTTAATGCGCTATGTCTATACAGTGCTTGGTGGCGCACTCATTGGTCTGGCGGGACCTGTATATT
>LLBZ010006169.1_pt9 | contig 14797 bp, 11 predicted proteins | sample 1489421 | NCBI WGS metagenome assembly LLBZ01 (sample SAMN04092657, study PRJNA295927) | soil metagenome | biome: Soil prokaryotic community; feature: Bulk soil; isolation source: soil from tomato rhizosphere | host: tomato cultivar Moneymaker | place: South Korea | collected 2011-11-01 | reverse complement strand
TATGGCAAAGGAAGAAGATAAAATTCGAGCAGAAGGGGTCGTGGTAGAAGCCCTTCCAGGCACACAGTTCAAGGTGAGGCTGGACAACGGCCACGAAGTGCTGGCATATCTTTCCGGCAGAATGCGCAAGCACTACATTCGTATTCTGCTAGGCGATCGTGTCGCGATGGAGATGTCACCGTATGACCTGACTCGGGCACGCATCACGTTCCGTCAGCGCAAGAATTCTCCCCCCGTCGTTCAGGAATAGTCTTTGCCATAGCATACATAGTATATCAAAAGGCCCTCGTTTCTCGAGAGCCTTTTTGTATTTATACTGATTTGATAGAGGCAAGTGCTAGGGTAATTCTCGGAAGGAATTCAGGACTTTCATGTAATTCGCTCGTTCAAACGCTGCAGGATTGCTCACTGATTTCTGGCTCATACTGCCCTGCATTTGTTTGATAGAGGCATAGCCGTGCTCTTCCATCCACAGCTTGGTCTGATTTAGGATTTCCTTAACACGCTGTGGAGAGCCATCCCAGAGCAGCTCGGAAGCAATCATGGCAACCTGTGCGCCCGCCATCATGGCTTTCAGGACATCACGTGATGTGTGAATGCCGCTGGTGAGAGCCAGATCTGTATTTACTTTTCCATACAGAATGGAGATCCATCGCAACGGCAGGCGCAAATCTGCTGACGTGCTTAGATCCAAACTATGGACAATTTCCAGTTCATCGAGATCGAAATCAGGTTGATAGAAGCGATTAAACAGGACTAGACCATCTGCCCCTGCTTCCACGAGTCGCTTTGCAAAATGCGGGACCGATGTTAGGAACGGACTGAGCTTTACTGCTAAGGGGATGGTCACGGCAGATCTTACTTCTGCAACCAACTCGACTTGTCTTTCCTCGATTTCTGCGGAAGTCATCTCGGGATCTGTTACAAGATAATACATGTTAAGCTCCAGAGCATCTGCGCCGGCTTCCTGGATCTTGCGCGCATAATTTGTCCAGCCGCCTTTCGAGACGCCGTTCAAGCTGCCAATGACCGGGATGCTCAGCGCTTTTTTCAGGCCCGCTACCTGGTTTAAGTATCTCTCCGGGCTGATACCATACAGTCCGCCGTCGGGCAGGTGTGTGGGAGCCTCGGGGAATGAGTCTGTGCTGCGGGATAAGTAGTGATCCAGTTCGAGGCTTTCCTTGATGATCTGCTCTTCAAAGAGCGAATACATTACGATTGCCGATATGCCTGCATCCTCCAGCTTGCGTGCTTTATCGATTTTTTTAGAAAGAGGGGAGGCAGAAGCGACGAGGGGATTTTTTAGATTCATACCAAGATAAGTAGTGGAAAGATCGATCATATGCTATTCCTTCGTGTTAAAAAGCCTTGCGAAGAATTGAGAAATTCTCGCAAGGCTTTTTGTTTATTGATTAGCTGTCCTTTTTACCGTTGCCATTCCCATTGCCGTAGTGCATGGCGGCCATCTGCTGGTACAGAGTCCAGCGGGATTTGGCATCGCGTTGGGCTTCCTGCATCAACTCCTCCGCGCGGACTTCATCGAGCTGCGTGAGCATCTTATAACGGGTCTCATTATAGGCGTACTGCGAGATCGGTATGCTCGGTTCCTTGGACTCGATGATCAGCGGGTTGTGTCCCTGTTCTGCCAGACGTGGGTCATAGCGATACATTGGCCAGTGACCCGACTGCACGGCCAGCTTCTGCTGTTCCAGTCCCTTTGCCATATCGTAGCCGTGTGCAATGCATGGGCTATATGCAATGATGAGGGATGGACCATCATAGGACTCGGCTTCCAGCAAGGCGCGTAAGGTCTGTTGGTCGTTGGCGCCCATAGCAATGCGAGCCACGTACACGTACCCATAAGACATGGCGATCAACCCCAGGTCTTTCTTGGGCATACTCTTACCGCCCATGGCGAACTTGGCAACGGCAGCGCGCGGCGTCGATTTGCTCGCCTGCCCGCCTGTGTTGGAATACACTTCGGTATCGAGCACCAGAATGTTGACGTTGCGTCCGCTGGCGAGCACGTGATCAAGACCACCATAACCAATGTCGTAGGCCCAGCCGTCGCCACCGATGATCCAGACCGATTTCTTGACCAGACTATCTGCTACGCTGATGAGGTCTTTTGCGCGCGGATCGCTGATACCAGAAAGTCTATTTTTCAAGTCTTTGACCCGCTCACGTTGCGCATCAATGCCAGCTTCATCGGATTGATCGGCATTTGTGACTGTGTCTACGAATTCTTTTCCGAGATCACTTTCGAAGGAGGCCAATAATTCGCGGGCATACTCACCCTGTTTGTCGATCGTGAGCCGCATGCCAAGGCCGAATTCTGCATTGTCTTCAAACAGGGAATTCGACCAGGCCGGTCCGCGCCCGTTTGCATCCACGGTCCATGGCGTGGTGGGAAGGTTGCCGCCATAAATCGACGAGCAGCCCGTTGCATTTGCAATGATGGAGCGGTCGCCGAACAATTGCGAGACCAGTTTCACATATGGGGTTTCACCGCAGCCGGCGCAGGCGCCGCTGAACTCGAACAACGGGCGAAGCAACTGCGAATTCTTGATCGTGGACGGGTTGATCAATTTGCGATCGAGATCCGGGATCTCCATGAAGAAGTCCCAGTTTTTGGCTTCGGCTTCACGGAGAGGTGGCTGGGGTTCCATGTTGATAGCCCTGCGCCCGACCTGGGTCTTGTCCTTCACCGGGCATACTTCCACACAGAGCGTACAACCCGTGCAGTCTTCTGGTGCGACCTGGACAGTATACGCATAGCCCGGCGAGAATTCCTTGAACTTCGACGTCATATGCTTGAACGTTTCAGGTGCATTCGCCAGCAACTTCTCATCATATACTTTATGACGGATGACAGCATGCGGACAAACCATCACACATTTTCCGCACTGGATGCACAGGCTTTCATCCCACACAGGGATTTCGAGAGCGATATTTCGCTTCTCCCATTGCGTTGTCCCTGTGGGGAAAGTTCCGTCGACCGGAAATGCCGAGACAGGGATGTGATCACCATTGGCGCCGATGATCTCGCCCAGCACGTTGCGGACAAATTCAGGCGCTTCACTCGGGACTGGCAGCCGGCGCGTCGTCGTCGATGTGATCGCTGCCGGGACTGTGACCTCATACAGATTCTCGAGCGTTCTGTCCACGGCGTCGAAGTTTTTCCTGACCACGGCCTCCCCGCGCTTGCCATAGGTCTTTTCGATGGAGTGTTTGATCTCAGCAATGGCCGCTTCGCGAGGGAGAATGCCGCTGATGGCAAAGAAAGCCGTCTGCATGATCGTATTCATACGACCGCCCATGCCGGTCTTTTCGGCAACTTCATAGCCGTTGATCACATAGAATTTCAGTTTCTTTTCGATGATGTCCTTCTGCACTTCGACAGGCAGGTGATCCCAGACTTCCTCGGGTCCGTACAGGCTGTTGAGCAGGAAGACGGCGCCCTCTTTTGCATACTTGAGCATATTCACGCGCTCGAGGAACGAGAACTGATGACAGGCAACGAAATTGGCTTGATTGAACTCGATGAGATACGGCGCGCGGATGGGTTGCGGCCCGAAACGCAGGTGTGACATGGTTACCGTGCCGGACTTCTTCGAATCGTAATAAAAGTAGCCCTGCGCGAAGTTGTCGGTCTCTTCACCGATGATCTTGATCGAGTTCTTATTCGCGCCGACCGTTCCGTCTGCGCCGAGTCCGAAGAAGACACAGCTCACAATCCCTTCGGGTTCGATGATGAACGCAGGATCAAAATCTAGGCTGGTATGAGATACATCATCATGAATGCCCACTGTAAAGTGATTCTTAGGTTCGGCTTTGGTCAATTCATCGAGAACGGCTTTCACCATGGCAGGCGTAAATTCTTTCGAGGAAAGACCATAGCGTCCGCCAATCGTTTTGATGCCGGAGCGTCCGCCTTCGACGAGCGCAGTGACGACATCCAGATAAAGGGGCTCGCCCGAGGCGCCTGGTTCTTTGGTGCGGTCGAGCACTGCGACCGATTTCAGGGTGGCCGGTAGTGCTTTGATGAAATGTTCGACCGAGAACGGGCGATACAGCCTCACGAGAACTGCGCCAACTTTTTCGCCTTGGGACGCAAGATATTTGACAGTCTCTACGACGGTCTCGCCGCCGGAGCCCATGACGACTACGACGCGTTCGGCTTCGGGATGACCGAAGTAATCGAACAGATTGTATTGTCGCCCTGTGACCTCAGCGAACTTGTTCATGGCCTCCTGCGTGATACCGGGGACCGCCGCGTAATATGGGTTCACCGCTTCACGCATCTGGAAGTACACATCTGGGTTCTGGGCGGAGCCGCGTAATACGGGATGCTCCGGGGAGAGGGCACGCGCTCGGTGGGCGCGAATCAGCTCCTCGTCTAGAATGGAGCGGAGCTCTTCATCCGTCAACTGGACGATCTTGTTCACTTCATGCGAGGTGCGGAATCCGTCGAAGAAATGCAGGAAGGGGACGCGTGCCTTGAGGGTTGCAACTTGTGCAATGGCTGCAAAGTCATGGGCCTCCTGCACAGAGCCTGAGGATAGCAGGGCCCAGCCTGTTTGGCGGACGGCCATCACATCCTGGTGATCGCCGTAAATCGAGAGGGCATGTGCGGCGATGGCGCGTGCGGCAACGTGGAAGACGGTACTGGTGAGCTCGCCCGCGATCTTATACATGTTCGGGATCATCAGGAGAAGACCCTGGGAGGCAGTAAATGTTGTCGTCAGCGCGCCTGTCTGAAGGGCGCCATGGACGGTGCCTGCCGCCCCACCCTCGGACTGCATCTCAATCACGAGAGGGGTGGTGCCCCAGAGGTTCTTTTTACCCTTGGCCGACCATTCATCGGCAAATTCGCCCATGCCAGAGGAGGGGGTAATAGGATAAATTGCTATGACCTCGCTCAGACGATGCGCGACCGAAGCTGTGGCTTCATTTCCATCGATCATAACTACGTTCTTTTTCATTGATACTCCTTGGAGGACAGGCCATTGATTCTGCCTGGATTTTTCCATCGAGTAAGTTTATCGCTCGGGGGGCAATCTCGTTAGTTATGAATGACTTAAATACCCCTGCCTGTTGTCATATTTCGGACAAAATTGGTACAAATGAAAACAGGAGCTTTTTGGCTCCTACTTTCAGAGGTTTTCGCTTTTGTGTTATATGGCTGGAATTTGCTCGAGTTGCGTATAGATTTGCAAACCATTTGCACGGGCGACTGCCACCATAAGATCGGCGCCCTGGGAAGGCCCGCCAATCCTCAGCACAGCATCGCACTTTTTCAGTACCCGTTCGGCAACCAGATGAAATATCTCGCGATAAGTTTCATCACCGACTTGTTTTGAGCCTGCGAGATCTAATAAAGGAAGCGCGAACCATTCCCCCAACACAGGAATATGCCCGAGACGAAAAATAGGAAGGGCATGCGATTCCATATTCCGTACATTTTCGGCCATCTTTTCCGGATCATCACCCGTGCCAGAGCGATACGGACCAGCAATTAAGATCAACATCGCTTTAGACAAGATATTTCTCCAGATAGGGTCTCGCCAGCAACAATGCCGCCAATGATTTAGCATCCTGTATCCTGCCCCCTTCTGCCAATTCAACAGCCTGTTTCACTGGGACTTTTTCCACCTGCAAAAACTCATCCTCATCTGCCTGCAACGGGTCTTCCTTCAAGCCGGTCGCGAGAAACACCGCCATGAGTTCTGTGGAGTAGCCGGGCACCAGATAGAACTCGCCAATCTTTTGCAGCCTTCCTGCTGCCATGCCTGTCTCTTCCCGGATCTCACGCGCCGCACATTCCTCAAAAGGTTCTTCCCCATCTCGGGTGCCGGCAGGAAGCTCAAGCAGATCCTCTCTCACGGCCGCGCGATACTGACGCACAAAGAGCAAGTTCCCCTCCTGGTCAATGGGGAGGAGAACGACCGAGCCGCCATGTTCGACAATTTCAAGTTGTGTCTCGCGCCCGTCCGGGGTCCTGAGAGTATCTCGTTTGACTTTGAAGGCGCGCCCCTGTACCAGGGTTTCAGATCGTATTAATTCAAAGGGCATTTTGATTCCATATTCAGGGAGGTAGCTATCGATAAATGATAAGACAAAGCCCGGGCATACACCCGGGCTATTCGTTACGATCCGTTTCCTAGGGAATGTTTAGTGACTGTCCACTGGTCAAGTCGGGGTTATCCCCAGATAAATTGTTACTGCTTGCGATAGCTTCGGGTCTGACATCGCCATAGAGGCATGCGATGCTATAAATCGTTTCGCTGGATGAAACAACCGTATACGTAGCTGGATGGTTGCGCAGAGCGCGGGTGCCAGGGAAACTTCCACTCTGCGGAATCCTTAAGGTCCGGCCAGGATAGAAAATGTTTCCATTGGAGAGTCCGTTCAGGCTGAGCAAGGCCGACGGGTCTACATCAAAGCGACGTGCGATACAGTACGGAAACTCACCACTTCTCAGTGCCCATTCCGACGGGCGCGAGCCTACTGGCGCCGAGGTGGGTAAGGTGCCACTTACGGCCAACGTCGCTGTGGCTGTGCCAGCTGGATTGGTACTTATGAAAGGTGTTGGTGATTCGCTCGCTGGAATCGCGCTTAAATCTTGTGTCCCGACGGAGGGTGTTTCCGTTGCTATCGCCTGTGGAGTTCCGGATGAGGCGAGGGCAGTGAGGGTCCCAAAATTTGCCACATCACTCATCGTGATATCGGGCGTGACCGGTGTTTCGAACAAACTGGTGGCGTTGATCGTACTTGTGGCAGGTGGTGGCGTTGAATAAGGGGATCTACAGGCAGCGAAAACGACCGCGATCAGCATGAACATGGAGGCGACTGCCGCGCCTCGTTTTATCCTGGCCATATGCATCTCCTCGCACTCTAGTGGTTTTGACGATAGTAGCACATCCCATTTAGCGCGTCAAGTTTTGGAGTAGGATATTGGAGGCATAATACTATTTGCACTGATACTCCGATACGACTTGATTTACGAAGGCGGATTCAGGATCTGTTGCCTGCACGCGTTTCCAAAGCTCGCATAAACCTTTACGAATCCTGTTCTCTTTTTCGAAGGCATCATCCGATATCCTCTTCGCCTCCTCCGTGTCACCTGTGAGTGCCTTTGCTTCAATATACGTCAACCACTCGAATGGATCTTCCGGTTCATAGCCAAGCGATCTTGCCTCATCCATCAGGTGGACGACCTGATCCCAATCTCCTTGCTGGCGAGCCCGCTCTGCTTTTGCAAAGTAATAACACCAGGTGTGCGCCGGCTCCGATGAAAAAGGTGGCTTCACGACCTGGCTTGTATCGAGGATGATATTGGAGAGGTCCGAGAGCGGAATCGCCTCCACCAAAAAGCGAGATTGGCCCTCGTACGTAATCTCATCCTTGCGGGCCGGATCGAGCACGCGCAGGCATCCATTGATTGGCATGTAGATCACCAGCGCTTGCGACGTGGACCCGTGAAAGCTCACCCGCCGGATTGAAAGACTGATCTTCGTGTTAGGCTCCAATGACGGGATGGCAGTCCCCCCCAAACGCTTTTCTGTGTAGAGCAATGCATAAGGTAGATCGCTTCGCTCGTCCACACTGCCACTGCGCGCCGTGCTGCGCGTGTCCGCAGGACTGCTTCGCGTGTATTCGGGGGCGTACATCCAGTTAATGGGTGCGGTAAAAGAAAGATCCGTCTCGTAATCGATCGGTAATTGGTGTGTGAGCAGCGCCGTACCGGGCTTCATGGCCGGGATGCGCCAGGCAAGCTGCCAGTAGATCTCCTGTTGTTTCGTCCAATCTCGGCGGAAGACATTGGCGTTGAAAAACTGTTGTCCAACGCCTAAAGCAATGAGCAGGGCGAATGCGTAGGGTTTAATTCTATAACTTCGAAATAAGAGCTCGAGTAAACCGGTCATAAAGAGACTCCCTCCCAGCATCATCGAGATCATGAACCGGTCAAAGCTGGATTGAAGCGTAAGGGGCAGTCCGGCAGCAAAGGAGGGGATGCGCCCCAGTACGATCCCTGCCAGTCCGATAAGGATCGCAGGAATGGCAAACTTCTTTATGTCATTTTCAAGAAAGGCGAATTTTTTTAAATAAAGCAAGACCAGAATAAAGGCAAGGACCATCAAAGCGAATGTTGCAAGCGTAGTAGGCGCAGTTACTGCCCTTGAAGTCAAAACGAGGATTTGCACCCAAACGTAAAACCCGGCTTTCCATATTGCTTCTCCAAAGGTCGAAAAGGCATTGGCAACAGTCAGTGGCTCGTTTACAACTTCTACTTCGTACGAAGCATAGCCTCCGACTGTGTAGAAGTAGGCCAGCCAGGCTGCATTTGCCAGCCAGATCAGGAGATATGGCCACCATCGTTTGAGTGTTTCCACAACTCTTCGCCCAAAGCCGTGAACTCCCTCTGAGACAATCACCCAAATGATGAGAAAGCGCATGGGTTCGATGGTGAGGAAATATTCGGTGGGGAATACACCCGCGACTAGCAGGAGTAGGGCAAGAATGGTATCTTTTGTCGTAGCGAGAGGCTGTTTGGCAGACTGCTCCTCGACTTCGAGATGGAAACGCGCCATCCCTCCGCTCAGCGCCAGAGAAGTTCGCAGGGCGCGGGCTGTGAAGCCGAAGGAGAGCAGATAAAAAATGAAGGGAATCCATTCCTGGTTGATATGCGTGAACGCTACCCAATGCTGGCTATACCCGGGGAAAACCAGGAAGAGCATCGATGCAACCAGGGTCTGCCGCCTGTGTCCCGGCCAAATCTGGTTTAGTGCGAACCAGGCCGAAAGTACGGCTATGAAGCGAATGACCAGGGCAAAGATCTGCCAATAAAGAGGGACAGGCGGGAGGAGGCTGGTCGTCACAAAGAAAATGGGCCCTAAAAAGGGCCTGACTCCCCCAAAGGCCGGGATGAACTCCTGCGGACCGAGGAATTTCGCTATCCAGGCGAAGGGCCAATCGTCCCAGTAAAAGCCTGTCAGAGGGAGCAGCAAACCATACGCCGCGATCGTCAGGAGCAAAAATAAGAGCGGAATATTCCGCTCCCATCTCCTATTCGTCTTCATACGATTGATTATAAAAGAAAAGCCGTGTTAAAAAGCTGACTCTCGCTCGCCGGCGTTTTACTTTCCCGGTTTCACCTCATAAATCTGAATCGGTTGTTGTTTGCCTTTGAACAGGACAGATCCCAATGGCTCTACCTCGATGTCTGCTGGCAATCCTTCACGCGTGTATTGGTCGATCAGAATTGGATGATGTACGGTCTTCGTATGATCTTCAATTCGCTTGGCGAGGTTGACTGTATCGCCGATGCAGGTATAGGTGGCACGGTTCTGCGTTCCGGTATACCCGGCGATCATTCTGCCGGTGGCAATGCCAATTCCGATCTGGATTTGGGTTTTGCTGCGCAGGGCTTGCTCCTGGTTGAAACCGTGGAGCAGGTTGAGCATTTCGAGAGCGGCTCGCACGGACTCTTCACGATGATCTTCGCGGGGAATTGGCGCGCCAAAGATCGCCATCAATCCATCTCCTACCATTTGATTGACGGTGCCATGATAGCCTATGATGGCATCGAACATCAAGGCGAAATAATCGTTGAGTAATTCGATGATCTCTGCTGGATCTTCGTTTTCTGCATAGCTCGTGTAGGAACGGATATCCGCGAATAGAACTGTTGCATCTACGTATTTCCCACCGAGAGAAAAACCTGTTCGCAGCAGCTCATCGGCCACCTCCCGTGTAGCGAAAGTGCGGAATAGCTTCCGTTGTTCGTCGCGCAGTCGCTTCTTTTCGAGGCTGGCATTAACCCGGGCGCGCAACAATATGGGATTCACCGGTTTGTTAAGATAGTCTTCTGCGCCCAGCTCTATACATTTGACAACGCTGTCGATTTCATCCAGGGAAGAGGTCATGATGATCGGGATATCGCGCAGCTCCGTATCCTGCAAACAGATTTCCAAGACCTGGTATCCATCCATTTCAGGCATTTCTATGTCCAGTAGAACGAGGTCAAACGAATCGCTGCGAAGCTTTTCTAATGCTTGTTTTCCGTTATCGGCTGTTTCGACCTTGTGCCCCTGCGCCTCCAGGCCGCGCGCCAGCAGAATCCGGTTGACCTTATTATCGTCAACCACCAGCAAACGACCGGGCTCCGATCGGGATGTCATACTCGCAACCCTTTTAACTCCCGGATTGCTTTTTCTAATGCTTCTATTAGAATTTCCAGTTTGTTTCCAACTTCCAAATTGTTTTCCTTGCCCATCAGCTCCAGTTCCCTGGCAAGCAGGCCAAGCTCGGTCGCGCCAAACGTATAGGCGTTGGATTTGAGCGAGTGGGCATTCCTACGAAAGGACTCGACATCCCCGGCAGTCACTGCGGTCTGCATATTCTGTACCATGTGTGGGGCGTCGTCCAGGAACGCGTCGATCAGCTCGTTGATAAGGTCCGCCCCGGACATTTGCTTGAGCTCATCAAATGTCGCTCTGTCGATTGCCGGCATCTATTCCTTCCTCTCTGCTTTTCCCAGCGCTTCCACCAGCTCATGGACCCGGATCGGCTTGCTGATGTAGTCGTCCATGCCTGCTGCAAGACAAGCCTCCCGGTCGCCTTCCAGTGCATTGGCAGTCAACCCAATGATCCGCGGATGATTTGCAGGCCATCTCGCGAGGATCTGCCGCGTTGCCTCCAGCCCATCCATCTCTGGCATCTGTACGTCCATGAGGATGACATCATAGGTTTGACGTTCAACCGACTCTACGGCTTCTAACCCATTCGAGGCAATATCGGCACGGTATCCCATTTGTTGGAGGATGCGCAAGGCCAGTTTCTGATTCACCTGATTATCCTCGACAACCAGGATTTTTAGGGGATGCCGTTTGCCAAGCTCCGTGTCGATGCCGGGCTTGGTAGTATCAGCTTTCGGAGAAATGGTATTTTTTGCGAAGATTCCAGCCAGGGCGTCGTACAACGCAGAGGGCTTGATCGGTTTGGTCAGGTAAGCGGCGAACTCCAGATCTTCTGCGTCGATCTCGCGTCTGCCCAGGGAGGTCAGCAGAATGATCGGTAACGATTTAGGATCGCGCAGCTTGCGCATCTCTCGCGTGAGTATGATCCCGTCCATCTCGGGCATTTGGAGATCGAGGATGGCGAGCTCAAATGGCTCACCTCTTTGGAGCCACTCCAGCGCTTCATGAGGATGTTCCGTTTCGCGCGGACTCATGCCCCACTTTTCGGTCTGGAGCATCAGGATGCGACGGTTCGTGCCATTGTCGTCCACGATCAGGACGCGTTTGCCATGCAGAAGCGATTGAATTCCTTTGATGTCTCGTTCTGCCTTGCGCTCAGCGATTGCGGCAGGCTCGGCTTTGATCGTAAAGATGAAGGTCGAGCCTTTGCCCACCCCTTCACTTTGCGCGGACATCTCGCCACCCAGCATTTCCACGAGGCGCTTACTGATGGCCAGCCCTAAACCGGTACCGCCAAATTTGCGGGTGGTAGATGAATCGGCCTGAGAGAAGGACTGGAACAGGCGACCCATATGGCTCTCTGCAATGCCGACACCTGTATCGCGAACCATAAACAGCAGCTGGTTTTGTTTTTTGCCCTTCTTGACTGTGAGAACCACCTCACCCTTTTCGGTAAACTTGATGGCGTTGCTGAGAAGGTTGATCAGGATCTGACGCAGACGTGTCATGTCGCTGTTGATGCCGCTCGGCACATTGTCGTCCATAATGTAGGCGATGTCGAGGCCCTTTTCGATGGCGCGACCAGACGTCAAATCGAGCGCGGATTCGACGCACTCACGCAGGTCGAAGGGCTGGAGCTCGATATCCATCCTGCCTGCCTCGATCTTACTAAAGTCAAGGATATCGTTGATGACCGCGAGCAGGGCATCTCCCGAATTGCGGATGGTCTCGGCGTAGTCACGCTGTTCTTTGCTGAGATCGGTATCCATCAGGAGTCCACTCATCCCGATGACGGCATTCATCGGAGTGCGGATCTCGTGGCTCATGGTTGCCAGGAAGGAGCTCTTTGCCTCGTTGGCTCGTTCGGCCGCGGCACGGGCCTCCTGGGCTTCGTTGAAAAGGCGTACATTCTCGATCGCGATCACCGCTTGATCTGCAAAGACCTGCAAGATGGCAATTTGTTTGTCTGTAAAAGGTTGAAGCTCACGTTTACCGACGCCAATACAGCCGATCGCTTCTCCTTCTCGCAGCATAGGGACAAATAAAGCACTCTTTATAGTTCCAGCGTTCACATAGCGCTGTGTGATTTCGGGCAGATCCTGTGCATGCTCCATGTCTGGAATATGAATGATGGCACGTTCCAGGATTGCACGTGCAGACAACGTACTATCCCGGGCAAGCGGGGCCGGGTACGATCGAATGGAAAGCTCCTGGGTGGTTTCCAGCATATCGGATGAAAGGTCGCTGATCGCCGCCTCATACACCATTTGTCCATCCTTGCGATAGACGGCGGACTGGTTGGCATCGCAAAGCTGACGTGCATTTTCGGCGATGACATTTAAGACGGGTTGGATATCTGTGGGTGAGCTGGCGGTCGCTTTCAATATCTCACTGGTTGCGGTTTGTTGCTCAAGGGCTTCGGTAATTTCATCGTTGCGTGTCTGCAATTCCTTGAAGAGGCGCGCATTTTCTATGGCAATCGCAGCTTGATCCGCAAAGGTCTTGAGCAGGGCAATTTGTTTTTCGGTAAATGGATTCACCTCCTGCCGGCGGATCATGATTGCGCCGATCACTTCATTTTCGCGCATGAGCGGGGTGACCAGCATGGTGCGCTGTTCGCTGGTTTGATAATATTTCCGGCTGAGAGGATATTGCTCCGGTGGCTCTGCCAGAAGATCATGGAGATGGATCGTTTTCTTTTCCACCATGGAACGACCGGTGACGGAATCACGGTTAAGAGGCGTCCCGTCCAGAAGGGTTTCCACGGCGAGAGGCACAGGCCCCCAGTGTGCTGCGACGCGATAGTAATCCCCCTCGATCCGTACAATCGCTGCATCATAAGAATTACACAGCCGGGCGGCTCGTTCTGCAACTGCTTCCAGGACTGGCTGTACATCCGTAGGGTTTTCAGCAATGATCGAAAGAATATCACTGGTGGCTGTCTGATATTCTAGGGATTCGGTTACCTCGCGGTTACGCTGCTGCAGCTCATGGAAGAGCCGTACGTTTTCGATGGCGATGATCGCCTGGCTGGCAAAGATTTGGAGGAGTCCAATCTGCTTCTCGGTGAGCAATTGCGGTTCCAGACGACGGATCGTGATACAACCAATCGCCTTTCCATCGCGTATCAGCGGAACGGCGCACGTCATACGATAGCCATATTCATGGGCTATATCGTCGCCGAGGGGGAACTCCGATTTTGCGCTCGATTCATGATGAATCGCTTGCACTGGGTGAGCGTCGATGATCGAGCGGCCGGCGACGGTATCCCGATTCAATACGAGGGTTTCACCCACGGGGAATATGGGTACGTTTCCAAAGTGCGCGGCGACGAGCATCCGGTCCCCCTCCACCATATCGATGATTGCATCCGCCGAATCGGAAAGCTGGGCGGCATTCCGGGCAATGATATCCAGAACGGGTTGAATATCGGTTGGCGAACTCGCAATTACTTTTAAAATTTCACTGGTGGCTGTTTGTTGCTCAAGAGATTCGGTAATTTCGCGATTACTTCTCTGGATCTCCTCGAAAAGATGCGCGTTCTGCAAGGCTACACCGACATTCGCGGCGATCGTACTGAGAAGATGCTGGTCATTCTCTGTAAATACATTTTCCTGTTCCGTGCTCTGGACGCTGACCGCCCCAATGGCTCTGCCCCCCAGGAAGATGGGGACACCAAGATAGGACTGTGCCCGAATGCCAACTTGAGTCGCTCCCAATTCCGCGCGGCGCTTCTCGATATCTTGATTGATGAGCAAAGGCTTGGCAGTTTCGATAATCTTGCTTGTGAGACCCTGCCCTAATGGCAGCGGCGTCAGTTCTTCTCCATACGTATAAGGAAAGCGAATCGTACGAGAGTCTTCATCCAGCAGAGCCACATAGGCAATATCTGCGCTAAAGGCATCCCGGATTTGTTCCCCCACTAACTGAATCAATGCATTCAAATCCAATTCGCCGGCGAGCGCATTACCGATTGTGTTGATTGTAGCGAGTTCGGCAGCGCGTTGTTCCGTTTCCTTGAGCAACCTTTGAGTCTCGGCGAAGAGGCGTGCGTTTTCGAGAGCGACTCCGATGCTGCCTGCCAATGTTTGCAGGAGCCCCACATCCGAGTCAGTATAGGCATTCTCATGTTCCCAGTTCTGAAGGGTAAATCCGCCAACATATTCTCCATTCATGATGATCGGCACACCCAGCCAGGATCTGGGACTCGGCTCGTCGCTGACTTGAACTACACCAAATTCCTCAGCACGTTTGTCAAAACTCGAGTTGATCACCAGCGGCTTAAGAGTCTTTACCATGTGCGCCTGCAAGCCTCTATCACCCAGTGGAAACTCCACGTTCTCGATTCGTTTTCCGTTTTCGAAAACATAAGGTGCTTTGAACGTACCGTTGGCTTTATCTAGAAAACCAATGCCGACGTTTTCACCTGGAAAGATTTCAGTGAGTTTGTCGCCCACTGAATTGACGATTCCATTAAAGTCCAGTTGAGAGGCCAGCGCGTTTTGTACGCCATTGATAATGGCAAGTTGGGCAGCGCGCTGCTCGGTCTCCTTGAGCAATCGTTGAGTTTCATCGAAGAGGCGGGCGTTTTCGAG
>LLBZ010005191.1_pt1 | contig 14828 bp, 13 predicted proteins | sample 1489421 | NCBI WGS metagenome assembly LLBZ01 (sample SAMN04092657, study PRJNA295927) | soil metagenome | biome: Soil prokaryotic community; feature: Bulk soil; isolation source: soil from tomato rhizosphere | host: tomato cultivar Moneymaker | place: South Korea | collected 2011-11-01 | reverse complement strand
GGATTTCCTCAGGAGATTCGCTGGGAATGATTACCACGCCGTCCACTCGTTTGGCCCGCAACGATTTCGCAAATTCCACTTCCGTTTGGTGGTGGCGACCACTGCTGCCTAAAATCACACGATAACCTTCGGCTCCACAAAAGCGCGTCAAACTGTCCGCGATTTCAGCATAGACAGGGTTTACCAGGCTGGGGATAATCAAACCGATGATCGCCGTCTGCTTGCGGCTCAAACTGCGGGCCAATTCGTTGGGATAGTATCCCAACTCTTCAATTGCGCGTTCAACTTTGAGCCTGGTTTCCGGTGAGACAGGTCTGGGGCCATCGTTCACCACGTAAGACACGACCGCAACGGATACATGGGCTCTCTCAGCGACTTGTTTACGAGTAACTGGTTTTATTTCCACGAAATTTATGTTGGATTTCTTAGGTCGGGATGTTCTACTCGTGTTGTCTACACGGGTAGAACGCACGGATATTAATCGGAAATTAAAAAAACGTCAAGAGTTTTAATAGAGATTCCTTCTAATTTTCCACCAATCAAAGGAAATATCGTTCTCTTTGCACAGCCTGCTCATAGTCCGCGCGGGCTTTTTTTACGCTGTCAATTTCCGACACTTCAGCGATGGCGACATCCCACCAACTTTCGTAGCCGGGCACTCCGACATAACGGTCATTCTGAATGTAAATGACGCAGGTGTGATCTATGCCTTTGGCCGTTTCCAGAGCAGTCAGAAAATCCTTGTATGTTTCACATTGGATGACATGCGCGCCCAGGCTTCTGGCGTTGGCAGCCAAATCAACGGGCAGGATCTTAACTGATTCTGCTGTGTCATCCGGAAGGCGGTTGTTCTCCGGGTAAACGTAGCGTGTGCCAAAACCCTGACTGCCCAATGAGCGACTCAACGCGCCAATACTCTTGTAGCCGTTGTTGTCCATCAAAATAATTGTCAGTTTGTAGCCTTCCTGAATGGAGGTGACGATATCAGCCGAAAGCATCAAATAACTGCCGTCGCCAACCAGCACATAGACCTCTCGGTCGGGGTCAGCCATTTTGATTCCCAGTCCGCCCGCGATTTCATAGCCCATACAACTATAGCCATATTCGAGATGATACTGTTTGGGATGGCGGCTGCGCCACAATTTGTGCAAATCACCGGGCAAGCTTCCCGCAGCGCAGACCATGACCGCCTCCGGATCGCCAGTATCATTGACCGCTCCGATCAGTTCACCCTGACTGACCAAAGGCTCGTTTCGAATATCGTAAATCCGTTGGACTTCGGCTTCCCATTCATCATGCAAAGCTCTTGCTGCAGCTTCGTACTTATGCACAACTTGATAATCACCCAATGCTTTGAGCAGTTCCTTCAATGTAACTTGGCCATCTCCAACGAGGGGCAGGGCGTTGTGTTTGTAAGCGTCAAATTCGGCAACGTTGATGTTGATAAATCGCACATCAGGATTTTGGAAAGCAGTTTTGCTTGCAGTAGTGAAGTCGCTGTAGCGCGTGCCGATACCAATAATGAGATCCGCATCTTTGGCTAAACGATTGGCAGCCAGGGTGCCTGTTGCTCCAACCGCGCCCATGCATAAGGGATGGTCATAGCGCAGACTCCCTTTGCCCGCCATCGTTTCGCTTTCTGGGATACCAGTTTGCTCGACGAACTGGCGGAGGGTTTCGGTGGCTTCGCTGTAAATGACACCACCCCCGGCGATGATAAGCGGTCGTTTTGCTTGTCGTATCCATTCCGCTGCCCGCGCAAGGCTGGCTTGATCGGGCCGGTTACGTGCTACATGCCATACCCGTTTTTCAAATAAGTCGGAAGGGTAGTCAAATGCTTCCGTCTGGACATCCTGCGGCAGGGACAGAGTCACCGTGCCGGTATCTACTGGACTTGTCAACACTCGCATCGCCTCCGGAAGCGCTGTAATGATTTGTTCAGGCCGGCTGATGCGGTCCCAATAACGGCTGATCGGTTTAAAGCAATCGTTTACTGAAATATCCTGACTGTATTCCGATTCTAACTGTTGAAGAACCGGAGCGACGTTACGGCGAGCAAAAATATCCCCCGGTAAAAGTAATACTGGCAGCCGGTTGATGGTCGCCCCAGCCGCCGCGGTAATCATGTTGGTGGCCCCTGGCCCGATGGAAGTGGTACAAACCAGCGTCTGCAAGCGATTCTTCATTTTGGCGTAGGCTGCCGCGGCATGTACCATTGCCTGCTCATTGCGGGTTTGGTAGTAGCGAAAATCGGGATTTTGCTGGAGAGCCTGTCCAATGCCCGCCACATTCCCATGACCAAAAATCCCAAAACAGCCCGCGAAAAACAGCTGTTCTCTTCCATCCCGCTCCACATATTGATTTTTCAGGAAGGCGATGATCGCCTGAGCCATGGTTAATCGTTTTGTATTCATTCTTATCCTTCAACAGCCGAGAATAAAAGAATCTGTTTTCTGTGTGAAGTTTGAAACACAAAGGATTACGAATGTTATTTCTTTCAGATTCCTTTAGAAGTCCAATGTCGCAGATCGCTTCGGTATAAGCAAGAACATTTATGTATTGCTTGGTGATACTTTATGCTATTTCACGTCCGGGTTTGGAAGCATGAACTTCTCGCGGATAACACCGATGAGTTCATGATAGGAGGCGATAAACCCGCGCAGGGTTCGCACAGTGGCTCCGTAGGTATCAAATTCTGCCACGGTCATGCCATCCTCGTCATACGCTTTGCGGAAATCCGGAATGCGGTCATACAATTCGTTGATGATTGCCGGGTCAACAGGGTCCGACATGCGCGGCTTGACTTCGACTTTTGAGTTGTTGAACAGTTTCTGCCATTCGGATGGAATGGTCAAAACAATATCTCCACCGATCAGTTCCGACCAATGCAAATGATGACGATAGGCCGCCGCCAACAGGCGAGTGCGATAACCGCGTTCCTGAAAGATTCCATAGGCCTTCTTGAATGTTGCCACGCCAGCCCAGGGAATGCATTGCGGGTTGACGATAATGCCGTCACGGTTGGTCACGGCATACATCCAGTCATCGTTACGGCCTACCATGATGGTGCACACTGGTGACATTTTGTCAATCGGCAGGCCGGCTGCCGTCCGCCGCTCCAGTCCACGTTCGATGGCTTCAGCAACTGCTATGGCCTGTGGCACAGTAAAACTGACGGTGGCGTTGATATTGATTCCCTGGAACGTGGCTTCTTCCATGCCTATGAGTCCCTGGCTCGTAGCGGGCATTTTAACCTGCAGATTGGGAGCCAGCCCATGAAAATGGATGGCCTGTGCAAGCATTTTCTCTGCATTGCGATAATTGGCCGGATTGGTTTGAATGGAAAGACGTCCTTTACACTCATTTTCTCGTTCAAAGACGGGCAGGAGTAGCTCAGCACCCTTCATCCCAATCTCTTCAAAGACCTTCCACATCACTTCTTCTTCTGTCCAGGTGGGATGATCTGCAATAATTTTAAAAACGCGACCTTCCCATAATTTCCACTCTTTTTTGAGTACCTGCAAAACAATCGTGGGGTTGCTTGTTGCCCCAACTGCGCCATGTTCGATCGCGTAAGTCAGTTCCTCGACGGAACATGAATCATTCCATACATCCGTCGGGGTCGTGCTGACGGTTTCGTGCAGGGGACTTTTATAGGTTGTGACTGACATGTGCTTTTCTCCTTTCATCAGCCAATATAGGTGATATTGACGGAATTAAACACACAACACAATTGAGCATCATCACCTTCTAGTAAAGCGGCAATCTAGGATCAACGCCTTTGTAGGATTCTTTGACCCAGGAATAATGCGGATCATCCTGGTTGGCAAGGCTTTGTGCTGAACCAGCCAGGACATTGAGATAATATGTCGTATACCCGGGTGCGCTGACAACGGGATGATACCCTTCGGGAATCAGAACCGCACAATTGTTTTGTGCTTTTACCAGCGCATCAATTGGGTAACCAGCCTGCTGCAGAGGTGAATCTTCATCAGTATACACCCGCTGATAGGCATATCCTTCGGGTTTATCAATCTTGTAAAAGTAGACCTCTTCCAAATCTGCTTCTATCAAATTGCCGACTTCATCTTCGATATGAACATCATGTTTGTGGGGAGGATAACTGCTCCAGTTTCCGCTTGGGGTGTACACTTCCACCAGGATGAGTCTATGCACTGGCGATCCAGGCGGCAACAGATCATTGATCTGACGACTCACGTTGTCACCTCCGCGAATGGAGATGGGGACATCCTGAGGTTGAATCAGCCAGGGTTCATGGTCCTCATCGGTGGGAACCCAGGCCACGGCAAATTCGCTGTCGCGCGCAGCTGTGATGGTGAATTCAGTGCCGCGCGGCAGATATAACGCAGATGCAGCACTGGTCCACACATTTTCCCGTTCGATACCCTCCCAGATGCCGCGGTTGGAGTCCACAGAAATGGCTCCGCTCAGGATGACAATTGCCAGTTCATTTTCACTGCTATCGAATGACCATTGATTGCCCGTGCTCAGCCGTCGGGCTTGAAAGGAAATAAAATCCCACCCCGCTGCATGAGGTGTGACTGTCAGGATCAAGTCTGGGTCCTGTGGATCGGTTGATGGGCAGACGAGGATGTTTTCAACTGTATATTGCATAAGAATCCTTTTGCTTCCAGGAGTGATGTGATTTGGACCTAAGCGTCTGGGATCCAGATGGCTCTCGAAGGATGAGGGGATCGCGCAGAAATTCAGTTTTGGTGTTGGATCTTCCTGTCGTTGCAACACATAAGTGAACTGAGAGGTTCGGGAAGCTTGAAGAAATAATCGCTGCTGTATTCATCGCCAGGCTGGCAGGTGTCAAGCCCATCTGTAGGGTCATGAGTAGACATTTGTGTCGACTTTAAACTAGGTCCCATAAACGCTTGACACCGCATGGTTGAGATTATAAAACCGCAATGGCAAAATATCTAAATGATATTTTATATCCTTCGCATCGAAAAATCACTTTACAGAACTTAGGAGATAATCCGCTACTTCTCCCAGATTTTGGAATGTAAAGCTAGGCTGAAAAGGTGACATTGGTATATCATCCGGATGTGTTTCACCGCTGAGAACAAGTACGGTGGGAATTCCAGCGGTTGAGCCCAGTGCAATATCTGTGTACAGTCGATCTCCAATCATGCACATCGCCAAAACCGGGACCTTTGCCCGTTCAGCGGCCTTCTCGACAAATAACTTGTTCGGTTTACCTACGATCAGATCTGGTTCGCGGCCTGTGGCAGCTTTGACAAAAGCGATCATGGCGCCGATATCGGGCATGAAGCCGGTCTCCGTGGGGCAATTGTAATCAGGGTGCGTTGCAATATATGGCGCTCCGGCGCGAACCAGATCGCACAACATCCACATCTTGTCATACGTCAGCGTTGTATCAAAACCCAGCACCGCAAAGTCTGGCGTCTCATGTGTAAGAACAAAGCCGCGCTCCATGAATTCATTTTCCAGTGCTGCTGTGCCTACAATATAAACACGCGCGCCGGGCTTCAGCTGTTCAATGTGCATGGCTGTCGCTTCACCAGAAGTCAAAATTTTTTCGCGATGGATTGGTAATCCCAGCCGGGTGATTTTTTCTGCGTACTGCCGACTGTCTTTGGACGAATTATTTGTAAGGAAAAGAAAATCGCGCCGCTGCTGACGCAGGACATCGATGAACCTTAATGCGCCGTCGAGCAACTGCTCTCCCAGATAGAAGGTTCCATCCATATCCAGGAGGAAGCAACGAACTTGTGCCATTGAATCGTTTTCTTTCATCGAAAATTAGACCTTGCGCCTTGCAGCCCGTTCAAACACAGGCAGCAGGGCAAAATAAGTTTGCCGATATTCCTCATAAGACTCGTTATAAGCGGACTGGGCGGCCTGATCCGGGTCAATACGCTCCCGGATGCGCACGATGTGATCACTTGCCTCCGCAAGCGTGGCATAAGCTCCAATCCCCACCAAAGCCACAAATGCTGCTCCCAACGCAGTTGTCTCAATAATCTCCGGAACAGTGACTTGCAAACCGGTGACGTCAGCCTTGATCTGATTCCACAACGGGCTTTTCGCACCTCCAGCCACCACACGCAACTCGTACAGCTCCATTCCTATTGCCTGCAATCGTGATGTAATATCACGTACAGCATAAGCTGAACCTTCAAGGAGTGCCCGGATAAAGTGCCCGCGCGTATGAGCCAGTGTAAAACCGGCAAAGGTCCCGCGCGCAGCCTCATTCCAGGTAGGAGCCAGCGCGCCCATCAGGCTCGGGAGGAACGTCATTCCTTCTGCCCCGGGTGGAATGTTCATCGCCTGGACATCGAGCGAGGCGTACATCTCGCCTGGTGCAAACTGGTCACGCCACCAGCGAAAGTTACCGCCTGATACAAAACCGGGATTCTCCAACAGCCAGAGGGCTGGGTCAGCATGGCAATGTGTTTCCACCAAACGGGTTTGATCAAATACGGGTTCGGGAAAGGCTGTACACACTGGCTCAGCGGTTCCTGCAATGTCTGCAACCAGACCAGGCTTCGTTATCCCGGCACCCAAACAGGCGGAGTGTTCATCACCACAACCAATCATCACGAGTGTGTTTGCGTCCAGGCCCAGCTTCTCAGCCACCACTGGACGTAGCTTACCCAGCGTCGTGGTTGCCGCGCCCAGGGGAGCCAGCTTATTAATGTCGATGTCAAATGCATTACACAGGGTCACTGACCACGTTTTAGTATGAACATCCAGTAATAAAGTTGATGAGGCATTGGAGTAATCTACGGCTAATTCACCGGTAAGATAATACGCCAGATAGCTGCCGGGCAAAAGGAAGTGCGTGGCACGCTCGTAAATCTCAGGACGATGCTCGGCCAACCAACGGATTTTGGGAGCGACATGAGATGCATCGAGGTTGAGACCCGTGAGCTGAAAAATATCATCATCTCCGAGGTGTTGACGTACATGTTCACACTGCACATGAGCACGGCGATCCATCCAGATGATTGCCGGATGTAAGGGATTACTACTCGAGTCAATTGGAATGACCCCATCTACCTGAGCCGCAAGACCGACGGCCTTCACGATATTGGGCTGGACTCCACCTTCAGACAATAATCGCCGGATGGCAAGCGTGAGCGCGTCCAACCAGCGCTCTACAGGTTGTTCTGCCCAGAGTGGATGAGGGTAGTCAATCTGATATCCCTCATAGGCTTCACCGATGACTTTCCCGGCCGTGGAGAGCAATATGGCTTTTGTCCCCTGCGAACCGATATCACAACCGATGACGCACTCCATGGCTTAATGGTTTTGCAGCCAGTCACATACTGCCAGAACATTCTCTTCCAATGATCCATTCGGTACGAACTGACGGTCAAAGAACGCGGAGCCGATTGTGAAGCCCCATGCGCCTGAATCCCATACCTCCCTTATGCGCTCAAACGTAGCGATACTGCCAGCGGAAACAATCGGTATGTTCGTTGCCTGAACCACCTGCTTAAGCAGGAGAGAAGCCTCTCCGTTGTACCGGTACGTGAGCAAATCCAGGCCGTGAACACCATACGATTCCAATTCACAGGCATGGTCCACAATAGTATCAATCGTTCCATCCAGGATGCTTGGATGGCTGTGAACATGCCCTGGAAATGGATAATACCGGATTGGTTTATCTTTTAGATATTCAGCAATGGATGGATAGAACACGGTTCCCATCAGAACATCAAAGCCCAGTTGCACTGCCAACTGCGCACCTCGTAAACCTTCCTCCTCTGAAAGGCTCACGACCTCGAGGAATGTAATTTTTCCAGCGTCTTTCATGGCTTGGACCACCTGCATCATTGCATCTGCAGACAACCCAACATCTTTAAACCCCCAATGTACAATGGGATATTCTTTCATACGCTCAAACAGGTCAAGCGCGTCCGGAACGGTCTGGTCATGATGTGTGAGCATAACGATAAGTTCGGGTTTGATGTGTGGAGATTGCATGTTTGATTCCCTATTTCAAAAATTTTTATTTACCTGTGCCCATAATGTTTGCCGATCCCAATTGAGAAACACGAACATATCGCCCAATGTGAATCGATGGCGAATAAGAGGGGCATTCATAAATGCAAGTTGGACTTCAGACTTAGTTGGCGGAGGTGCCAGATCTGCAAAGCGCACCGGCGATGAAACGGCATGCAAGATTCTCGCCGCAGTTGCCGGCGGTTTGACAAGCGCGTGAAGTTGGGCGCGGACGCCAGACCAGTCATGTAATGCAGCTTCAAAGTCAGCGCGATGCGCGTGCCAGGCTTCCAATTTAATTCTGTAATCTGACCAACACTCTGCAGCGACATGTCCGGTTGAATCCAACGGATTGAAAGAGGCCTCGATATGCGCCTTCATCTGTGCCTCGGTAGGATAGCAGTTTTCCAGATTTACCTCAGCTGGCTCAAACTCATCGAGGAAGATTTGGTATCCAGCAGTCGTAAGAAGTGTAGCTAATGCCACTTGCGTCCCATGTTGCGCGAGTGGACGCCGCTTCTGTTCAGCGATGAGATCCAGTACATGGGAAATAACATGCTCATAACCTGATAGCGGAGCGGTCGCGTGCGAGAGTGACATTGCCAGACCAGCCAGCGCGATGAGTTTGGCCAACAAACTCATACTTTCGAGCGTGCCTGCCTGCAATGCTTTAGCCTGTTCAAGAAAAATTTCATCGAGCGGACCCATGAGGGTTTGCGCAAACTCAGAATAGCTGTTGTCCAGCCCTAAACGATAAGCTAACCACCAATCAGCGTAACTTCCAAAGGCCGCCAGCAGATCGCCCACACCAGCCACCGTCATGGAGCGTGGTGCATCGCGCAAGGTTTCCAAATCACAGACAAGCACATCCGGGTAACGTGAAGGCAAAGTGCGCTTCACACCATCCACAAAGGTTGGAGCCATGTTGGAGGTGTAAGCACTGACACTATTAGCAGTCTGATAGACGACAAAAGGTAAAGGAAGACCGTTATGTTCCTGTTGATAAACATGACAGGCGTGCTTGGCGATGTCAGTCACCGTTCCAGAACCAACCGATAAGACTACGGAGTTTGGATTCAAACGTGCTTTGACGTAATTGATCTGCGAGAAGTCAGTGTGAACCTGTCCGGTGCCATCTGGTTCCAACCAGATCACGTCCATATGCCATCCTGCACTCTCTAAAATTTGCAGTATGAGCACCTTGAGGTCTTTGCCCTCGCGCTTCATCGGTGTTCGGTCCATTACCACTGACACCGTGTGGTCAGGTCTCATTCCAGCCCGTAACATTAAGCCAGGCAGCCGCCACAATGCTCCAGACTCAAAAACCATCTCACGGATGGGAAGCTCCTCGCCGATCGGGTAGCCCGGAATGCCGCGGATTTGAGTTTTGAAGTGATCGATGTTCGCCGGATCAAACTGTAAATTCATGTATCACCTTATTCAAGATATCGGGACGATTGGTCATGATGCCTTGCACATCTAAATTGATTACTTGCTTAATGTCATCTGGTTCATCCGGGTCCCAGGGCCACAGAGTTAGCCCGGTCAATTGACATTCCCGGACAATCGCGGGCGTCAGAAAGCGAAAATCATAAGAGACACAGTTTGCGCCAGCGCGCAGAGCCTGCTCACAGATTTGCCGGGGGGTGAGACTTCCATCTTGAGGCGAGGGATCAAGCATCGTGGAAACCTCAGGCTGGACGGCTTTAACTCGCAGGAGAGCTTGAGGTGAAAATGAAGTAACAATGGCTTGACTCAAAAAATCAGATGTCTCCAGCTCTCTGATAACGGACTCAGCAATTGCTAATTCTTCAGTCTCGGTCCTGCCTTTGATTTCTACACACAATCGAATCTGGGCCTCACGAGCCATTTGAACCACTTCGTTCAGGATGGGAATCCTTTCACCTTGACCTGCGTCCAGTTGTCGAATTTCCTCCAGACTGTATTCACATATATTTCCATTTCCACTGGTTGTTCGCTCCAAGGTGGGATCGTGAATCACCACCGGGTTATTATCAGCTGTGAGGTGAATATCGATTTCCAGCATATCCACGCCTTGTTGAATCGCCTGCCGAAATGCCAGAAGCGTGTTCTCAGGATATTGTGCTGAAGCGCCACGGTGCGCAACACGAATAATCGAACTACGATCCATATTCAGCCTTTTAGCCCGGTCAGCATGATGCCGCGAATGATATAACGCTGCAGGAAGAGGTAGAGAATCATGATGGGCAGGATCGCGATTGCTGATGTTGCAAGCGCTACACCAGTGAAGATCCCCTGGGATCGACTCGCCATGGCTAAACCAAAAGTGATGGTATAGAGACTTCTGTCTGATACGACCAATAAGGGCCAGAGGACATCATTCCAGCGCCACAGCGCGCTGAGCACCGTGAGCGCTGCGAGAGCTGGACCACATAAGGGCAGGACGATGCGCGTATAAATTGTAAATTCGCTCGCGCCATCCACGCGTGCTGCATCTATTAATTCATCTGGGATTGCACTGATATATTGTCGCATGAGGAAGGTCCCAAAGCCGCCAGAAATAAATGGCAGTATTAGAGCAGCATAGGTGTCACTGAGATGCAACTCACGCATCAACAGGTACATGGGAATCATTCGAATTTCAAATGGGATCATCAGTGTGGTCAGAAGGATAATAAAGAGGAGCGATTTGCCTATAAAGCGACCTTTTGCAAAGGCGTAGCCAGTCAGGGAGCTAAAGAATAGATAGCCCAGTGTAGACACCACAGTGACGATGACGCTGTTGAGGTAATATCGCACTAAGGGCAGATTGGTAATGGCGACCTTGTAATTGAAGGTACTGGGATCGGAGGGCCAGAACGTTGGGATGCGGGGCATGGCAACATTGGCCGAGCGCGAGAATGAAGTTGCCAGCATCCACTCGAATGGTGCAATCATGGCAACGGCTCCAATTGCCATGATGATAAAAATCAGGATTTGTTGCAAGCGTCGAAAGTTGCGCTGGGAACTTAATAGACTCCGTAAGGATGTGACCGGGCGCGCAGGAGAAACGTTTTCAGTTGAAGCCATAATCATGCTCCTGATTGACTGGAAAACTCACGTCCCAGAAATGACCGAAAATTGAATAGCGTAAGGATGAGCACAACGATAAACAAAATGACCCCGGAGGCGGACGCAAGGTTAAAGTCGTTGCTCTCGAACGCGGTCTGGTACATGTACATCACAATAGTTTGCAGAGATCGTGCGGGCGTGCCTGCGGGGCCACCCAACATCCATAGGTCACTGAAGCGCGACATTGCATCTATCGTCCCGGTAATAAAGAGAAAGATGAAGGTGGGACGCAGGCTGGGAATGGTGATCAACCACCAGGTCTGCAGAGGTCCGGCTCCATCCACGACTGCAGCGTCGTACAGTTCCGCAGGAACGGCTTGCAACCCTGCCTGGAAGATAAGCATGTAGTACCCCAAGGCGACCCACACCGCAAGGATCGTGACAGCCGCGCGTGAACCTGTTAACACATAACGCGGCTCAGCCAGCCAGAGCGGCAATGGGTCTACGCCTATTTCGCGGAGAATACCATTTACCAGTCCCCAGTTTGGCTGGAAAACATAACTAAACACCAAAGCAACAGCAACCGTAGAAGTAATTTGAGGCAGGAAGTAAATTGCTTTAAATAGATTTGGCCACACACGTAAATTATTGAGCAGTGAAGCCATAACCAAGGAAAGGGGCACGATGATCATGAGAAAGACTATGCCAAGAAATGCAGTGTTAAGCAAAGCCGCCAGAAATACTTGATTGCTGAGCAGACGCACGTAGTGTAATGCCCCTACAAATTGCTGACGCGTTGCCACTTCTTGAAAAAAACTTAACCGAAATGTCTCCAGTGTGGGATACGCAACAAAAAGACCATACAAGATGAATGTCGGTGCAAGAAAGATATACCAAATGAGACTCTTGCGAAGTTGACGTAACATAATCTTCCTCATGCTGGACTACGCACCAGGGCGATGTTGAACGCCTGGTGCGTAGTCCGCGAGTAGAGAGGCTTTAAGGAGTTGGTTCGGCCGATTGCTGCGCCAGCCAGTCTTCAGTTTCCTGCTGGGCTTGTTCCAGCGCCTGCTTGGGCGTGAGCGTGCCAGCGATGGCTGCCTCAATGGCAGCCTGTAATGAGAAACGAGGCTGCGAAGATGCCCACGGGTAGCGGATCTCGGCGAACGCATTCTGGTTCAAGATTGCATCCGCATCAACCAGCGCGCCCAGAGCCGGAATGGCTTCCGCGGCACCATCGATGACAGGCAGATTTCCGCCTGAATCAAAGTTGTACTTTTGTGATTCGGGACTCATCGTCAGCCATTTCATCACCTCCCACGCGGCAGCTTTATTCGGGCAACTGGCAGCCATTGCCACCGGGTCTGCAATGAACAGACCACCCTTGCCGTCGGGACCTTGCAGGTTATAAGTGGTGCGGAACCGTTCGTTGAGTGTTGGGTCGTTTACAAACGGTGTGAGGTAGTAACCGGTCTCCCCTTCGGGGATAATGGCGACTACATTTGAATCTGTTAGGAAACCTTCAGGCATTGCCTCTGCAGCCAGCGCACCGGGAGGTGCGTACTGTGACATCATCACCAGCCATTCAAGCGCCTGCAAATATTCCGGTGTGTCCCAGTTGATGGTCCAGGTACCATCCTCATTGACTTCGCCCCAGGTCGCACCGAAGGCATGTGCAATGGCCTGGAACTGCCAGTTAATGTACTTGCCCTGATACCAATAACCGTAATTTTGCTCACCGGTTACCGGGTTGGTGCCCGTCATGGCTTTTGCTTTCTCTTCAATTTCATCCAGGGTGGGATGCTGGCTCAATGGTTCCACGCCCCATTGCTCGAAGAGGACTGAGTCGTAGTGGATGACGCGATTGCCTCCGCTGTAGGGCAATGCCCACTGGTTGTCCGGATTACCCGGACCCCAGCCGCGCCATTGCTCAAGATAATCACCGGGCCAAACATCTTCGAACGTTGGATCATTGGCAATCCACGGGTCTAGGTTCTCCAGATAGCCGCGACGACCATATTGGAATGCACCCGGCATTAGATATACGCATGCTTCCTGTGCCTGGATCATGGATTCTGTTTTTGGACCATAACCCGTTGCACCAGAGCCCCACGGAATGTTGGTGATTTGTATATCAATGCTGGGGTGGGCCGACTCAAACATTACTTCGAGTTGTTGCACACCGGGGATATTTGCTCCACTCACTGGGTCAATACTATCCTCATCAGGTTTGCCGATGAGCAGCACTGTGACTTCTCCAGAGGCAGGCGCGGGTGTGGCTGTTACAACCACTTCGACTTCAACTTGCTGAGTCTCTACTACGATCTGTGTCTGCACTACTTGTACCGGGGCAGGGGGGGCACAGCTAGCTACAAAGAAACTGCAGAGAACCACCCATGCTAACAGGGTTCGAACTTGTGATTTCATGTTTACTCCTCCGTGTCATAAGGAAATTGATTGACATAACAACAATTGTTCGCTAACACTTGTGGATGGCCTACCTCTCCTTTCAATGACGAAAGAACCATAGTGCATTAAGTTACTGTCTCGTTCCTCTGCTACAATTGAGCTGGCTGGAACAGGATGTCTGCTCGAGGTGGAAAGACGGGCCAAGCCTATCACCTCGATGGACATGTTCCGGTTTCTTTATCAGAGAGACTCAGGCGCACGTTGAGAGAAGAACTTGAGTCTCTCATCATCTGCTAACTGGAGACAGCAACAGTCCGGCATTTTGCAGAGCGCGGCGAATCATTTCATGCTCAGACTCTGGAATTGGCAGTAATGGTGGACGCACTGTCGTATTTTCCAAAATCCCCAACATCTTCAATGCTTCCTTCGTCCGTGCCCGATAATCAGTAACTGGGGGAGCAAAAATTACGTCTGCCAGGGGTTGAAGGCGGGAGCCCAGTTCTCGCGCCTCTGTAATATCCCCGCGTCGTATTGCATCTAACATATTTACTTGCTCGCGTGTGCCCAGCGTACTAAAACCCAACAATGCGCCTTCTGCACCCAGAATAAAACTCTCACAGATGAAATTGTCGTTGCCGGTCAGGAATGTAATTTTTCGACTGGCTGATTCCAACGCAGCTTTGACCTGCAAAAAGCGCATCGCATCGAACGAGGCCTCTTTAATCGCAGCCACAGAAGGAATTGTAATGAGCTGATGTAGAGTTTCGGTCGTATAAAGCACACCGCCCAGCGCGGGTTGAAGCTGAAAGAGAATCAGGGGCAAGTCCACCGCTTCAGCTATGGCAGCATGATAACGATAAGGAACTTCAGGGTTCAGTGGTTGACCCAAAAATACCGAGATGGGAAATACGAGAAGTGCATCAGCTCCGGCAGCGAGCGCCGCCCGAGCGTTTGCGACGCCCTGCGCTGTGGATGGACCTGCGACTCCACCGACCACTTTGCATTTGCCGGCAACAACTTCAGCAACCGTTTCCAATGTTTGCCGTTTCTCGTCAGCGGTCAGGTGTGGGCCTTCGCCTGTGTCCACGTTCACGGCGAGCGCAACAGGTCCCTGATCAGCAAGCCATTGAACATATCGACGGAGGGCTGGCAAATCCAAATCGCCATCACTGGTCATTGGCGTCACAATTGCCGGGATAATTCCACGTAAGTCAATATTCTGCATCTTTACCTCTCTTCAGGAAATCGAAATGGTTCTCTTCTCGGCGGCAGCCTGATAGATACCTAACACCACCGCCAGGATCTGCCGGGCTGCATGCGCATCAATGGGAGCACACCTGCCCGAATGTACAGCCTTCGCAAAATCCTCAATGGCAAGCTGATAG
>LLBZ010012055.1_pt1 | contig 14837 bp, 11 predicted proteins | sample 1489421 | NCBI WGS metagenome assembly LLBZ01 (sample SAMN04092657, study PRJNA295927) | soil metagenome | biome: Soil prokaryotic community; feature: Bulk soil; isolation source: soil from tomato rhizosphere | host: tomato cultivar Moneymaker | place: South Korea | collected 2011-11-01 | reverse complement strand
GTGCGTGCCCTCGTAGGTGTTGACAGTCTCCAGATTGACCATGTGGCGGATGATCTGGAATTCTTCCGAGATGCCGTTGCCACCATGCATGTCACGCGAAACGCGGGCGATATCAAGCGCCTTCCCGCAGTTATTGCGCTTGATCAGCGAGATCATCTCAGGCGCGAAGGCGCCTTCATCCATCAGTCTGCCGACACGCAGGCTTGCCTGCAGCCCGAGTGCGATCTCCGTCGCCATGTCAGCCAGTTTCTTCTGGTACAACTGGGTCGCGGCGAGCGGGCGGGAGAACTGCCTGCGATCCAATCCATACTGGCGCGCCGCGGCGTAGCAGGATTCCGCGGCCCCCATCGCACCCCAGGAAATCCCGTAGCGAGCCCGATTGAGGCAACCAAAAGGCCCTTTGAGACCTTCGACATTCGGCAACAGCTTGTCTTCCGGTACGAAGACATCGTCCATGTTGATCATGCCGGTGATCGACGCTCGCAGGCTGACCTTGCCCTCGATCTTCGGTGCGGAGAGCCCCTTCATTCCCTTGTCGAGTATGAAACCGCGAATGGCGCCACCATGCGCTTCGGATTTTGCCCAAACGACGAACACATCCGAGATCGGTGAGTTTGAGATCCAGGTCTTGTTCCCGTTGAGGCAATAGCCGCCATCGACTTTCACGGCGCGAGTCCGCATCCCACCAGGATCGGAACCCGCATCCGGTTCGGTCAGCCCGAAGCACCCGATCCATTCGCCGCGCGCGAGCTTGGGCAGATACTCCATGCGCTGTTCTTCCGAACCATAGGCATAGATCGGATACATGACGAGACTGGACTGCACCGACATCATCGACCGATAGCCCGAGTCCACTCGCTCGACTTCGCGCGCAACGAGCCCATAGGCGACATAGGAGGCAGCAGCGCCGCCATAGGCCTCTGGAAGAGTGATGCCGAGCAACCCCTGTTCACCCATTTCAGCGAAGATCGCCGGATCGGTATGTTCCTTTGCGAAGGCCTCGATCACGCGCGGTTGCAGGCGGTCCTGGGCGAAGCTCCGCGCCGCGGCCGCGATCATTCGCTCGTCTTCGGTCAGCAGGCCCTCAAGGCCCAAAGCGTCTTCCCAATCATACCTTGCCAGCTCAGCCATCCGTTTTTCCTTCTCGTGACCTGCAAAACCTATCGGGCGCTTTGATTTCTTAAACTGAGAAAAATTGTATTTTTAATCTCAATATGAGATCAAATTGTCATGATTGATCCTGAAAGCCTGAAAGCCTTTGTGGCTATCGCCGAGCTCCAACATTTCGTGCTTGCCGCTGACCGCCTCGGCGTCGCTCAGTCGGTTGTGAGCAAGCGGCTCAAGCGGCTTGAGGACCAGATTGGAACCCGTCTGGTGGACCGCGGCAAGCGGAACAAAGTGCGACTGACCCATCCGGGTGAACTCTTCCTGCCCGAAGCACATGCAGGTATTGCCGCACTCGAGCGAACCGAAGCGCTCGGGCGCAAATTCGGCAGGGGCACTGCAGGGCCAGTCAGGATCGGCTATGTCTTTTCGGCGATCATGGCAGGCGTGCTGCCCAACATCCTTCGCCTCCTGCGATCTCACCTTCCTGAACTGGAGGTAGAACCCGTTTCGCTCGAAACGCCGGAGCAGATTTCTGCGGTCGATGATGGAAAGATCGACTTCGGCATCATCAGGCCGCGACCCACATACCCTGTCGGGACACTGGCCAGGACGATACACGCGGAAGACGTCGTAGTGGCCTTTGCTCCTGATCACTTTCTGGCCGGAGTGCATCCGCTGCGCGCGCGCGATGTCGTGGAGCACCGCATAATCGTGCCCCAGTTCCACGAGGAAGTCGGGTTGATCGACATCATCCGCGGCGTTGCAAGGACTGCCGGGTCGCCGCTGCCCCCTATTCAGCGAACCACCGATTTCATAACCGCTGCGGGCCTTGCTGCATCCGGAACAGGAATTGCGATCGCTCCCAGATCCCTCGCCCGACTGAACCTCCATAACCTGTGCTTTCGCGACATCTCGGACCATAGCGCGCGCTTGGAACTCGTCCTTATAGCCCGGTCCGACATACCGTCGGCGATCAGCAACGTGCTGTCCGGTTTCCCGTCAACCAGCTGACACGGAGACTATCTCGTCCCAGTTTGGCCTGCCTCGGCCCTTGCCGCAGGCGGGGACGGAGGGGAGTTCTTCATCCAGCCAAGCGTCCCAAGCGCGGCAAGGACCAGGCAAGCAATCAGCCATATCTTGAGTCTGGCCAAGCCGAGCAACGGTAGCGTCGGCTCGGAATCAGGGCCGTCTCGGTGTCGCAGACCGGGAAGCATATGTGACAATACATCGTCCCTATTGAGGAAATGATGCTTCATCGAAGCTGCGACATGCAAGACGATCAGGGCGAGGAGGCCATAGGCCAGCCACGCGTGAATACCGCTAAGGTGGAACGACAGGGTTCGCCGAACGCCTGCTTCGGCCTCAGAGATGAAGTTTGCATAAGGAACTGCAAATTGCCCGAAGAAGAGCGTGCTGGCCTTGAACTCCTTATCCAGCGACTCCGCCCATTCGGTCGAAATATACAACCAGCCTGTCAGCGGGATGGCGACGAGCAGCAAATAAAATAATGCCTGCGCAATGAGAGCGGCAAGTCGCTCCCAGTTCGCCATGCCGACGGGCAGGCCAGGTGCCTTGCGGCGGAGTCTGAGGGCAATACGCGCTAGCGTGATGGCAAAAACCAGCATGCCAAGCGACTTATGGAACTGGAAAATCGGGAATGCGGATTTCATCCGTGCCGGATCCCGGATCAATTCGAGCATCCACCAGCCTGTCCCGATCAGCACGATCACAACCAGTGCGGATATCCAGTGGAATGCCATCAGACCGAACGAATATCGCTTGGGCGCCATGGCACTGGATTCGGGACGCTCCACAACGATTTGATCTTCAGGCATTCTCGCCTCCTGTTTTGACAGCGTGCGCGCCCGTCCTGCGCTTCAAAGGCTATCCACACACCAACTTATATGCTAACGATAGCACAGGTTGTGATTTGATCAAGGCCGCAATGGCCATTAGTTTCAAGGAGGTGTGTAGTGCAGACTATCGGCGTAATCGGGGCAGGCCAGATGGGTATCGGTATTGCTCAAACGGCCGCGCATCATGGTTACAGCGTACTGCTGTCGGACCTCGATATCGAACGTGCCGAAGCCGCAAAGGCGATGATCGCCGGATCTTTGCGCAGGCTCGAGGAACGGGGGAAACTGGATGGCCTGACGGCGGATGAAATTGAGCACAGAATCACGCCGGTTGCTGGATATGGCATATTTCGCGACGCTTCACTGGTGATTGAAGCAGCCACGGAACGCGAAGCGGTCAAAGCGGCAATTTTTAAAGATGTGGCGCCGTTTCTTGGGGATGGCGCAATTCTGGCAACAAACACGAGTTCGATCCCGATCACCCGGCTCGCTGCGAGTGCGAGAGACCCTAGCCGTTTCGTGGGCCTTCATTTCTTCAATCCAGTCCCCCGGATGGGTCTGATCGAAATCATTCCTGGAATGGCGACCAGCCAAGCCACTGTCGAATATGTTGTCGGGTTCGCTGAATCCTTGCAAAAGCAGCCCATTCTATCTCAAGACGAGCCGGGTTTCATCGTAAACCGCCTTCTCTTGCCGATGATCAACGAAGCCGCATTCGTGCTTGGCCAAGGGACGGCCGGAACGGCTGACATCGACAAGGCCTGTGTCCTTGGTCTCAATCACCCCATCGGGCCACTGCAACTCGCTGATTTCATCGGACTCGACACCTGCCTGGAGATTATGCGATTGCTGCAAGAAATGACCGGAGATCCAAAATATCGCCCGGCGCCGTTACTGATAAAGCTTGTGGAAGCCGGGTGGTTCGGCCGCAAATCAGGGCGCGGCTTCTATGAATATTGCGGAAATGAACCCGTCCCCCTGCGGTAACATTCCCTATGCCCTGGCCGCCCCTTGTCTTGCGGCCCACTAATCCGCTTCTGCACCATGGCACTAGGCTCGGGAATCGTTAAGCGGTTTGCTCTTCGGGGCTTCTCACCTCTTGTTCCGACGGCGCGACAATCGACATCAACCCAGCCCTCGCGGTTCTAAGGCTATCCATATGCCATCCTAAATGCTAACGATAGCACATTGCGATTCGATCAAATCCGGTCGAGGCCGCGCTTGCTTCAAAGTAGTTTTTTCGGAACGAAAAGGATACCAGTATGCAGACGCAAAACAACTCAGAGGCCAAGGCGGGTCCCAAAGGCTGCCAGGAAGTGGACAGAAGATTGGTAGCGCGGGTCGAGGCTATGGTGACACACCGCACCGACGAGGCGCTGAATGCCCGTTTGGGTATCAGCTATAATACTTGGCGCAAGCTGATCGCTGGACAACCTGTCCGAACCTCATTGTTAACCCGCCTAGAGGCGAAGCTGAACATGCTCGAGGCGCAGGAGCATGGCTGAAAGGTAAGCCAGCTCCTCCGTCAGCACCGGCATGGCAGGCGCGGCCTCGGGCTGCAAAAACGGCAACGCGGAGCGAGGTCGACGAGATCCGTCTGCGGCATATGTGTGCCTCGCCGCCGCAGCCGAGATGGCGCGGGTTTGAGGGGAGCCTGAACGGTTCCTCATCTGGTGCGGCGTCGGCTTCGAGCAGCGCCTGTTGTATATTGGCGCTGCTCCCCTGTGTCGGAATTCGGCAACAAAGCGGTTGTTCGCGGCGCTCCGCGAGGCCGTCGAAACCGGCCTTTCATTCACGGGCGAGTTATGAACCCTTCAGGCCGTGAGCAGACTTTCTCGAGTTTAGCCACATTCGGCCGACCCTTAACCTGTCGCCATCTGGGTCATTAACGCATAATCTGTCTTACCCGTACCCAGCAGCGGTAGCGAATCCAACACCCTGATCTCGCGCGGCAGTGCCAACTCGGTCACGCCATTGGCCCTACCCCAAGCCTGCAACGCCGCCGCCTTTGCATCCCGCGCGGTGGTGAACAGCACCAGCTGCTCCCCCTTGCGCGCATCCGGGCGGGTGACGACCGCATGTTCGGCTTCGGGCCAAAGCGTCGCGACATAGCCCTCCACCGCAGGCAGCGAGATCATCTCGCCACCGATCTTGGCGAAGCGCTTGGCGCGGCCCCGGATGGTGACAAAGCCCTGCTCATCGATGGTGACGATGTCGCCGGTGTCGTGCCAGCCTCCCTCGGGCGGTTGCAGGATGCCGGGCGTGTCGGCCTTCATATAGCCCGCCATGATATTGGGGCCGCGTATGGAGAGCCGTCCGCCCTCGCTGATCCCGGGCACACTGTCCAGCCTCGCCTCGACCCCCGGCAGCAGGCGGCCGACCGACCCGGCGCGGTAATGCATCGCCGTGTTGACGGCGATCACCGGGCCAGCCTCTGTCGCGCCATAACCCTCCAATATCCGCAGCCCGAATTTCTCGGCATAGATTTTCCGCGTCTCGTCCCGCACCCGCTCAGCCCCCGCGAAGATGTAGCGCAGCGAGTAGAAGTCATAACCATGCGCCATCCGCGCATAGCCCGACAGGAAGGTGTCCGTCCCGAACAGGATCGTCGCATTCGCGTCATAGGCGAGCGCCGGCACGATCCGGTAGTGCAGCGGACTGGGATAGAGTAGCGTCCGCACGCCATGGAAGATCGGCAGCAAGGTCCCGCCGGTCAGCCCGAAGCTGTGAAACACCGGCAGCGCGTTCAGCACGACGTCCGACGAATTGAAATCGATCCGCGCCGCCAGCTGCCGGCAATTGGACAGCAGGTTGCGATGCGTCAGCACCACGCCCTTGGGTAGGCCTTCCGACCCGGAGGTGAAGAGGATCACCGCCGCATCATCGGGGGAAATCCTGAGCTTCCCATGCATCCTTCCGGCAAAGCGGCTGGCGATCAGCCCACGCAGCTTCGCACCCGCACCGATGGTCGCACCCAAATCCTCCAGCCAGATAAAGCCGATTCCTTCCGCCTCCAGCCCTGTGATCACATCGCCAAGCTTCCCCTGCTCGACAAAGGCGCGCGCGGTGACGATCGTCCGGATCTGGGCCGCAGTGCAGGCCGCCTTCAGATTGGCGAGGCCCGCCGTGAAATTCAGCATCGCGGGCACGCGCCCGCCCGCCTGCAGGGCAAAGAAGGCAACCGCCACACCCGCAACATTGGGCAGCAGCACACCCACCGCCTCACCCTGCCGCGTCGAGCGGCCCAAGGCCCGCCCTAGCACTAGTGCCCCCGTAACCAGCCTTCCGTAACTCAGCGGCTCGCGCTTCACATCCTCGACCACCAATGCCTTGGCGCCATGGACATGCCTCGCTTCGAGCAGCGCCTCGAACAGCGTCCGGTCCGTGTCCGACGTCGCGAACATCATCTGGCTCATCTCGTCATAGAGCCGTCGCCCGGCGATCGCCCGCCGCGCCCGCGCCGTCATCTCGCCTTCTATGGTGAAGCGGCGTGGTTCCAGCACGGTCAGGATGATCTTGGGGAAACGCCGCAACCGCACCTTCCCCTTCAATCGCGAAAATGGCGTGAACTGGGCGCCATCGATCCGCACGGGGATGATCGGCGCGTCGGCCTTGTCCGCGACCATGCCGGGGCCATCGAAGACCTTCATCAAGGTGCCGGTGACAGTGATCCGGCCTTCGGGGAAGATCACCAACGTCCGCCCCTCGCGTACCGCCTTGACCATCGCTTTGGCCGACAGGGGATTGGTGGGATCGACCGGAAAGGCATCGAACAGCGGCAGGAAGGGCTTCACCCACCAGGCCTTGGCGATCCGCGTATGCACCGCAAAGGTCGGCTTGCCGGGGAGGAAGGCGGCCAGAAGCAGCCCGTCAAGGAAGGACACATGGTTGACGACCACCACCGCCGGTTCCCCAGCGGCGGGCATGTTCCGAGCGCCATGCGCCTCTACACGATAGCAGAGCTTCAGCAGCCCGCGCACGATCGCCTTGATCACCGTCTCCGGCAGCAGCCAGCAACTGATCAGCGCCACCGCCAAAGTCGCAAAGCCCATCACCCCGATGATGCCGGGTACGCTCTCGCCCCGCGCCAGCATCGACGTCACCGCCGAGACGACCGCCACCGTCGTCGCCGCATTGACGATATTGTTTGCCGCGATGGTGCGTGACCGCTCTTCGCGTGGGCTGTGCGTCTGGAGGATGGCATAGAGTGGCACGATGAACATCCCGCCCGCAAAGGCGATGCCGGTAAGATCGACCATGATCCGCCAGCTTCCAGGCGAGCCCACGAATTGCGCAATCCCGGCGCCCTGATGCACAGGTACAAAACCACTGGTCGATAACCAAAGATCGATCATGAACCCAGCCAGCGCCAGCGCCGAAACCGGCACGAACCGCGCAGACACATGCCCGCCCAGCAGCCGGTTCACCAGCATCGATCCCAGGGCGACACTGATCGAGAAGATCAACAGGAACAGCGTCGCGACCTCCTGCCTGGCCTTCAGCACCCCGCTCACCAGCGGCGCAAATTCAGCCAGCAGAACCGCGCCCACGGCGAAAAACCAGCTGATGCCCAGAATCGACAGCCAGACGCCCCGGCCATGCCGCGCGGCCTTCAGGATATGCCAGGTGCTCTTGAACACATTGCGCTCGATCCTGAGGCCCGGCGCTACCGCTGGCGCGGGCGGCACGGCAAGGCTGATGAGGAAGCCGAAGATCGCGACGCCGACAGCCACAAGGCCCGCCTCCCAAGGCGCGATAACCCCCGCCAGCAACTGCCCGCTCAAGATCGCGAGGAAGGTTCCCGCCTCGATCAGTCCGGTCCCGCCCATAATCTCATGCGGATGCAGATGCTGCGGCAGGATCGAAAATTTGACCGGCCCGAAAATGGTCGAATGCAGCCCCATCAGGAACAGGCAGGACAGCAGGATCGGCACCGATTGTAACCAGAAACCTGTCACGGCGAGGGTCATGATGACGACCTCCGCCGCCTTGACCACGCGCACCAGCTTTGCCTTGTCCCACGCGTCAGCCAATTGACCGGCAAGCGCCGAAAAGAGGAAATAGGGCAATATGAAAAGGCCTGTGGCGATCGTCGCCAGCATCTCCGCCTTATCCGGCTCGGCACGATAGAGGCCGAAATTGGCGAGGAACAGCAGCGCGAACTTCAACAGATTGTCGTTGAACGCGCCCAGAAACTGCACCACGAACAATGGCGCGAAACGGCGTTTACCCAGCAAAGACAGATCAGGTGCGGACATATTCTTACCCCCGTCCTTCAGCCATTATGCGGCATTTGTCGCAGAGTTGTTAACCGGTTCGCGCAGCACGCGATTATAAAGCCATCCGATCCCGATCAGGCTGAAGCCCAAGGCCAGGAACGCCCCGATCCGCAGCAGCCCAGAGAGGCCCGACGCGTCGAGTAGAAATACCTTGGCAACGGCGCAGAGCATCAGCAGCAGCGACGCGATGCGCCAGTCATGCGCTTGGGTACGGATGCCCCAAAGCAGGAAGCCGATCGCCAACCCCAGCGCAAGTACGGAACGCAGGATGTCCTCAGCCTCACCCAGCCCCGGCACGGTCAACACCGACCCCACGAACATCTGCCGCACGCTGGCCAGCGCAAAGAGCGCGATCAGCAGCATTCGCAATATATCCGCAGGCCGCTGCAACAGCTCCTTCCTGCGCTCGACCAACCCGACCGCCACAAAGGGCAGACCGAACGCCGGCAGCAGCAGATTAGCGACCGGCCAGTCCCCAACCGCCTGAGCAGCCCAGAGCGGATCATGCAGCAGGACCGTATAAACCAGCGCATGGCCAAGGCCCACGCCGATTAGCCCAAGCGCTACTCCGCCCGATTTCGCCCACCGCCAAACGCCAAAGCCCAGGCCAATCAGCACAGCCTCCCAAATCACCCTCTCAGCTAGGGCCAGGCGCACCACGTCCGCGTCATTCACCAGCCCAAAGATCTGCTTGTAACCGATATGGATCGCGACTCCGCCCATCACCGCCGCTGCTGCAAGGCCCCCCTGCCGAACCGGCAACGGTACGGCCCCACCAATCCGCCACAGAGCGACGCCCAAAAACAAAGCCGGAACCGCGAGCCGTCGCAACGCCTCTCCAACCTGCGGCAAGCCCGTCACCAGCATCGGCTCCCCCGCCAGCGACATCAGCGCATGGCCAGACCAGACCGCCAGCGGCCGGACCGCCCACAGCAACGAAATAGCGGCCATCACACCCAGCGCAGGGAGCCACCGCCGCGCGCCTTGCGCCAGCATAACCAGCCCCAGAGCCACCGCCACCGGCAACCAGAGCGCGGGCATGATCTGCGCCACCGCCCCATAACCGAGCAGCGCTGCAAAACCTTGCGCCACCAGCCGCCCCTCGCCGAAACGTGCGCGCCAGCCGAACAGGACCGCCATCAGAGCCACCGCCAGCCAGCGCAGCCCCGCCTCGGCGGGCACGACAGCGTCACCCCAAAGCCGCGCGACCTGAGCGAAATCCCATCCGACCAACGCCATCACTGCGCCCAGCGCAAACGCCCAGCCGCTCCACTCGACGCGATGGTCCCCCGCCCGTTCCGCCAGCATCAGCAGACCCGCCGCCACCGCCGCCATGACGATGGCCAAGACCCATCCCGCCAGACCGAAGTCGCCCGCCGCGACCAGCAATGCCGCCGCTGTCGTCGCAAGCAAGGCAAAGCGCTCATCCTGCCGGCGCTCGGCACAGTTCCAGCCCAACATCATGGCCGCGACCGGCATGGCCGTGATCGCCAGGGCCAACAAGGCAAAGTTGCCGTCCGCTCCCATCTGATGGAAATGAACAACACTGACGAGCAGGCCACCCAAGGCCAGCCCAGCGACCTGTCCGGCCTCCACCAGCCCCCCGTCCGTGCGCCACAACCGTCCCAACGCCGCCCCGCCATAGATCGCGCCCATCGCTAGCATCACCAGCGCAAAGCGGCCCATTTCCGGCTCCGGCCAGATTCCGGCGAGCAGCAACGCGACACTCAGTCCGACCGCGCTCAGGGGCCGCAAGGCCGCATCGCGCCCTAGCCAGACCAGCGCCACAGACAGCAGAGCAAATAGGCCCCAATGCAGCATCGCAAAACCGCCGGTCGCGACCAGCGCCGCCATCTGCGCCGCTGCCACCACAGCAGCAGCTATGCGCACAACAGTCCCTCGCGTCCCCGAAAAGGCCAGCAATGGGAGGCCCACGCCCAACGCCAGCAGCAGCAGCCCGACCGACAGCGAGGAGGCCCAGTCCAGAGCCCCCATGACCAGCAGTGCCACGCCCCAACCGGCTCCGCCGATCAACGCACTCACCCCCAGCCACATCCAGCGCTGTGTCCGCGAGAGCGCGCACAGGCCGCCGACCGCTAGTGCCAGGTAGCAACTGAGCAGGGGCACATTGGGCGACCCCGCCTCGACCAGCGCGGGCGCGGCCAGACCGCCCACAAGCCCCAGCAGCGCGCTCGGCGCCCCGAAACGTAGCGACAGCCCCATGGCGAGCGCCGTCACGCCCGCCAGCCCGGTAAAAGCCGTTCCCGGCCCGACAAGCCCATAAAGCCCGTGCGCGGCCAATATGCTGACATAGAGCGTCGCCAGCCCCGCTCCGGCCAGCGCCTGCCGCACCCGAGGATCGCGCACCCGCGCCTCCTGCCACAGCGCGGCTTCCGCTCCGCCGATCAACGCCGCGCCGAACAGCAGGCCCAACACGATCCGCACCACAGGGGACAACAGCCCCGCGTCGATCGAATATTTGACCAGCAGCACCCCGGCCACGGCCAGCGTCACCCCGCCCGCCCAGATCGGCAGCCGCCGCCCGAACAGCTCCTCAAAGCCGAAGGAGGGGCGCGATGGTCCAACCGATGCGGCGGCGGGCTCCGGGGCAGCCTCCGGCTCCGCTTCGACTGGCTCTTCCACGACAGGTGCAACCGGCTCGGCTGGAGGCGCAATGGGCGGCGCAGGCGGGGTCGGCCGCTCACGTATCACGATGACAGCGGATCGCACGGCCTCGTCTGCCTGCTCGCGCGGCTGCGGTCCACCCTCCAGCATGGCCAACCGTTGCTCGGCAGCCGTCAGCCGCGCCCTCATGTCGAACAGCATGATTCCGAAAATCAGCAGAACAAGCGCCACCAGCATGAGTCGCATTCCTCGAAGCGGAGAATGTGCCGTCGCTATCGCAAAATTTTACGCTGTTCAATAAAATAATTAGACACTGTTCAATTGTGCCGCTATCGAGCCCTTCATGGGAAGACGCTCCGACCACAGCCGCGAAGAACTGAACGCGATGATCCTCGCCCAAGGCCACCGGCACATGGCGGAGGTCGGTTTCGCACGCTTTTCCTCGCGGGAGGTAGCCAAGCGGATCGGATATTCGGTAGGCACGCTCTATAATGTGTTCGGCAGCTATGATCGGCTGATCGTCGCGATCAACACGCGCACCTTCGACCTGTGGTCGGCCTTTCTGGAGGCGCGCCTAGCCGGTAATCCACCGGATCGGATCGCCGCGTTGGTCGATGGCTATTTCAGCTTCGCTCGCGAGAATATGAATATCTGGATGGCGATCTACGACCACCGCCTGCCATTGGGCGTGCCGATGCCGGAGGACTATGCCGGGCAACGCGCAGGCCTGACCGAAGTCGTGGTGCGCGAAGTCGCCGCCGTCCTGCCACTCCAAGGCCGCGACATCGCACCGCGCCTCGCCCGCTCGCTGGTGGCTACCGTGCACGGTCATTGCACCTTCGCGCTGAACGGCAGTTTCGCCTTGCTCGGCGAAAGCGATCCGCTCGACATGGCCATCACCCGCGTCAAGGAATCCTTGAGGGCGGCGGGGGCAAAGCTCTAAACAGAGACTCACAAGGGGAACAACCGATATGCCAAGCTGGTTCGAAGAGCTGGAACATGATCTGCAATCGCCGTTGGCGGTACGGCGGCTAGGCAGCGGATGGTTTTCGGGCTTTTTCGGGCTGTTGCTCAGTTTCACCGGCCTGTGCCTTGTCGTGGCCCTGCGATGGCCCGACTGGTTCGCCACGCCCGAACTTGCAGCGCTGCATAGCTGGTGCGGCCTGCGTCCGCTGGTTCATGGCTTTCTAATCGGCGGTTATGCGTTGGCTCTTCTCAGCTTGCTCCTGCGCCCGCGCAAGGCGATCGGGGCCACTGCGCTGATCATCGCGCTGCTTGCCACCCTGCTCGGCGGCGCGGAGGTGCAGCCGAGCGAAACCCATGATTGGGGCATCTTTTTCGGGCTGGATTTCTTTGCGGTCAACATGGTCGCCACTGGCCTGATGTTCGCGCCCATAGAGCGACTTTTCCCTCACAAGGCGCAGCAGCGCCTGTTTCGTCAGGAATGGCGCGAGGACCTGTTCTATTATCTTCTCAGCTCAATGCTGGTGCAGCTCATCACCTTCCTGGCCCTCGCGCCATCCAGCTATATCAATGCGGCCACAACCGGCCTCGCAGGTATCCGCGCCATGGTCGCCAGCCAGCCCTGGCCGCTTCAGTTCCTTGAAGTCGTGATCCTGACCGATCTCGTTCAATATTGGTTCCACCGTGCCTTCCATCGTGTGCCCTTCCTTTGGGGTTTCCACGCGGTCCATCATTCGGCCAAGGCGATGGATTGGCTGGCGGGTGCGCGCATGCATTTCTTCGAGATCATCGCGCTGCGCGGCGTTACGTCGTTGCCGCTATTGACCTTCGGCTTCTCGCCGCTGGTGATGCAGGCCTATATCGGTTTCGTTTATATCTACTCCTCGCTGCTCCACGCGAACCTGAAGGGCGACTTCAACCGCCTGGGCCAAGTGATCGCAACGCCCCGCTTCCACCATTGGCACCATGGGATAGAGGCCGTGGCAGTGGACAAGAATTTCGCTATCCACCTACCGCTGCTCGACCGTCTGTTCGGCACCTATCATCTTCCCGACGGCGAATGGCCCAATGGCTACGGCGTGCCCGAAAAGGTGCCGCAAGGATACCGCGCGCAATTTCTTTATCCCTTTCGACGCACACAGGATGCGTAGAGGGATGACCTTCGGGTTACACAGGAGGGCGCTGGGCGCGGGTCGCTAATGGTCTAGGTGTTTAGTCCCGGCATGTGATGGTGTAAATTTGACCTCATCACAACGGAGGGAGCTATGGGCCAGGTTCTCCACGGCAGCGCCAAGACCACGCACACCATTCGAGGCGAACTACAGCGATCGCAAGCTTCGGTCGCGCACCTCGCGAAGCGATACGGGATCAACGAGAAGACCGTCTTGAAGTGGCGTAAGCGGCAGTCGGTGGAAGACCTGCCGATGGGGCCGAGGGAACGCCGCAGCACCGTCCTCTCGGCCATGGAAGAAGCCGCCATCGTAGCTCTGCGCGTACAGGCGAGGCTTCCGTTGGACGATGTCTACATCGCGTTGAAGGATGTGATCCCGCATCTGACGCGCTCGTCGCTGCATCGCTGCCTACAGCGGCACGGGATCAGTCGCCTACCCAAAGCGGACCGCGAGAAGCCGAAGAAGTTCAAGGCATACGAGATCGGCTATTTTCACATCGATATCGCCGAACTGCGACACGAGGGCGGCAAGGCCTTTCTCTATGTCGCTGTCGATCGCACATCAAAGCTGGTCTTTGCCCGCATCTATCGCAGGGCGACCAAGATGGTGGCAGTCGGCTTCCTCAAATCCCTGATCCGCACAGTGCCCTACAAAATCCACACCGTGCTGACTGATAATGGCGTGCAGTTCGCCCAGTTCGAGCGCGGCACCGGCCTGATCTTCCCGCACATCTTCGGGCGTGTCGCCCAGGAAAATGGCATCGAGCATCGGCTAACCAAGCCCTACCACCCCTGGACCAACGGTCAGGCCGAACGCATGGTGCGGACCATCAAGGAAGCGACCGTCAAATCCTTCCAGTACGCGTCGATCCTCGAGTTGCGGCGGCACGTCCGCGACTGGCTGATAGCCTACAACTTCGCCAAACAGCTCAAGGCTCTCAGGTTCAAAACCCCATACGAGGCTATCGAGGAACTCTGGAAATCAAAGCCAGACATCTTTATCGTCAAGCCACACCATCACATGCTGGGACTAAACACCTAGTGGGGGGCCAGCCGAATGGCTGGTGCCGGAAACGAATCAAGGAAACCGAACCCTTGGCACCGCTTACAACGGCGGCGGCCGCCAACATAGCCGCCATTGACAGCGCCTAATCAGGTTATTGGAATCTGCCCTACGTTCATCCGCAGCTGACATGGCCTAACAAACGCGACTGTCGCCATTCACCAACTCATGAAGGGCCTTATCCGGGGAGATGGGGCCTTGTACAACGGACTGCAAGGCGCCTCGGCGAGTTTCGCAGAAATGGCTAGCAGGTCGTCGTTATCGCCCTTTTCGTGCCCATAGGCTGCCAGCCAAAATTCGGCTTGGCGCAGAAATTCATTGGAGGACGCCAACCACGCTGCGGTTAGCCGTTTTGGCGTAATTGACGCGACTCATTCGCCAGACCTCTTGAGCGATGAAATCAGCGGCGATCCCATGCTCCATCAGAACGAGCGCCAGTTGGGCGGGGAAACGCCGGGCCAACGTGGCAGCAGGCGCCAGCGGCATCAACACGGGCAGCAGAGTCCGCTCCGAAACCAGCATTGCGACTTGGGGCTGCCAGAACAGAGCGGTGGCGTACCAGTTGCCCAACGAGGTATCACTTTGGCCGGGAGGTGAAATTTCCGGCTTGATCCGATCGAGCAACTTCTTGGTGCAATGCAGGTGAAACATTGGGCCAAGGGATAAGGAGTAACCGGTGTTCTCAGGCCACGGCGGTCCATGGCATGAGTTCGCCGACGGCGCTGGCCGGATGACCCGCGGCCAGCTTGCCGAGCGTTTCGGTCAGCCAGGTG